>Ga0081455_10000226_pt1 | contig 72690 bp, 68 predicted proteins | sample TabmetS3T2R1_FD_70207 | JGI IMG/M metagenome (GOLD analysis project Ga0081455, IMG submission 70207) | Tabebuia heterophylla rhizosphere microbial communities from the University of Puerto Rico - S3T2R1 | ecosystem: Host-associated > Plants > Roots > Rhizosphere ...
CTCTGGAAGCTCGCGTATATGTGGGAGCTGATCCACCCCCATTGAAGTGGTCCGACTTGAGGTATGTCTTTGACATCAAGGAGGACTGTAATGTTAAGGAAGCGATACAAGCCTGAAGAAATTGTTGCGAAGTTGCGGCAGGTGGATGTTCTGGTCTCGCAGGGCCAGAACATGGTGGACGCAATCCGCCAGATCGGCGTGAGCGAGGTGACGTATTATCGGTGGCGCCAGGAGTTCGGTGGCCTGAAGATCGAGCAGGTGAAGCGCCTGAAGGACCTTGAGCTCGAGAACAGCCGGCTACGCAAGGCAGTTTCCGATCTGACGCTGGATAAGCTCATTCTGCAGGAGGCCGCCCGGGGAAACTTCTAAGCCCCGCGCGTCGCCGTGCCTGCATTGAGCAGGTCCGAGCGCAGCTGCACGTTTCCGAGCGTCGCGCCTGTGCGGCGCTCGGGCAGCATCGCTCGACGCAACGCAAGGTCCCGCGCAGTCGTGACGACGAGCAGCGTCTCACCGCCGATATTATCGAGCTTGCCCGGCAATATGGCCGCTATGGCTATCGCAAGATCGCCGAGCTCCTGCGCCAGGCGGGCTGGACAATCAACGACAAGCGGGTCGAGCGGATCTGGCAACGCGAGGGGCTGAAGGTCCCCCATAAGCACCCCAAGCGCGGCAGGCTCTGGCTGGCCGACGGATCGTGCATCCGCCTGCGGCCGCAGCACCGCAATCATGTCTGGTCCTACGACTTTGTCGAGGACCGCACCCATGACGGACGTAGGTATCGGATGCTCAACGTGCTCGACGAGTTCAGCCATGAATGCTTGGCGATCCGTGTCGCCCGCAAGCTCAAGGCGATCGATGTGATCGACGTTCTGTCCGACCTCTTCACCCTGCGGGGCGTTCCCGCTCACATCCGCTCCGACAACGGACCGGAGTTCGTCGCCAAGGCCGTGCAGGAATGGATCGCAGCTGTCGGCGCCAAGACCGCTTACATCGAGCGGGGCAGTCCCTGGGAGAACGGCTATATCGAGAGCTTCAATGCCCGCCTTCGCGATGAGCTGCTCAACGGCGAGATTTTCTACACTTTGCGCGAGGCACAGATCGTCATCGAGAGCTGGCGACGCCACTACAACACGATCAGACCGCACGCCTCAATCGGATACAAGCCACCAGCACCAGAGGTGTTCGTGCCTGCATTCGCCGCGTGGCCGGCTGCGCTACGCCGACCGGCTCCGCCGGCCACGCTGGCGCAACGGCCAATCTTAAACTAACATTCCACCTGGACCACTCAGCGGGGGCTGATCAGTTTGTCCTTCAGGGCTGACGTAGCGCCCTCAGGTTGCCTATGCACTGCCTCAGCCATATCCGGGAGGCGATCGCCTCAGCGGTGTGCTGGCCATGCTTATAGGCCGGAAATTGCGTCAAATCGGTCGCGGGGCGCGGACGATGACCCGCTTCGAAGGGGTCCGCCATTGGCACCCGTAGGGCCACGGCTCTTGCGCACAAGCCCAGCCATCGCCGGACGGGAGTATCTCGGAGCGGTCTTCTTTGACAGCTATTGGCCTTACTTCCGCTGTTACTTCGCTGCGAACACCGACCGGCTTCGCTACGAAGGCGGCAATGAAGGCTAGGCCAACTATGCTCGCCACAACCTTGAAGGCAGACATTTTTGCTGCTCGCCGATGAGGGCTTAGGCGGGAATGCACATTGACGACAGCATAAGAAACATGCCGACGATCGTGTAAACCAGGACGCCCGTGTTGTCCGAAGTCCAGATCATCATTATCCCCCTCCCAAGTCTGTATCCGGCCGTTAGGGATATAGAGGCAGCACAGCGGGAAACGACTTCGAGACTAGTCGGCGAACACGAAGGAATAATCGGCAAGGTGCTCGGTAGGCAGTTTCTTCGCGCTCACCATCACTTGAAATGGATCAATCTGAACCGTCGACGGGGTGGCGACACGGGCTTGCGTGTCTGAGGTTACCCATCCTGCGACGCAAGCAAGGATCAGAGAGGCGGCAGCAGCGGCGGCGAACAAATTGGTCTGGCGCATCGGATTCTCCTCTCCATGAGGTGCGAGCCTATGACGCCACGCTACATGCCTTCTGTATCGTGCCGATGTTGCTTCTCGATGGTTTTGGTATCGTCTGTATCGACCAGGACCCGCGGCCTCGACCTTTATCTGGTCCTCAGGGCTGACGCAGTCTCTTAGCCAGTGCCCTCACGTCGCGCGTCAACTGCCTCAGCCATCTCTGCCACGCGATCGCTTCAGCGGTGTACTGGCCATGCTTGTAGTTGCCGTTGCGCGGCCCCTTAGGTCCGCCAGATCCTCCTGCCCCGCCATGCATCCGGCATCGCTTCTCCCCGTGACGGCGGGTGATCGGCATCGCGTTCCCGAGCGTGTCCTGGTGCCACACCGAGCCGCCCGGCGCAGTTGTCCTGGCTCCTGAGCTAGGTGCATGGGGTCGTGCGCCATTTTTCGCCCTCTGCCCCTGCCTTGCCGTCCTTCCCCCGCTCCGTTAGGCGCCGCCGCTTCTCGACGAGCGGACGCAACGGATGAGCCGCCGATAATCAACTCAGCAGCCTGGCGGCCGCATTGCCAACGAATGGCTCAGCGTCGCGGCAATAGACCCGCAGCATTTCAAGGCTCTTGTGCCCGGTCTGATCGCAGATTTTGAGCAGGTTCACGCCCGCGGGTAATGGCAACCTTGCGACCGAGCCCCTCTTGGTCGGTCTTGCCCCGCCGGACGGTGGGCAGCAGGCCACCTCGGGCGTCTCCCTCGAGATCCTCTACATCGAAGCACAACAAGCTCGGGCCGCCGGAACGCGCCGGCGAGCCGCAAACGACGGCAAGATACGCGCATCTGTTTGACAATCCGCTGCGCAAGGCGACTGAGCGCGCCGGTGCCATCCTGGCGCCAAGAAAACGAAGGCCGGCGACCTGGCCAAACTGCCCGGGATCGCGCACCTAAAGGAAAACCTTGCGACTGTCGCCAGTGGCCACGCAACACTCACTACCAAGCGGGCGCTACCCCTTTATATCCCTCAGTACTTCCAGTCTTTTCGCGCTGAGTTCCGGGGAAAGGATGGTGAGCCCGGCCCACAGCACAGCGGTTTTGGCATAGGGCGACGATGCCAAGATCAGCGGACCACGGCTCCTGCTCGCGGCCTGTCAGCTTGGTGCGCGTTGAGGCAGCGTCCGCGCGCGCGTTAGGCACGCGGAAAAACCGGCCACGGTCGTCCGCGCGTCCGTTGGTCGAGATAGTCGTACATCACATCGGCTAGAAGCGCATTGTCGAAAAGCGTTCCTCTCGCGCCATGTTCCGCGCGGCCAGATCGCCAAAGTGCAGTAAGCATTACCGCAGGATATGCGCGCATCCTGGGTCTAGGCCGAGAAACGCGGTTTAGCCCAAGGTGTCCGCCAACTTGCCTGGCTCGGGCGTGGAGGAGGTCTTAGGCAAATCCAATCTCGGTGGCGGATAGGGGCTCTCGCCGTACGTCCAAATCTTCTCGAATTTGGTCTTCGATTTTTGGAATAGCACCGCCGCCGGATGTCCTTCCTTTCCGCTTTCATTCGCAAGGTGGATGGCAGCCTCAACCGCTTCCCGTTGTACGGAAAAGACTCGCTCAAGGTTATTGCCCTTGACCACCCACTTGTTCTCACGCTTAAGCACGATGAATTGGACGAGCGTGTTCATTGTAGCCTGTTTCCTCATCATTCGTGTCGTAAATGCGAACCCGTGAAAAGAGTTCCTGCGAAGATATCGACTTCCATCCATTCATTCCGCCGTTTGGAGCTCGGTAGCTATCCGAGGCCGACCGACATGTTTGCCCGCCCGCTTAGCCCGCGCTATGCCCGAGCAAGTGCTGGATGTTCCTGGGAGCGTCGCGCATGTTGGCGATAGCGGTGTTGTGGCCCGGCATTGCATATGCAACGCGATGGAGGCGTATACCTGCCCCGCAGGTTACTACGGCTGGCTTCGCGCGTGCGCAGATGGCAGCCGCATCCCGACCGGTCGTCATGGCCGCCTCACATGCCTGCGCCTACGCTTTCGGCGAAAAAACGGCTGATCCGCTGCATCGTGCCAGGATTGACGCCGAAGCGCTTGGCAATGCCCCGCACGATAGGCGCCCGGTACCAGTCGGAACAAGTTACAGCACATACACGTTGCGTTGCAGTGGGTGCAGTGTGGGTGTGACGATGACTGCCGGTCATATCAACGACCCGGAGCACTGGCGACAACAAGCGGACGAGGCCCGTGCCATTGCGCGACACCTTCCAAATCCTGAATCCAAAGCCGTGATGATGCGGATTGGTGCGGACTATGACAGAGCGGGCGCGGGCTAGGGCCGACGAGGTAGCGAACAGGAGGAAATAGAATGGCTAAACGCAGAAAATCCAAAACAACGAAAGTCGTAAAGTCAGCGAAACGTACTATTCGGAAGACGGGGGCGGGACTTAAGCGCGTCGCAAAGTAAGCGGCCCGCACGACTGGCATGGCGTGAACGCCTCTTTCGGATAACGGGGGGACCCGGACTGCCGTGGTCCTTGCGAGGGGGCACCCGGAATTGCGCCGCGCTCCACGGGCTGCATAGATGTCGGTCGTTTCCCTCCTTCTCAATCTGCTCTGGATTGTCTTCGGCGGCCTGAACGCGGCTCTTGCCCAGGGCAAGCCGACAATGGTGATCGCCATGACGACGGCGTCGATCATCTGTCGGGACAGGCTCATGCCGCCGCTCCATCATTGAGAACCGCCGTATTGCTGGGCAGGACCGTAGTGCGCTGCAAATACACGCCATCGCCGCTAAAGCGCGCACCTTCACGCTCAAGGATATCCACGACACGGCATAGGTGCCCGTACATCGCGCCAGGAATAGCGTGGCTCGACGTTTCCCATTGCGGATTGAGTGGCGACACAGACCAGCGCGCTCGGCCACCTCTTCACGCGAGAGGCCCACAAGCACACGCGCGGCGTGGAGTTGCGAACCTGAGAGTCGAATCATCGTCATGGGAAAATTGTGCGTGCGTTGGTGATTTCAAACAACGTCAATAGTTTTCACCAAGCCGCAGCCGTGCTGACCGCGCGCTTTGCGCCGTAATGTCAGCGCTCCGTAGCTGCTGCAATGCCCCGCGCTGCCATTGGCGAGGCCCACAGCGCGATAATCGAGGACAGGGGCATCCGACGCCCTGAGCCGCTAGCTAACTGCTAGCTAGGCGCAGGCCAGGACACGCTAAATCTTTGATTACATAGGCACATTAATGGTGAGCCCCGACCGGGGAGGTCGGGGCTCTGGACTAACGACGTTCACGGGGGGAAGTCGGAGGTGTGACGCCTTTAGCCCACTATAGGCTACGGCGGGTGCATATCGCTGTCTACACTCGCAACTGTCCGGCCAAGGACTGATCCCTGCCAATTCTATATGCTTCAATCCGACCCTAGCCCGGTTGGGAGGGGCGAAAGCAACTCGATCTCGTTAAGGTAAGGGCAAATTCGTGCTCAGGGTTGCATTCGTAGCACTCGGCGTCGCCGCCGCCATTGCGATCGTTGCTGCACTTGCCGATCTCGCGGGATTTCCGGCCTCGGCAGGTGCCATCGGAGGCGCTATCGGAGGAGTAATCGGCGCTCTGATGATTGCTGGAGCGGGTCGCAAGACATGCCCGCGTTGCGCGGCCGAACTGCCGCGGTATCGGACGCCGACCTCATTGAAACAGGCACTGTGGGGCGGCTGGACATGCCCGAATTGCGGTTGCGAGATTGACCGGCAGGGCCAGCCTTCCTTAACGGGCAGCTAGTGCCTCCACGACGGCAACAAATTAAGTCGCCAATCGCAATACTACGGACGTGGTCCTCGACAAGCGTCCCAACTGAGAGTTAGCCCCAGTAGCGCCCACTCGCGCCGATGACGACGACGAGCAGGCCGAGCGGCAGATTGACGGCGATGATCTGGCGGATCCGGTTGAGGCGGGCGCCAGCGCTCGGCCAGTCCTCGGCGTCAACAGCCCGTTTAAACGCCAGCCACGGTCCGTGAAACAACCAGACAAACAGCGCGATCATCAGCCAGCCTATCGTCTGCATGAGATGGATGTGAAGACCGGCACCGGCAAAGCCGCCAAAGGTCGTGAAAAGCATCCAGTAGCCGCTGGCGAGCAACAGCAGGATTGCTGTCCAAACCCATGGAAAGAATTTCTGAAAGGTGACCCGCATCAGCCGAAGGCGTTGTGGCGGCTCGAGCGCGCCGAGCGCCGGTCGCAGGCAGACGTAGATCGCGAACATGCCGCCGACCCAGACGACGGCGCCGAGTATGTGCAGCGCGAGAGCGAGAGCAGTCATGACCGAGCTTCCGTTCGAGGCGCTACGCCTGGCCTCCCAGGCGGCGATAGACCTCGTGCGCGATGACGAAATCGCGATGGTCGAGGCCTAGGCCGCGGCAGGCATTCATCATTTCGTTGGCGGCGGCCGCGAGCGGCACCGGGCTGCCGAGCTTGCGGCCGAGCTCGAGCGCGAGCAGCATGTCCTTCTGCTGCAGCGTGACGTCGGCGAGCGGTACGGCCGGCATCTTTCCCTCGAGAATGAAAGGGCCGCGATAGGCCAGCACCGGCGAGGCGGCAACGCTCTTGAGGATCGCATCGACGGCGATGTCGCGCGCGACACCGCCTTTCTCCGCCAGCGCAACGGCCTCGCCGAAGGCGATCACTTCCACCATCAGCAGCAGGTTGACGGCGACCTTCATCTGCACCGCAAGGCCGCCGCTGCCGATATAGGTCACCTTCGGACCGATGGCGCGCAGCACCGGCTCGATCCGCTCGAAGGCCGCCTTGTCGCCACCCACCATGAGCGCAGCGTTGCCCTGCGCCAGCGTGATCGGACTGCCTGAAATCGGCGCATCGAGCATGGTCAGGCCCTGCTTGGCGAATTCGGCGGAGATCGCGCGGCTCGCGTCCGGCGCAATCGTGCTCATGTCGGCATAGATGCCCCCGTGTTTGAGGCCGGCGATGATGCCGTCGCCGCCGAGCGCGACAGCCTTCACCGCCGCCGCATCGGTCACGATCGAGAACACGACGTCCGAGTTGGCGGCGACCGCGCGTGGCGTTTCTGCGAAGCGCATGCCGCGGGCGATGAGGGGCTCTGCCTTTTCCTTGCTCCGGTTCCACCCCGTGACCGCGTGCCCCGCCGCCATGAGCCGTGGGACAATGCCGGCGCCCATGGCGCCGAGCCCGACGAAACCGATGTTCATGCGTTCACCTCGTCAGATCTCGCCAGCGATGATGACGCCGAACCGGACGAAACGCTAGGCAGTATGATTTTCGTTGGAGCTTAGCCTCTCGGTCGTCATCGCCCGCGAAGGCGGGCGATCCAGCAATTACAAGAGTGTCCGTGAGTACTGGATGCCCCGCTTTCGCGGGGCATGACAGGGGAGGAGCGAGCGACTTTATCTAAGTCATCGCGCTCTACGCGTAGATCGCTCACTCGACCACGAGTTTGACCTGATCGCCAGGGTTCACGCGCTCGTTGGCGCCGAGCCCGTTGAGAATGCGAAAGCGCTCGACGGCGCGGTCGTGCATCGCCATGCGGCTCGCCAGGCGTTCGACCGTATCGCCGGGCGCAACCGTCACGATCTTGAGGTGCAGCGGCTTTGCCGCCTGGCTCTCCGCCAGCGTCATGCGCCGAAACGTGCCAACCGACTCGCGAAAGGCACGATCCACGTCCGCCGACATGCGCTTGGTGGCGAAGATGAAGCGATAGACGTCGGTCCCGAACCGCACCGCATAGAGCCGGAACATCCACTGATCGCCTTTTGCCGTCGCGGTCGCGGCCGGCAAGCCGTTGATGACGAGTTCCTCGACGCTCTTAGGGTCAATGTTCTCGATCCAGCCCGAGTTGAGATAGTCGGCGAGCGTCTGCTCCGCCGGCACGCGCACGACGTCGAGCCGCAAGGCTTGACCGCCGCTGTCCTTCACGCCGAGGACCGCTTGCGCCGTGTTGTCGAGGGTGAATCCTTCCGGCGCCAGGAAAGTGAAGCCGAGCTTGGGGTGCAGGAAACGGCGACCGCGGACGAAGCCTTCGCTCGGATCCTCGCCGTAGACGATGCCGTCGATGCTGGCGAGGTACGCCCCCCTGTCGCGCTCGCCGGGGCCGGGCGTGTTGAGTTGGCGCGCACTCGCTTGTGCATTCTTGATGCGCTCGGGCGTGGCCGGGTGCGACGAGAGGAAATCGGGTGCGCGCGGATCGATGTGCGATTGCCCCGGGCTCGATTTGAGCTCGGCATTGCGGCCCATGGACGTGAGGAAGCGTGCCGCCCCATGGGGATCGTAGCCGGCGCGCGCGGCGATACCGACACCGATCCCGTCCGCCTCGAACTCCTGCGCGCGCGAGAAGCTCGCCAGCGCGATTTTCGATTTGGCCAGCGCCAGCGCTCCGGTTTCCGGGTCGCTCAACACATCCTGCACCACACGGCTGACCAGCGCCACTTGACGCGCCTGGTCCTCGCGGATGGCGGCATGGCGTGCAATCACGTGCGACATCTCGTGCGACAGAACCGAGGCGAGCTCGGACGTGTCGTTGGCGAGCGCGATCAAACCGCGCGTGACGTAAAGCTGTCCGCTCGGCAGCGCGAAGGCGTTGATCGATGCCGAATTGAGAATGGTGACGCGATACTGCACTTCCGGCCGTTCCGATGCCGCGACCAGCTTTGCGACGATCTGATTGAGCATGGACTCGAGGTTGGCATCCTCGTAAGCGCCGTTGTACGCGGCGAGAATGCGTTGATGCTCGCGCGAGGTCGGGGTCCGAGCTCGCTGCTGCTGTTGCTGGGCCTGCCGCACCGCCTCCGGCAGCGACCCCGGCGGCAACCCGGCCGTGAGCAGCGACGAGCTGCAGCCCGCGAGAACGCAAGCGACCACAGCGAGGGCCGCCAGTCGCCTGGCGCCGAGAGCGTTGCGGTGTCTCACTGTGGCATGCACGGCGGAAATCGGCTCCGTCAGTTGCGCTCGGCCAGTTCGATTTGCTCCGGGCTCGCGGCCTCGATGCGCGGGCCGTTGCGCTCCTCGATCCAGCCGCGCACGCGGACGCGGCGAGCTTCGAGTTTTTTCGGCTCTATGCCGGCGGCGGCGAAGGCGCGCTCGTCGCGCTTGGAGATTGTGACCGTGAGTGCCTGCGTCCAGCGCCGTCCGAAGTTGATGTAGATCGTGCCCCCGCTCTCGCGCACCGACCACACCTTGCCTTCCGCGAGGGTGAAGCGGCCGCGCTCGGCCGCAAGCTCCGCGGCGTTGTCGGCCGGCAGGACGGCATAATACGGTCCGTTCCAGAGGCCAAGTTTGGCTCCCCGCGCTGCGCGTTCCTGCGCCAAAAGCTCCTCGGCGCAACGCCGGTCGCCGACACGCGCCGAAACGCGCGCGAAGCCTCTGGCCAGCATCTCGTGCGCGACCGAGCGCCGCGCACCGTCGCCGGCGACGGAGACGAGCGCGAGGTTGCGGCCGTAGCGGTCGCCGACGGCACCGTTCTGATAGAGCTCCACCATGCGATCGGCGAGCATCGATTCGAGCGCCGCGCGGGCCGCAAGGCCTGCCTCCGCCTGCGGGCCGGATTCGCCCGCAGCAGGCGGGAGCGGCACCTCAATGCCGGCAAGGCGGACCTCGCGGCCGTCCTCGAGGATGAAACTGCGTCCGTCCGTGATCGCTCGAACCTTTGCCGTGCCGGCGGCCTCGAATCGGCAAGCGGTTAGCATCCCGCTTTGCGTGCGCGCGGGCGCCGTCGCCAGAACGATGGCCATGCACGACATGCAGCAAAACCGCGCGAGAGCGACGTCCCAGCGCCCGCCCATGCGGGCAACGAAACCGTTGGAATGGGGCGGCACTGCGGCGCTGTTCATCGGCCCTTGTCTCGGTGGGCCACGGGTGGTCTTAATGGCCGCTATCATTGTATATTTTGCCCACAAATAAGCGCTGGCAGGGGGGAACTCATGAAAATCATCGAGATCGTTCCGCGCGGGCGGACCAAGCTCTACGGCACGCTCGTCGACAAGCAGGCCGCAATTCACAAAAGCGGTCGCGGCACCTACTTGCGCGTCGGGCGGAAGACGCAGCGCGCCGCACGATGGAAGCACAAGAAATTCAAGGGCACGCTTGAGCTCAACCGCGCGGAATCCGAGGGCGTCACCGCCAAAGTTCGCGCCGCGACACCCGAGGATGAGCGCAAACTGCTCTCATCCTTTCTGGGGTTTGTCGATCGCCATGCCGGGGACCAGGTCACGACGATTACGATACATTATCGTTGAGTTCATCCCATACGGAGCGGCCGCGGAATCGAAGCGACTGGCCATGGCTAGCCGGCTTACAGTCGGCCGCGTAGAGTCCTATGTCAGGTGACGGGCCCCACCTGCGGGAGGTCCCCATGGCCATTGTGCTCGACCACACGATCGTACCGGCGCACGACAAGGAAGCATCGGCGCGGTTCCTCGCCCGGATCCTGGGTTTGCGCTACGAGGGTCCCCTCTCGCACTTCGCTCCCCTGCAAATCAATGACACGCTGACCTTCGATTTCGACAACGACACGAATTTCGAGAGCCACCATTACGCCTTCAAGGTCGACGAGACGGAATTCGACGCCATCTTCGAACGCGTTCGCGCCGAGGGCATTCCTTACGGCAGCGGACCCGGCGCGCTCGACGACATGAAGATCAATCACCGCCGCGGCGGACGCGGTTTCTATTTCCGCGACCCCAACGGTCACGTGCTTGAAGTGCTGACGGCGTAGCTGCCGCTTCAGACGCTTCCCGGCGCAAGCTTCATCGTCAACGGCGCGACGCCGGCGAGGAATTCCGCGCTGACCTCCGCCGGCGCGGAGCTGCGGGTTGCCAACGGCCTCTCGTTCCTCGCCAAGTTCGACGGCGAATTCGCGTCTCACTCCTCCACCTACGCCGGCACTGGCACCGTGCGATATACGTGGTGATTGCCGCACGTTCGGATTCTGAACAGAAACGCGCGGCGTAGCGGCTATTTCTCAAGTCTACTTGCAGGACATCGAGCCATCGCGGCGGAGTGTGCTCATAGAGTCACACTCGAATTGAAACTGCAGCCCTGGCCATGATCCCTGATTCTGTGTGGCTGCCGCGACCTATTAAGATAACTCGCGTTTTGTATTTTCGTGAGGGCCGGCGTCGATGCGAAATGCTCTTCACACGGCTGCGTTGCGGCGCGGCGTGTCGGCCGCTGTTATTGTTGCAGCGTGCGCCATGGCTCAAGGTCGGGCCGAGGCGCAATCGGCGAATATTCCGCTGCAGCTTATTCCATCCAGCATCGACGGTTCTCAAACATGGTACCGTCTGGCAATCAACGTCGGTTTCGGCTCAAGCGCGCCGAAGACCTACTCGTTCGATACCGGTTCTGTTCCTTTCAACGCCGCCTATAATGCGCAATGGTGGCCTTCTTCCATAGACCCCAACGATGACAAGAAGCGAATCGCGCCAGTCTCCGGGCTTTGCTACTCCAGTGGAATGTGCTTTAGCGGCAGCGTGGTCAGCGTGCCGTCGATCAGTTTCTACACAAGCAATACGGCAACGACGGCGTCCTATACGCTCCCGACGCCCAAGTCCGGCGGGTATCAGGTCGTTGCGGTTACCGGCAGTACTGGCCTCGAGGGCGGGGGAGATTTTTCGACCTTGGTAAAGAACGGTCAACCAATCATCGAAGGACAGTTTTTTGGAGTATTCGGCGCAGGCAACTTCGTCTTTCCGACTGGCCCGGGTTCTCCCGTACTCGGTAGCGTGCTCGGTCAGTCGTCTCTCGCAGGCACCACCGCGGGATATGTGGTTGCCGCGAACGGACAGCAGGTCTCGACCGACACTGCGGTGCCACCGACACAGAAACAGACGGTTACGACCTGCAGTCCCTGCGTGATCTTGGGGCTGACGCCGTCCCTGTTGGCACAGTTCACCACGAAGGTGCCGTGGAGCCAAACACAGTCCGCGAGGTTTCCAAATTCGGGCGCCCCTAGCTCGACCGAACTCGGCACCACTTTCAATTTCTCTTTGAGCGGTGTGCAGAAGCCCATCGTCTGGCAGGGACTGACCTTGTTAGACACCGGCACGCCAACTATAGGAGGGTTCACGGCCGGCGGGGTTTCGAAGCCGTTTGCGCCGGGCACGACGATTTCCATTGCCGGCGCGGTGTCCGGAGCCGCAGTTTCAAGCATAAGCACGGTCCACCCCGGCCCGAGCCACAACATTGCTTATACGCTCGACGTCAGGGACGCGACGGCCGGCGACCAAACGGTGGGTCTTCCTTTCTTTCTGCAGAATTCGGTGCTGTTTGATCTCGATGGCAAGGCGATCGGGTACACATCCAACTTTGTCACCGATGTGCCGATCGTTACGCCGCTCACCGTCACTTCGGAATCCGTGCCGCTGGGACTGGCCGGCGTGATCTCGGGACCGGGCGGCGTGTCGATCGGCGCCGGCGGCTCGGCGACGTTGAGCGCCGTCAACACCTATACCGGTCCAACGGTCGTGAGTGCGGGCGGCCAGCTGTTTGTCGTCGGGCCTGGCTCAATCGAGCATTCGAGCGGCTTGACCGTCGATGCGGGCGGCCTAGTCGGTGGGACCGGCATTCTCCCCACCACCGTGATCAACGGCATTCTTTCGCCCGGCTCGTTCGGCACCATCACGGTGAAGGGCAACCTCACCTTCGGACCGAGCGGCATGTATGTAGTCGAGCTTTCGCCCAACGCCGCCGATCACACCCACGTGACTGGAACGGCCACGCTCGCTGGCGCCGTGCTCGCAGCATTCTCGACGGATACCTACAAGAGGGTGCATTACACAATCCTGCGCGCGGTCGGCGGACTCAGCGGTACCTTCAATACTCTGATCCCGGTCAACGTGCCGCTCAACTTCGATGCTGCTCTCAGCTACACCGCCACCGACGTGGTGCTGGACCTCACCGCCCATCTCGGACGCGACGCGAAGCTGCCGCGCCATCACGAGAGCATTGCCAATGCAATAAGTAATTTCTTCAACAACAGCGTCACAAACATCACCGGCACAGATGCCAGCGGCGGCACGCTGCCCGCGAACTTTCAAGCGCTTTTCAATCTCACCGGCGGCGATCTCGTGAACGCGCTCTCGCTCATCTCGGGCGAAGCCGCGACCGGGGCGCAGCAGGGCGCATTTCAACTCACCCGGCAGTTCCTGGACATCATGCTCGATCCCTTTGTGGACGGCCGCCGTGGGCTCGGCGGCACGAATATGCCGGGGCTGCCATTTGCGCCGGAGCGCGAGGCGCTGCCCGACGAGGTCGCGCTCGCTTATGCGCAGGTGCTCAAGGCGCCGCCCAAGCCGCAGACGTTCGAGCAGCGCTGGAGCGTGTGGGGCGGGGCTTACGGCGGCACGAACCGCACCACCGGCGATGCGTTGGTGGTGGGCAGCCACGATCTGTCCGCACGCGCGGCGGGCTTCACCGCCGGGCTCGATTATCACCTCACGCGCGATACGGTGATCGGCTTCGCGCTTGCCGGCGGCGGGACCGGCTGGAGCCTGGCGCAGGGACTCGGCGGCGGAAAAAGCGACGCGTTCCAGGCCGGCATCTATGGCGCGACGCGCTGGGGGCCGGCCTATGTCGCCGGCGCGTTCGCCTTCACCAATCACTGGATGTCGACCGACCGTTTTGCCTTTGCCGGCGACCATCTCACCGCAAGCTTCAATGCGCAAAGCTTCGGTGGCCGCATCGAGGGCGGCTACCGGTTCGGCACCATGTACGGGGGCATAGCGCCCTACGCCGCAATCCAGGCGCAGAGCTTCCGCACGCCGAGTTACACGGAGACCGACCTGACCAATGGTGGCTTCGGTCTCTCCTTCAATTCGCGCACGGCGGGAGACACCCGGAGCGAGTTGGGCGCCCGCTACCACAATGCGGTACGGCTCGATCCCTATCGCATGCTTGCGTTCCGGGCGCGGCTGGCCTGGGCGCACGACTGGATCAGCGACCCGACGCTTGCCGCCGTGTTCCAGACGCTTCCCGGTGCGAGCTTCATCGTCAACGGCGCGACGCCGGCGAAGAATTCCGCGCTGACCTCCGCCGGCGCCGAGCTTCGGATTGCCAATGGGCTTGCCTTCCTCGCCAAGTTCGACGGCGAATTCGCGTCTCACTCCTCCACCTACGCCGGCACCGGCACCGTGCGATATACGTGGTGATGGCGCGCCTTTAATGGCGATGGGCATCGCCGCGCCGGCATCCTTAAAACACGGCGGGGACGTACATCTCCTTCGGAATCGGCCCGCGATGGTATTCCGGGTTGCGTGCGCGCGCCGGCAGCACCACTGGCGCACGTTTAACTTCCTTATAGGGAGCCTGGCTGAGCAAATGGTGAATGCAGTTCAATCGAGCGCGCTTCTTGTCCACGGCTTCTACGACCCACCACGGCGCTTCCGCGATGTGGGTGCGTTCGAGCATGGCCTCTTTGGCCTTCGTGTAGTGCTCCCAGCGACGCCGCGACTCGACGTCCATGGGGCTTAGCTTCCACTGTTTGAGCGGGTCGTGAATACGCATCAGGAAGCGGAACTCCTGCTCGTCATCGGTGATGGAGAACCAGTATTTGATCAGAATGATCCCGGAGCGCACCAGCATGCGTTCGAATTCAGGTACCGAATGAAAAAATTCCTCGACATCAGCGTCGGTGCAGAAGCCCATCACGCGCTCTACCCCGGCCCGATTGTACCAACTGCGATCGAACAGCACGATTTCACCCCCGGCAGGCAAGTGGGCGATATAGCGCTGGAAATACCACTGCGTTCGCTCCCGTTCGCTCGGAGCCGGCAAAGCTGCGACCCGGCAGATGCGTGGATTGAGCCGCTGGGTAATGCGTTTGATGACGCCGCCCTTGCCGGCGGCGTCGCGACCTTCGAACAGCACCACGATCTTGCGTTTCTCGTGCGCAACCCAGTCTTGCAGCTTCACCAGCTCGCCCTGTAGCCGGAACAGCTCCTTGAAGTAGATCCGGCGGTCCAGCGTTTCCCGGTCCGGATGTTCGGCCGCGTCGGCAAGGAGTTGGTCCAGTCGGTCGTCATCGATCTCCATTTCCAGCTCTTCGTCGAAGCTGTCGGCCATCTCCCGCCGCACGCGCTGTTCAAGCGGTGTGTCTGTTTTCGTCATACGATCCTCCGGGAATAAGTGGCTTCGGTCTAACCCGTGTGGCACCGCCGAGCAACCTCGCCGTGCCGATGCGGTGGAGCGCGAGCGCCAGGAAATACACTGAGGTCTTTAACTCCGGCACGGCTTCCCTCTGTCGAAGGAAACGAGTTCAGCTGATTTTCGATCCCGCCCGCATGGTGATGGCCGCACTTGCCGTTGCGGTCCGATTTGACAACCTGCGGGGAACGCATGAAGCGCGGCACCACCTCAAGCCCGGTGGACCGCGTTGCTCGAATGCGACTACAGTGCTCCGCAGGATCGTCCATTTCCGGCGTAGCGAGCGCCGGCAGCGAGACCGGTGTTTCGCATGCTTTACATCGCAGGCTACACCACCCAAGCCGCGTGGGGCACGCGCGCCGAGCGTTACCAGCGCGGCAAACGCCTGCGCAAGAAAGTGCCGCGCGAACGACACGCCGATCTCATCGGGTCCGCCGCTCGCGACCCCGTCGCCATCCTGGCCGCAGGCGATCGCAACCGCGTGCCGGAGCTCCTTCCGGTGCGCTACGAGCGCATGCTCGCCAGCCCGTTCGCATTCCTGCGCGGAGCGGCCGCGGTCATGGCCGAGGATCTCACGCATCAAGTCGCCGCCGGGATCCCCGTCCAGGCTTGCGGCGATTGCCATCTCATGAACTTCGGCGCGTTCGCGACCCCCGAGGAGAACGTCGTCTTCGACATCAACGATTTCGACGAGACGCTGGCGGGAATCGATTTCACCGTGGACCTCAAGCGCTTGGCTGCGAGCGTCGCCGTCGCGGCACTTGCGGCGAAACTCCCGAGCAGCCGGGCGCGGGCGATCGCAGCGGCAACGGTCGAAGCATACCGCAGCCGCATGCACGTTCTCGCCAAATTGTCGCCGCTGGAGATCTGGCACAGCAAAATCGATCTGGCGCGGGAGATCGAGCGCATCGATGACCGCTCGCTGCGGCAAAAGCTTTCCGCCATTGTGGACAAGGCGGTCGGACATCTGGAAGAGGACGACAACTTCCCGCACTTGGTGAAGGGCAAACAAGCGCGCATCGAAGACCGGCCGCCGCTCATTTATCATTTCACGGGAAAGAGGGACGCGCGGCGTCGCGTCGATGAGCGAAGCGTCTTTGCCTCCTACCAAGACAGCCTCGCCCCGGAGCGGCGTTGCCTTATCGAGCGGTATGCGCTCAAAGACGTGGCGTTCAAGGTGGTCGGGGTCGGAAGCGTCGGCACCTTCTGTGCCATCGGCCTATTCATGAGCGGCGACGGCGCCCCGCTGTTTCTGCAGATCAAGGAAGCGGGAAAATCCGTGCTCGAGTGTCTGGGGCCGAAGTTCGAGGATCACCCGGGCCGGCGGGTGGTCGAAGGTCAACGCGTCATGCAGTCGGCGAGCGACGTGTTCCTGGGCTGGACGGAAGACGCGGCGTCGGGCCGATATTTCTACGTGCGGCAATTGAAGAATCGGCGGCTCGGGACGATCAGCGAGCTGGTGGAAGAACAGGCGCTGGGGAGTTACGCGCGGCTGTGCGGGCGCACACTCGCGCGCGCGCACGCGCGCTCGGCGGATCCGGCGGCACTCACGGGATACATGGGCAAGAGCCAAGTCATGGACGATGCGTTTGCGTCTTTCGCCATGGCTTACGCCGAGCGCACGCGAAGCGACTACGATCGGCTGGTCAAGGCGAAGCGTCCGGCAGCCAAGCAGCGTTCCCGCTGACCGCGGGGAGAACAGGCGCCGTCATTTCGACTTGCCCGCCGCCTTCTTGGAGCTCGCCTGTTTGCTAAGCTCCTTGGCTCGCTGTGCGGCGACCTTTTCCCACGATCGAGCCACCTCTTCCAATTCCTTCTTGTGTTGCCGGTCGTCAAGCTGACTGGCCAGCTTGCGGTACCTTTCCGCGAGGTCGAGATAAGCCAAGCCTTTACGCATCGTGTTCTCCCAGCGCTGCGCCAGCATAACCGATTTCGACGATTGCATTGTCGGGTATCGAACAAACGGGTTGTCCAAGGTGAACGCTGGCTTTCGCGGCGCGTGAACGACGTCCGTCCCGCTCAAGATCGCGACATACAGTCTTTCACACTTCGATCTAATTCGAAGTATGATCGAATTAGAACTATTATCTTCTGGTGGCCGGACCTAGCCCGCCTTCTGCCGCGTTTTGGTCTGGTAAGACGGTCACGCGATGCGAGGTGAACTATGGCGAATCACATGGAACTGCGAAATGGCCTCGTCGTAACAGCATTCTGGAAAGCAAAACCTCAGGAGACGGAAGCGATCGCCGGAATATTGCGACGTTTCGCTCCTCAGGCGCAAGCCGAGCCGGGTGTTAAGGCATTTCTGGTTCACCAATCGAAAGAGGAACCTTCTGAATTTTTCTTTTACGAAGTGTTCGAAGACCAACAGGCATTCGAGGCGCATCAGAAGACCCCGCATTTCAAGGAGTTGATCGCGGGCGAAGCCCTCCCGAAGCTTGCGAAGCGCGAGCGTGCCCAATACTTCCTGCTTTGAGCGTCGGTCATGGGACGCGACACTGGTGTACATCAGGTGCCTGCTGCGGCTGATCTTGATGTCGCGCTTGTTGGCTGAAAGGCCGCCCGCCGGAAATCGTCGACCGCATGTATGACGCGTGGTGGAAGTCAATGACCCCGCGGGCGACGCTATGGCTGCAGCCGTACATCCGCGAGGGCGACTACTGAACAGAAGAGGACAGCGAATGCTGCAGTCCGTCACCGGATTGACACGCACGGAGAATAAGTTCGATGACCGATAGCGGAAGCGGCCATGCCAATCGCGCAATTTTTGGAGGGCTCTGAATTCGATCCCGAGACCAAGCGGGTGATAAGGGTCGCCTTCGAAATGACGCGCATAGCTCTCCGGTACGGCAACCAAGGCGATCTCAGCGAAATACTCGGGAAAACAGTCGCGACAAGGCTTATCGAGCTTGCAAGAAGCAGCGAGCTCAACCCCGATCATTTATGCGAGTCTGTGCTCAGCGAATTTCGCCAGCACTTCTGACCCGCGATGGCCTCACCGATCGGCCTAAGCCGCGCCGAACGAGTGAGCTTGGAACCGGCTAGCGCGCTGGAATTGCATCGATGGCCGGGGCAATGCCCGGCTGGCGCGGGCCACCGAGCGGCGCCGTCGAGCGGCCCGTCGTCTCGTCGGCCTGAAAGCGCGGAATGCATTGATCGCGCGAGTGGGGCTGCTTGGCCTGCTCGCACAAGATCATGGTGTGGTAGGTGCAACTGACTGCGCCCAGCGCGCTCTTGAGACAGAACGGGGCGCTTTGCGCGAGCACGGCCTGCGGCGCAGCAAGCAACAGGGCTGCGATCAGGCTCGGCGCGCCGACGAGATTTCGCATGATCGCCTCCAAGCAAGTTCGACCTAGACCATTTTGAGGGCGGTTGACCCGACGCTTCGACGCAACAGCACACCTGCCGAGTCAATCGGCTTCGGCCGGACCGGGTTCCATGCGAGCGACGGAGCACCCTGCGGCTGGGTGTTCTGACTCCCGGCTCTCCGCCCGCTTGTGCGGGCGTCGGCCAGGACGACAGCCGGTTGGATGGCAGTGCGTCGCGCGTTTTGGCCGAACGAACCCACCGTCGAGCGACGTTCTGCGCCGCGCCTCAGCGCAGCGGGGAAAAGTCCGCGGGAAGATAAATGTCCGACTGCATCGCGGTGAAATGGTCCGGGCCGCCCGGCGGCGGCCAAACCTTCTCCGCGACCGCCTTTGCGCGCAGCCGCGCCCGCTCGTCGAGGCCGGCATAGGGCCAGATGTGCATGAATCGCGTCACTGCGCCGGTGATCGAATGCATCGCCGCGAGCAGCGGCGATACTTTTGTACGACCGGGCACCCACTTGCGCCACAGCTCGATCGTCGGCGCCACGCCGTCCGGCTTGAAGACATAGGTACGCACCTCGAATACGGGGCCGTATTGTCCGGCCGTCATGGGCGGCATGAATGGGAACGAGACATAGGTGTCCATGCTCGCGGCCGCGATGTATTCACCGACGCCGAACGGATTCTCGTTCCGCAACATCTTCTCCCGCTCCGCGTGGATGCGCGTGTTGTCGGACGCAGCGCGCAACAGCAGGATGCGGTTGAGCGCGCCGATATCGGAACACCAACAGGCCAAGAGCCCATCGCCTGCCGTTGCCGGGAGCGTCTGCTTCAGCTGTGCAAGCGCGTTGCGCTCCGCACCGGGCCGCACGGTGATGATCGTTACGTCATAGTGCATTCCGGCTTCTCCTCACCTCCAACCGTCCGCAATTGACAGCGTTTGCGCCCCTTTCTACCGTGGCTAGACGTCTGATGACAGCCGGAATGGGAACGACGCGTTGCGCGTCGATCTGAAACAATCAAAGCATTCAGGGGAGGACACTCATGCATACGTCGCGAAAAGTCGCGCTCGTGAGCGCACTGATCCTCATGCTCGCCGCGCCGGCTTTGGCGCAGACCAAGCTGGTGCGTGTCTGGCACACCGAAACCGAGCCGCAGACGGTCAAGGCGTTCAACGACATTGCCCGTCGCTTCGAGGCGAAGAATCCCGGCATCAAGATTGAAGCCGAGGGATTGGCCTGGACCGACCTCGAAGGCAAGATCATGGCGTCGCTCGCCGCCGGATCGCCGCCGGAATTGTCGCACGGCCAGCCCATCACCTGCACGGCGCTGCAATCGAAGGGCTTGCTCAACCCGCTCGACGAGGTCGTGAAAGCGATCGGCGAGGACAACATCTGGGAGCAGGTCAAGCGCGTCTGCAATGTCGGCGGCAAGCAATTCGGCCTCGTGCATGCTGCCGGAACGTCGCTGCTGATCTATCGCAAGGATCTCGCCGACAAAGCGGGCTTGAAGCCGCCGAAGACGTGGAATGATCTCCTCGCCAACGCCAAGGCGCTGACGCAATCGAGCAAAGGCGATGGCAAGATCGACATCTACGGGATCACGCTGCCGGGCGACAATCTCTTCATCAACATCCTGATGGGCGAGCTGATCAAGTCGAACGGCGGCGCGCTGTTCGACAAGAACAACAAGCCGCTTTTCACCGATCAGAAGATGATCGAAGTGCTGGAGTTCTGGCGCGAGCTCGTCAAATACGCCCCGCCCGGCTGGGAAGGGGACGGCTATCTGCAGACCTTCCAGAACCTCTACGGCCAGAAGGCGGCGATGATGTTCCAGGGCTATGGACGCGGCGCCGGACTGATTGAAAAATTCGCGTCCAAGGAGATGGCAAACGACAAGACGTTCGACGTCTGGTCAAAGCCCGTCGGGCCCAGCGGCAAGGAGCCGGGCGTGCAGGTCGATGAAGAGCCCTGGATGCTCTTCAAGGATGCAAGAAATCAAAAAGAGGCGATCGAGTTTCTGAAGTTCTTCTATCAGGACGACAACTATCTCGAATACGTCTCAACCGTACCCATCCATCTCTTCCCCATCACCAAATCGCTGCGCGCATCGCCGAAATATCAGAACCTCGACATGATCCAGCGCTGGAAGGGCTGGATCGAGGTGCAGCAGGGCTATCTTGACAAGGATCAGGGCAAGCCCACGCTCATCGTGGATTGGTCGGATATGACCGAGAAACCTTACCTGCTCGAGGTGCTCGGCTCCGGCATCATCCGCGACATGGTCATGGATGTCGTGCTCGAGAAATGGGAGCCGAAACGGGCCGCCGAGAAGGCGCAGAAGCGGCTCGAAGACCTCATGCGCAGCAAAGGCTATCTCAAGGGCTAAGCTGTTGTGCAGACTAGGCGGGGACGGGGTGGCGTGCGCGCCTTGAGCAAGCCCGCTCCGCGCTCGGGCTCAGAGCCATTCCGATTGCCGGAGGCGGCGGTCGGAATCCTGCTGATCCTGCCCGCCATTCTGCTCTTGCTTTCGCTCACGCTTTATCCGGTGCTCTACGGCGTCTGGATCAGCTTCTTCAACAAGCACTCGTTCTTTCCGCAACAGACGTTCATCGGCCTCGACAATTACGTTTTTCTTCTGCGCGATCCGGAATTCTGGGCGTCGGTGTGGCGCGGCACCGTCTATGCGCTTTCGACGATCGTGCTGCAAATCGTCCTCGGCGTCGCCGCGGCGCTGCTGCTCAACGAGCTTTTCCCGGGCCGCAACCTCCTGCGCGCAATCGTGATCTTTCCTTATGTGGTGCCAACCGTCGTCGCCGTGATCGTCTGGAAATGGCTGCTCAATAGCCAGTTCGGGCTCGTCAACTACTTGATCGAGAAGGCGGGGCTGGTCGACCAGCCGATCAGCTTCATGGGCAAGGACTGGATCATGGTCTCGCTGATCATCGTCAGCGTGTGGCAATTCTTCCCCTTCGTCGTCATCGGCGTGCTGGCGCGGCTACAGACCATTCCGGAGGAGCTCTACGACGCAGCCAAGGTCGACGGCGGCAATGCCTGGCAGCGCTTCGTTCACGTCACCTTGCCGCAGCTCAAGAGCGTGCTGTTCGTCATCGTGCTGCTGCGCTCGATCTGGATGTTCACCAAATTCGACACGCCGTGGCTAATGATTCAGGGCGGCGGCGCCGAGACCTATATCCGCACCCTGCCGATCTACACCTACATGCGCACGTTTGCCTATTACGAGGCGGGCCTCGGCTCGGCCATGGCGGTGGTCATGTTCCTCGCCCTTGCCGGCGCGGCCGCGCTCTACTTTCGCATCTGGCGGCGCGAGGAGAATTTATGAATCGCGCCGACGGTTTGCTCAGTCCGCGCGGCCAGGCGCTGCTGTTAGCGGCCTTGGCGCTATTCGTCTTTACGGCCTTTCCGTTCGCCTGGATGGCATCGACGGCGGTCAAGCCTTCGCGGGAGATTTTCGCGACCCCGCCGACGCTCTGGCCCGCGCATGTGACCCTCGACAATCTCGCTCGGCTGTTCGCCGAGACGCGGTTTCTCACCTATTTCCGCAACAGCCTGATCGTGTCCTTCGCTACCGTTGCCTTGACTTTGCTTGTTTCGGTGCCCGCCGCCTACGCGCTGACCCGCTTTCGCTTCCGGGGGCGGGAGACGATCGCGGGACTCATTCTCTTCACCTACATGTTCGCGCCCATCATGATCATCATTCCCTTTTACGTGGCCATGCGTTTTCTCGCCCTGACCAACACGCATCTCGGATTGATTCTCGCCTACACCGCGTTCTGTCTGCCGTTCAGCCTCTGGCTCCTGCGCACCTTCTTTCAGAGCATCCCGCTCGAGATCGAGGAGGCCGCGAGGATCGACGGCAGCCGGTTGCAGGCGGTGATCTACGTCGTTTTGCCGCTCGCCTTGCCCGGCGTGATCGCGACCGGCACCTTCACCTTCATCCTGGCCTGGAACGACTACATTTTTGCGCGCGTGCTGCTGAGCGCCGACGAGATGAAAACGCTGCCGGTCGGAATTGCCGATCTTTACAACGCGAGCGTGGTCGATTGGGGAATGATCATGGCTGCCGGCCTTCTGGTGATCGCACCCGTGGCGGCCGTTTTCGTTTTTATTCAGAAGTTCCTTGCCGTAGGCTGGGGCTCGGGCGGCGTGAAGGGCTGATCGCGTGAGGCGACGCGCCGCAAAGCTATGCTATAGGGTCCAGCCAGCCATACAGCGGACTACTATATTAAGGGTCTGAGACAAGGCACTACCGGGGTAAGTGATTGAAACCAGTGGTCCCGTAGCTCAGTCGGATAGAGCAGCGGTTTCCTAAACCGAAGGTCGGAGGTTCGAATCCTCTCGGGACCGCCAAGATTTTCCAAACGCCGACGGGGTCCGCAGGCGGCGACCAGACGGAACCGCGATCGGCGCATGTGAGGATGGCCATGTCGGATGAAACTGAATCGAACGAAGAGCGGCCGTGTCTGCACTGTCTGATCGGCGACGTGATCGACGACTTCTATGCGGAGTACGGCTCGCAGAGCGGCGAGAAAGATGCCATCGACGTGGATGAAATCATCACTGCGCTCGCCAAGACCGTCGCCGAGCTGACCTACGGCTCCGACGCCACGCTTCGCCAACGTATCTTGGACGATTTGATGCGGGAAATTTCCCAGTTCGAGTCCGAGTTTGCCAATCAACCGGCGAGCGACGTGCGGCACTAACGCTCCATCGCGCCAATAATTTCAGTGGTGCTTCGTCATGCCCGGCACACGGGTCCGGCCTCCGGCCGGCCCGAGCGCAAACCTTGTGCCGGGCATCCACGTTTTGGTTGCTTGATGCGGCAAAGACGTGGATGGCCGGGACAAGCCCGGCCATGACGGCGTGGATGGATCGGCGCCGATAGCGGCCGGTATCACGCCGATCCGATCATCTCTGAGAGTCGGATGGGAGTTAGCCAAAACACACGCCCCGCCGGCGCGAGCCGACGGGGCAGGTATGTGTATAGTCGCCGCGCTAGGTTGACTAGATCGCCATCTTCAAGTGCTTGGCCGCACGGAACGCCACTTTCTTGCTGGCCTTGATCTTGATGGCTTCACCGGTCGCCGGGTTTCGCCCCATGCGCGCCGCGCGCGTCCTGACCTGCAGGATCCCGAAGCCCGAAATCTTGATCCGTTCGCCCTTCTTGAGATGCTTGGTGATCAGGGTCACGAGATCGCCGAGAATCGCCTCGCCCTCGCGCTTGGTGAGTTCGTGATCAGCCGCCAGCCGTGCCGCCAAATGCTTGAGCGTAACCGGCCGGTTCATTGCTTTGCCCGCCATGATGGATGCCCTCCTCGGAGCCGCGAAATGCGCTCTCAACTAAGAGATATGATTCGAGACGGGAAGGAAAGCAGTCTTTCCACTTTAATATCAATCTCGTGCGCGCCTTTGCCGGGCGCGCCGGAAGCGGTGCGGCGCCGCGTGGCATGACATTCGCGGCACATTTCGGAATCGATCCGGGAACGAAGCAGAATCACAACGGGAACGTCGTTCCCCCTGCTGCGAGCACGCGCCGCCCCCCGGCCGGTGCGGTAGCCGATGCGAGCGCCGTTCTCGCCGCTCGCGGGCGCGTTAACGAAGCGCTTACGGCGGCGGCGACAAGGTTGCGGGCAAGACGCGAATCGGACCGCAGGACAGGCAGATTCTGCGCGTGCATAAGCAGTCATGGCGCATCGGAGACGAGAAAGGCCGGCGGGGCGGGAAACGTCGCTGTACCTCCCGGTGAAGCGCTTCCTCGAGACGCTGGGCTTCGACGTCAAAGGCGAAATCTGCGGCTGCGATGTCGTCGCGATCCGCGGCGAGGAGCTCGTGGTCGTCGGCGAGCTGAAGCTCGGTTTCAACCTCGAGCTCGTGCTGCAAGGCATCGATCGTAGCGCCGCTTGCGATGAGGTCTGGCTGGCCGTGCGCAGCTCACGCCGCCGCGGCCGCGACCGCGATCCGCGGGTGCGCAAGCTCTGCCGGCTGTTGGGTTTCGGGCTTCTCGGCGTGTCGGCGAGCGGCGGGGTGGACGTTCTGGTCGAGCCCCGGCCGTGGCGGCCTCGCCGCGATGGGAGGCGCCGCTCGCGCCTGCTCGATGAGCACCGTCGCCGGCTCGGGGATCCCGCCGCTGGTGGAAGCTCCAAGGCGCCGATCATGACTGCCTATCGCCAGCAGGCGCTCGCCTGCGCGGCATCGCTGTCCGGCGGCCCGCGGCGCACCTCCGACATCAAAGCCGCCATCCCCGACGCGCCCAAGATTCTGCTGCGCAATGTCTACGGCTGGTTTTTCCGCGTCGAGCGCGGGACCTACGGCCTGACCTCGCAGGGTACGGCGGCGCTGGCCCGCTGGCCGCAGGCCTCGTCTATTTGACCGCTGATCTTCGTGCGTTCGCCCCCACGGTAGGAGAGTGCGGCAACTCGCGCGCGGCTCCCGCACGCGAAAAAAAAGCCCCGACGAGCGGGGCTTTAGTGAAGGAGGAAACGCCCATGATTAGGCGATGTGAAGGTTACCTGATTTGCGCGCTCTGCCAATGCGAGAATCGCGCTGCGAACCAAGATCTGGAGCGCCTGTGACTTTTTCGTCACAGCGGAACTCAGACGCGGATCAGGCGCAAATCCTGCTCGTTGCTCTGCAATGTTGCCTGAATCGCCTCGCGGAGGGTTGCGAAGTCGCGCTTGTCCCAGCGCGCGACATCGATGTCGGCGAGCAGTCTTGCCGATTTGCCGAACACGACGATCCGGTCCCCGACGCCGATCGCCTCCTCGAGCTGATGCGTGATCAGGATGGCGGTGCTGCCGCATTCCCGCGCGAGCGTCAGAAAGGTCTCGCGCAATTCGGCTGCCGTGACCTCGTCGAGATGACCGAATGCCTCGTCGGCAAGCAGAATGTTCGGCTGCACAACGAACGCGCGTGCGATCGCGACGCGCTGGCGCATGCCACCCGATAGCTCGTGCGGATAAGCATGGGCGAAGCCCCCAAGGCCGAGGCGCTCGAGCCAGAACAGGGAGCGTTTGTGCTGTTCGTCATCGGGCAGCCGGATCAGTTCGAGCGGCAGCTTCACATTGTCGAGCGCGGAGCGCCACGGCAGCAGCCGATCCTGCTGGAACACGGTCGCGATCCGGCCGCGGAAGTAATCGAAGTCGCCGTAAGGCGTCTTGCCGCCGATGCGGATCGAACCGGCGGTCGGCTGCTCGAGCCCGATCATGAGGTCGAAGAACGTCGATTTCCCGCAGCCGGTCTGGCCGACGATCGCCACCACCTCGCGCGGCGCGATGTCGAGATCGAGCCGGTCGATGGCCACCACCGATTGGCCGGACGCGGTTTGCCGGAACACCTTGCGCAGCTGCCGCACCTCGATCGGCGGCGGGGCGATCATGCCCGCCATCGCAGCACGCGCTGTTCCACCCGCGCGACCACGGCTTCCAACAAGAACAGCAGGGCGACCAGCACCAGCGTCCAGGCGAACACGTCGGCCACCGAGAATAGCTCCTGCGCCACCGCCAGCTGATGGCCGATGCCGGTGACGGCGCCGACCAGTTCCGCGATGGTGACGACGCGGATCGCAAGGCTCAAGTTTATCTTCCAGCTGGTGATGAGGTTCGGCACGATCGCGGGAAACATCAGCTTGGCGAAATACTGCAACGTGGTCGGCCGAAACGAGCGCACCATGCGACGCAATTCACGCGGCACGTTGCGCATGGCATCCAAGGCGTCGACCAGGAAAACCGGTCCGCAGACGGCGATCAGTACGAAGGCGATGCGGAATTCGACCCCGCGAAACCACAGCACCGCGAATAGAATCCAGGACACCACCGGAACCGCCATGAACAGGCGGATCATCGGGTGCAGATAGCTTTCCAGACGGTGCGACTGATACATCATTGTGGCGAGAACGACGCCAAGCACGAACGACAGGATCAATGCGCCGATGACGCGCGCCAGGGTGACGAACACGTCGATCGGCGTAATCGTCAGCAGGCTTTGCCCGATGCGCGCGAGGCTCGGAATCGCGAACGGGGGAATTCCCAGCGTCGGCGCAAGATATGACAGCGCTTCCCACGCGGCCGCAAAGATCAGAAGCGAGAGGATGGCCTGTCGCGAGAACTTCGCGTTGAGGCCCGCCTCTCGATATTCCTCAGGGTGCATAGATGATCTTGTTGTCCGGCATGGCCTGATAGAAGCCGGCCTTGACGGCACGCTGCATCATGTCCGTGATCGACTGGCGCGTGGCTGCTTCCCACGCCGGCTGCACGATCATTTGCAGCCGCCCGCTGTCCACCGCCGCCTTGAGAATGCCCGGCGGCAGTTTGGTGGTCTCGACGGCGATCTTGTCCGCGGCGTCGGTTTCCTTGTGAAGAATATCCGCCACATCCTGCAGCGCCGCGAGCAGCATCTTGGGAGCTTGCGGCACGCGCGCAATCGTCTCGGCGCGGACGGCGGGGACGATTTCCCAGCCGTCCTGGCCGGTGATCTCTCGCCAGCCTTGCGCGCCGTTGAAGATGATCTTCCAGGTCGGATTCTGCCGCAGCGTGATGCTGGCCAGCGGCTCGATCACCAGCGCGGCATCGACGCGGTCGGCTTCGAGTTGCGCCCGCGCAACCGCGAAGTTGGCATTGACCACGGTGATGTCCTTGCCGAGTTCGATGCCTTTGGCATTGGTGTAAATCTTGATCACCTGGAATTGCGACCCGCCCATGTCGGCGGCAAGTTGTTTGCCCTTGAGATCGGCGAGCGATTTGATGTTGGGATCTTTGGCGAAGACGATGAGATCGGAAAGAGTAAAGCCGGTGCCGAAGATCCGCAGCGGGACGCCTTCCTGATAGAGCTTCTGCAAGATGGTCGGCCCGCCGATCACCACCTCGGTCTCGCCGGTGGAGAAGGCTGCATAGAAGGCCGAGATCGAGGGATATGGTTTGGCGTCGAGCTCGAAGCCGTGCTTGGCGTCGAGCCCGCGCGCCTTCATGATGTTCCACACGAGCGGGTTGAACACCGGCAGCGTCAGGCTCGACACGGTGATCTTCGGCCTTTGCTGCGCAACCGCCGCGCTCGTCCCGAGCAAGGCCAACGCCGAGGCAGCCGCAAGCATTGCAAGGCTACGACGCGAAAACGTAGTCATTGGAGTTCCCCTCCCTTGGCTTAAGCATTGCTTGCCGCAGCCGCTGCCTCCGGTCCGCGAGCCCGAGCACTTGGCAGGATATCGAGTTGGCGAGGATCAGTCAGCGGGCGGAGCCAGCATAGAGGAGATTTCGCAACCGATCACCAGACCGAATTCAGTCCCCGGCAAAACTGGCCCAGGCCGAGTCGATGTTTTGCGGTTTGCCCCCGATGGCGAAGCGCCCATCCGCGCGCTAAGAAGGACACGCGATGTTGCAGCACGGCCGAGAGCCCCAACCGCCGGTCCGCCCGACCCCGATGACCAAGGACGATCGTCGGCGCAATCTCGGTTTCTTCTTCGACCAGTCCGTGGCGCGCCTACCGGACAAGGTCGCGATCATCGACCTGTTCGGCGGCAAGGAGCGGCCCGCGACGTATCGGCAACTCGATGAGCGGATGGATCGCGTGGCGAGCATGCTGGCGCGGCTCGGCGTGACGCCTGGCGAGCGCGTCGCCATGGTGATCGGAAACCGCACGGAATTCATCGAGTTCTTCTTCGGCTCCATGCGCGCCGGGGCGATCCCCCTCCCACTCAATATTCGGCTTGCGGCAGCCACGCTCGAGCAGATCATTGCGGAGGCAGCCTGCACGCTCGCGGTCGTCGACCCGTCGAGCCATCGCGATGCGTTCGCGATCGCGCGGCGTTCGCCGCTGCGTCTCATCCTTGATCAGCGCGCGGAGGGTTTTCTGTCCTTCGAGGACGAAATGGCCAAACCTGCTGTCCCTGTCGATCCGCCTGAAATCGCCGACGATGCGCAAGCGTTCCAGCCCTATACGTCGGGATCGACCGGCCGCCCCAAAGGCGCAATCATGACGCATCACGGCATGCTCTGGTATGTCGCTTACAACCAGCGCTACTGGCCGGCGGCCGAGAGCGATCGCGGCCTTGTTGCGCTCCCGTTGTTCCACAAGAACGCGCTGCGCGGCACGGTGAAGCCGATGCTTTATGCCGGCGGCTCGTTCGTGCTGATGCCGGCCTACGAGCCGCGCGCCTATCTCGATGCCTTGGCCAAGTACAAATGCACCTATTCGCGCGGCGTGGCGGCGGTGTTCGCGATGTTTCTCGAGCACCGCGACTATCTGCGCACGCTCGACCTCAGCGCGCTGCGCGGGCTCACGATCGGCTCTGCCGTGGTGACGCCCGAGCTGATGGACGCAGTCGAACGCGCGCTTCCCCACGTGAAGGTCTCGGAAAGCTATGGATTGACCGAAGGCGGCAGCCCGCTACGGCCGCCGATCGACGGCCGTGCGGTCCCGCGCGGCAGTCCCGGCGTCGCTGCGCCCGAGATCGAGCTCAGGCTGGTCGGTGCCGACGGCAACGACGCCGAAGAAGGCGAGCTGCTGATCCGCTGCCCGTATGTGTGCCGCGGCTATTACAACGAGCCGGAGATCACGCGCGCCAAGCTCACCGATGGATGGCTGCACACCGGCGACATCTTCTGCAAGGACAAGAATGGGTTCTTTTACTTTCGCAGCCGCGTCGATGACATGTTCAGTTGCGGCGGGGGGAACATCTATCCCAAAGAGGTGGAGAACCTGCTGTTTGGCCACCCCGACGTGGTCAATGCAGTGGTCGCGCCGGTGCCGCACCCGGTGAAGGGCCTGGTGCCGGCTGCCATGGTCATCGCGCGCGCGGGTTCGAGGGTGACGGCTGAGGATCTCAAGGCCTTTTGCCTCGCCAAGGGCCCGGCCTATTCGCATCCCCGCTTTATCGACATCGTCACCGCGCTGCCGCTCAACGGCGCCGGCAAGATCGATCGCGGCGCGGTCGCGGCGAAGCTCAGCGCTGCCTACAGGATACAAGGCGGCGCCTGATTATGGTCGAATGCCGCGCGTCCAGTCGGCTTCAGCCGACCGCGATCCTGCAATGATCACCAAGGATTGGCGCAACTCGATTGCAATCCGCGCTAGACTGACCGTCAGCAGATGGGAGGAAGCATGCTGTCCGACGCCGACCGCAGGAAAGCCGCCGACATTCTCATGAGCGCGGAAATAGAGCGCAAGCAGGCGGTCCAGCTCTCCAAGACCTGGCCCGACATCGCCATCGAGGACGCCTATGCCATTTCCTCCGAAGTTGCCAAGCGCAAGATCGCGGGCGGGGCGAAGCTGATCGGCCACAAGGTCGGCCTGACCTCGAAGGCGATGCAGCGCTCCTCACAGATCGACGAGCCGGACTACGGTCATCTGTTCGATTACATGATGATCGCGGACGGCGCCAAAATCCCGCACGAGAACTATTGCCGACCACGCGTCGAGATCGAGCTCGCTTTCATCCTGGGTACGCCGCTGAAGGGGCCTGGCGCGGGGCTTGCCGAGGTCTTGCGCGCCACCGAATACGTCGTTCCTGCGATCGAGATCGTCGATGCACGGCTGCAGGATCCGCGCAAGATTTTCGATACCGTGGCAGACAACGGAGCGGCGGCCGGCATTGTCGTCGGCGGCCGGCCGGTCAAGCCGCTCGACGTCGACCTGCGCTGGGTCGGCGGCATCATGTACAAAAATTCGGAGATCGAGGAGACCGGCGTCGCTGCCGGCGTGCTTGGCCATCCCGCGCTCGGGGTGGCCTGGCTCGCCAACAAGCTCGCAACGCACGGCGTTGCGCTCGAGGCGGGACATCTTGTGCTGGCGGGCTCGTTTACGCGCGTCGTCTTCGCGCAGAAGGGCGACACGCTGCACGCCGATTTCGGCGCGCTCGGCGGCATCGCGGTGCAGTTCGTGTAGCGAGTCGCGGGTGGGAAGAACGATGCCGCGCGGAATGCGTCGCTTTTTGATCGCCCTGACTTTGCTCGCGATGCCGGCCGCCGCCGCCGATTATCCGGCGCGGCCCGTGACGCTGGTCGTGGCCTTCCCGCCCGGCGGGGCGAGCGATGTGCTCGCGCGCATCCTCGGCCGCAAGCTCGAGCAAATCGTCGGCCAGCCGTTCGTGATCGACAACCGGCCGGGCGCCGGCGGCAATGTCGCGGCCGAGATCGTCGCCCACGCCGCGCCTGACGGCTACACGCTGCTCGCCGGCAATAACGCCATCCTTGCCACGAATGCCGCGCTCTACAAGAAGATCAATTTCGATCCGGAAGCGGATTTCGCCCCGATCGGACTGATCGGATCGCAGGCCAATATCCTGGTGGTGAATCCGGCCGTGCCGGCACGATCCATGGCCGAGCTGATCGCGTTCGCCAAGGCCAATCCGGGCAAGCTCAACTTCGCCTCCTCCGGCCACGGACTGGCGGCGCATCTCGCCGGCGAGCTGTTCAAGGCGGAAGCCAAGGTCGACATCGTGCACGTGCCCTACAAGGGCGCGGCGCCCGCGCTGCAGGACGTGATCGCCGGCCACGTGCAGATGATGTTCGCCACCGCCTCGTCCGTGGTCCCCCACATCAGGGATGGGAAGGTGCGTGCGCTTGCAGTGGCCAGCCTCAAGCGCACCGCAGTCCTGCCGGAGATTCCGACGATCGACGAGCTCGGCATCAAGAATTTTGACGCGACCACCTGGCATGGGCTGGTTGCGCCCGCGCGAACGCCGAGGGAGATCATCGCGACGCTCAATCGCGCGCTCGTCGCTGCGCTCGCTGATCCAGGGGTCAAGACGTCGCTTACCGATCTCGGCGTCGATATCATCGGCGGCACGCCAGAGGAGTTCGCCGCCTACATCAAGTCCGAAATTCCCAAATGGACCGCGATCATCAAGGCCTCGGGGGCGAAGCTGGATTGAGGCAGCGAGTTATCATCCGGTAGGGTGGGCATTGCGCGTTTTGCGGCTCTGGCGTCGCGTGCCGCTGTGACGCGCAATGCCCACGGCTTCTATTCGCGTGGGCAAAATCGCTGGCGCGCGATGTGCGAATGCGGTCGTTAAGCGAGCGATTTTGTCCACCCTACGCCTATGCGCATCGGAGCCCTCACATGAACACGATCGACTGCCCGCGCGCTGAGCTCGCCCGCAACGTCCGCCGGCTGGGTCATCTCGATCTCGCCGGCGGCGGGCAGGTGACGATCAGCGGTTCCCATGCCTTTGTTGGACACATTCCCAATCCGGATCATCTCGGCACCTCGATCATCGATATCGCCGATCCGCGCAAGCCGCGCCTGGTCGCCACCATCACGCTCGACGATCACGAGTCGCACAGCCACAAAGTGCGCGTCGCGGGTGATATCATGGTCGTCAACCACGAGCGCAACATGAGCAAGGTGGGCCGCCGCGCCGAGGAGTTACCGGCCGTGCGCCGCGCGCTCACCCAAGCGCTCGGGCGCGAGCCCACGCGCAAGGAAATCGCCGCGAAGATGGGCGTCAGCGAGGACGATCTGGCGACGCTGGAAGCGTTCGAGCGGCGCGGCTATCACAACGGCGGCTTCAAGATCTACGACGTATCCAATCCCGCGCAGCCGAAGCTCGTCTGCTACCAGAAGACCGGCGGCATCGGCGTGCACCGCTTCGACATGGACGAACGTCACGCCTACATCTCGACGGAGATGCCGGGATACGTCGGCAACATCCTCGTCATCTACGATCTGCGCGATCCGGCAAGGCCGCAGGAAGTTTCACGCTGGTGGATGCCCGGGCAGCATGTCGCGGGCGGCGAGACGCCGACCTGGTCGGGTCGGCGGCATCGCCTGCACCATGCGCTGCGCTTCGGTGACGAGATGTGGGCGAGCTGCTGGCATGGCGGCTTCTGGGTCGTCGACGTCTCCGACCTGGCGCGGCCGAAAAGCGCCGGCACCTACAATTACCATCCGCTGTTTCCAGAGCCGACACATACCGTGATGCCGCTGCCGCAGCGTGCCGGCGGCCGCCGCATCGCCATTGCGATCGACGAGGAGGATCAGGCGCTGAGCGCGACGGAAGAGGAGGCGCGGCGCGGGCGCGCGCATGCGTGCCTGTTGACCTTCGACGTGAGCGATCTCGCCGCCATCCAGCCGCTCGGCCAATTCCAGGTCAGCGAGCTCGATTCGCCGTTCAGTCGCACGCGCGGCGCCCGGTTCGGCGCGCATCAGTTCTGCGAACGCGTGACCGGTACCGTCGTCCATGCCGTCTGGTTCGGCGGCGGATTGCGGATCGTCGACGTAGCCGATCCGCTGCGCCCCCGCGAGGTCGGCTATTTCATCCCCGAGCCCGTCGCGGGCCGACTCGCGCCGCAGAGCAACGACGTCGCGCTCGACGACCGCGGTCTGATCTACATGATCGATCGCCACGTCGGCTTCGATGTTTTGCAGTATGAGGGGTCGCGATAGCACCTATAATGCGAGCATCCGTTGCTGATCACCGGAGGAGGCCCATGCGCAAATCGATTGTCCTGACCACAGCTGTGATGTTCGTGGCAGCTGCGGCTGTATGCCCGAGTCCTGCCGTCGCGAAGTCCAAAAAAAGCACGCCCACGGTGAGCGAGATCTCGGTCACCAAGAAAGCCGACAAAGCGTCGCCAAACCTTATGCGCTCGGTCACTGCTCCTCGTGATGCGGCCACGGGACAGGCGAGTGGAAAAAGACAGCACGGCCGCTGAACATCGGCGCGCGTCACATCACTGCGTCGACTGATAGAACGCCTTGGCGTCCGTGCTGAAGGCCCTGCGCGAGTCCGCGTCGGTGTAGAACATGTGTCCGCCGCGATAGAGCAAGAGCTGCGTGCGCGAGGGATCGCCCATCGGCGGCAGATGATCGAGCACGTAGCGGCTCGCCGCATAGGGCGTCACCATGTCGGCGTAGCCGTGCGCGACGAGCAGGCGAAACGAGGGAATGAACGCGAGCAATTCCCGCAAATCGTCGCTGGCGCTAGCCGAGCGGCGCCCGGCGCCGTCGCCCCAATCCCATTTGCCGGCGATGTCGGAAGCGAGCAGGATGTAGCTCATCTCGGTCTTGAAGCCGAGCTCGTCGCGCGCATACGCCACATAAGCCGCGCCATAGGCGCGGGTGAGGCTGTCGAGCACCGGATCGCCGCCGCGCGCGCTCTCCTGTTCCGGGAACGGGTCGGGCACCGCGAACGTCACGTCGTAGTGGCTGACGATCTTGCCTTCGGCGGAGCGCAGATGCTTGACATAGGCGTCGCGGATGACGCCGCGCGCGCGGGCGACGACATCTTCGGGAAGCCCGGTGATCTTTGCGACGCGGCCATAAAAGGTGTTTGCGGTATCGCCCTGCGGCGCAGGGCCGGCGAGCGTCGTGAGATAGTCGGTGAGCGCGAAGCGCTCTGCCTCTGCCTGGGCTTCCTTGCTGAAGGTGCCTTTGCGCTCGAGCTCGGCCGCCGCGAGCGACGGCAATTGCAAGGCGGCACTGAGCGCGGAGCGACTGGCGCCAAAGGTCAAGCTGCCCTCGATGACGGGGGACACCATGACGACGCCGGACATCATGATGCCCTGCTCGCGCTGCAAGAGCTGCGCCACCTTGGCGGCGCGATAGCCGCCGTAGCTTTCGCCGAGCAGGTATTTCGGCGAACTGCTGCGGCCGTTCTTGGCGAGATAGAGGGCGATGACTTTGGCCACCGCCTGCGCGTCTTGCCGCACTCCGTAGAACGCCTTTCCGTCATCGGCTTTGGCCGGCCGACTCCAACCGCTGCCGACCGGATCGATCATCACCAGATCGGTGAAGGCGAGCCAGGTCGCGGGATTGTCCTTCATACGCGCGGCGGCAGGATCGTTGCCGGGAAATTCGAGGATGCGCGGGCCGACCAAACCCAGATTCAAGTAAGCCGATGCCGCGCCCGGTCCGCCATTGAAAGCGAATGTGACGGGACGGTTCCCCGCTTCGGCATTTTTGACGACATAGGCGGTGTAATAGACCGCGGCCGAGCGCTCGCCCGATTGATCGAACAGCGAGAAGGTTCCCGCGGTTGCGGTGTAGGTGAGCGTGCCGCCCGGGATGACGACGGAATGCTCGGTCACGGAATCCGCCGGCAAGAGCCGCAGCACGCCGTCGCGCGCTTGTTCCCCTTGCCGTGGCTCGCTCGCGTGTTGTTCGCTTTGCTGTTGCGGCGGCCGGCGCGGACGCTCCTGCGCGCTCGCCGCCGTCGCTGCGGCGGCGACGAGAAATGCCAACAGCGCTCGGCCGAGCGTGGTCAGGAACGGGGCGGTTGTCAGTGAGGAGGTCATGCGGGGTCCAACCTGTCGATGCTGCCGCGCCCCCCGCTCGAGCCACACCATAGCGGATCGCGACCTATCGGCTCAAATCCCCGCCTCGGTGGACAACGGGCAACAGATCGGGGAATGTCGGCCGTCCCGGCGCCCCGCCGGGCCGAAAGAAATGCAGCACACGATAGCTTCCGACCCAAAACATGCCATTTCCCAAGGCCTCACGCGCGCTCGAACGCTTCACCGTTCTCGACCTGACCCGTGTCCGCGCCGGTCCAACCTGCGTGCGCCAACTCGCGGATTGGGGTGCCAACGTCATCAAGATTGAGTTACCGCCCGAGCCTGGCGCCGGCGATCCGCTCGGCGGCCCGCGCGAAGGCTCCGACTTTCAGAATCTGCATCGCAATAAGCGCAGCATGACGCTCAACCTCAAGGCGCCTGAGGCCTTGGCGGCGTTCAAGCGCATGGTCAAGAAAGCCGACGTCGTGGTCGAGAATTTTCGCCCCGACGTGAAGCAGCGGCTCGGCATCGACTATCCGCAGCTGCGCAAGGTCAATCCGAAGCTGGTCTATGCCAGCATTTCGGGATTCGGACAGGCTGGCCCTTATGCCGGCCGGCCAGGCTTCGACCAGATCGCGCAGGGCATGGGCGGCCTGATGTCGATCACCGGCCTGCCAGGCCAAGGGCCGGTGCGCGTCGGCATCCCTGTCGCCGATTTGTGCGCGGGGCTGTTTTGCGCCCTCGGCATCCTTGTTGCGCTGCTCGAGCGCGAGAAGTCGAAGAAGGGTCAATACGTCGCGACCTCGCTGCTTGAAGCGCAGATCTTCATGCTCGACTTTCAGGGCGCGCGCTGGCTGATCGACGGCCACGTGCCGAAGCAGGCAGGCAACAATCATCCGACCAGCATTCCGACCGGCGTGTTCAAGACCGCCGACGGGCACATCAACATCGCCTCGGCGGGGTCGACGATATGGGCGCGGTTCTGCAAGGCCGCCGACGCGACCGATCTGATGCAGCGGGCCGAATATCAGACCGCGGCAGATCGCTCGAAGCACCGCGACGCGCTCAATGCCGACATCGAGAGATATACCGTCAAGCGCACGAGCGCAAAATGGATCGAGCTGCTCAACAAGGCGGGCGTTCCCTGCGGGCCGATCTATACGATCGACCAGGTCTACGCCGACCCGCAGGTCGAGCATCTCGGCATTGCGCAGCCGGTCAAGAAGAAGGACAAGACCTTGCGCATGGCCCGCCAGCCGGTGTCGCTGTCGCGCACGCCGAGCCGCTTCGCGGCGCCGCCGCCCGAGCTCGGCGAGCACACCGACGGGGTGCTCAAGGAGTTCGGGTTCAGTGCAAAGCAAATCGCCGCCTTGCGCAAGGCGAACGCGATTTGACGGGAGGATTTGACGCGCCAAGCGCGGAGGACAAGCGATGGACGACGTAACCAAGACCGACAAGATGCTCGCACGCAAGGACGGCGGCGTCGGCTACGTGATCTTCAACAACCCCGAGCGTCACAACGCGGTATCGCTCGATATGTGGGACGCCACCAGCCGGTTCCTCGAAGGCTTCGCCAACGACGAGGAGGTGCGCGTGGTGGTGCTCACCGGCGCGGGCGGCAAAGCCTTCGTCTCCGGGGCCGACATCTCGAAATTCGAGAGCGAGCGCGCCACGCTCGAGGCAACCAGACGCTACAATGCGACCGTCGAAAAGGCGTATGCCGGGATCCAGCAGTTCGCAAAGCCGACCATCGCCATGATCCGCGGTTATTGCATCGGCGGCGGCGTCGGACTGGCGGTGTGCTGCGATCTTCGCATCTGCTCGGACAATTCACGCTTCGCGGTGCCGGCGGCGAAGCTCGGGCTCGGCTATTCCTATGCCGGACTGCGCCGGCTCGTCGATGTCGTGGGGCCGGCATTTGCACGCGAGATCTTCTTCACCGCGCGCCAGTTCGACGCGGAGGAGGCCAGCCGGATGGGCCTGATCAACCGCGTCGTGCCGGAGGCCGAACTCGAATCTTATGTGAAAAACTACGCTGAGACGATCGCCGCCAACGCGCCGCTGACGGTGAAGGGGGTCAAATACATCATCGGCGAAATCATGAAGGATGAATCCGCGCGCAACCTGGCGCGCTGCGCGGAGTTGGTCGAGCAATGCTTCGCCAGCAACGACTTCATCGAGGGCCGCCGCGCCTTCATGGAGAAGCGCAAGCCGGCATTCACCGGTACCTGAGGGCGTGGCGGCAAGCTGTCGCGGATACCGATCGACGGTTTGGTGTTTCAATACTCGAGACGACAGGGGCCACTAGGCTGCCGGGCGTCGAGGAGGACGGCGTGGCGTCGGTTGAACTGCGAGGGCTGACCAAACACTACGGCGGGGTCGCGGTCGTCGACGACGTGTCACTCACGATCGAGCATGGCCGACTCGTGTGCCTGCTCGGCCCCTCCGGCTGCGGCAAGACGACGACGCTGCGCTTGATTGCGGGCTTCGTCGAGCCCTCGGCGGGAGAGATCCGGGTCGGCAATCGGCTCATCTCGTCGCCCGCCCGCACCCTGCCGCCGGAGCGGCGCAACATGTCGATGATCTTCCAGAGCTACGCGCTATGGCCGCACATGACGGTCGCCGAGAACGTCGCCTATGGGCTGAAACTACGCAAACTCGACCGCACCACCATCGATCGCAAGCTCGCCGCGATTCTGGATACCACCCATCTGCGCCCGCTCGCCGATCGCTACCCAGGCGAGCTCTCGGGCGGCCAACAGCAGCGGGTGGCGCTCGCGCGCGCGCTTATCGTCGAGCCCGAGACGCTGCTGCTGGACGAGCCGCTGTCCAACCTCGATGCCAATCTGCGGGAAGAGATGCGCTTCGAAGTGCGCCGCCTGCACGACGAATACCGCTACACCACGGTTTACGTAACCCATGACCAATCGGAGGCGATGACCACCGCCGACGTCATTGCGGTGATGAATGCGGGCAAGATCGAGCAGGCGGGCTCACCCGAAGACATCTACGAGCGGCCGCGCTCGGAATTCGTCGCCCGCTTCATCGGCTCGAGCAACGTCATCAAGGGCCGCGCGCTGGATGAGTGCCACCTCTCATGCGCCGGCGCGACGCTGCGCTGCAGCGGCGGAAAATTTGCCGCCGGTGGCGAGGGCGCGGCCGCCATCCGCCAGCACGCCCTGCGTTTGTGGGCGCAGAAACCTGACGCGACGGAAAACGTTGTACCCGGAACCGTGGTGCGGCAGGTGTTTCTCGGGGCGAGCCGCGACTATTTGGTGGAGGTGGGCGACGGCACGCAGTTGCGCGTCGTTGCCTCGGCGGCAGAGAACATTCCCCAGGGGGCGTCGGTGTGGCTGCATCTGCCGCCCGAGCGCTGCCGCGTGTTGAGCGGATGATGAGCAAATAGAAGAGTGTGAGGAGACGACAATGAAGGGGCCGATTTTTTCCCGGCGCGACGTGCTCAAGGGCTCGACCGCGATCGCGGCATCGAGCGCCTTCGCTTCGGTCACTTCGGCGGCGCCGCCGGCAAGCGCGGTGACGCCCGAGCTGATCGCGGCGGCCAAGAAGGAGGGCAGGGTCGTCTATTACACCTCGATTGACCTGCCGGTTGCGGAGCGCCTCGCCAAAGCGTTCGAGGCAAAATATCCCGGCATCGCCGTCCGCGTGGAGCGCACCGGCGCGGAACGCGTGTTCCAGCGCATCGGCCAGGAATATGCGAGCCGCATTTATTCTGTCGATGTCGTCAATTCGTCCGATGCCGCCCACTTCATCGTGTGGAAACGCGACGGACTGCTCGAGCCCTACGTGCCCGAGGACGTTGCCAAATATTATCCGGCCGAGCACAAAGATCCCGACGGTACCTTCGCGACCTACCGCGCCTGGGTCTGCGTCATTGGCTACAACACCAACTTGGTCAAAGCCGAAGAGGCCCCCAAGAGCTACGCCGACCTGCTCGACGCCAAATGGACCGGCAAGATCGTCAAGGCGCATCCAAGCTACAGCGGCACCATCATGACCGCGACGTATCAGATGGCGCGCGACCTCGGGTGGGACTATTTCGAAAAGCTTGCCAAGCAGAGGGTGATGCAGGTGCAGTCGTCGGCCGACCCGCCGAAGAAACTGGCGCTGGGCGAACGCGCGGTCATGGCGGATGGTAACGAATACAGCATGTTCATCGAGAAGGATAAGGGAAGCCCGGTCGAAATCGTCTATGCAAGCGAAGGCTCGCCGCTCATCGTCGGGCCCAACGCGCTGTTCAAGAACGCGCCCAATCCGAACGCCGCGCGGCTGTTCCAGAGCTTCTGCTTCTCGCCCGAGGCGCAGCAGCTCTCGATCGATTTTGCAGGCTTGCGCTCGCTGCATCCGCAGACCAAGGAAAAGCCCGGACGCAAGCCGTTCAGCGAGATCAAGAAAATGAAGGACGATCCCGCCGCGGTGGAGAAGATGAGCGAACAGATCAAGGCGCGTTACAGCAAACTGTTCGGAGTTTGACCGCGAATCAGCGCGAGATCCGGGCCGCACCGGGAGGAAGCAATGAGCAAGCGTCGATTCTCCAGGCGCGACGTGCTCAAGGCGTCGGCCGGCGTCGCTGGTGTGCTTTTTGCCTCGCCCTCACGTGCGGCGCCGCCTGAACCGACCACGATCACGCCGGCCCTCATCGAGGCGGCGAAGAAGGAGGGAAAGCTTTTCTATTACACCTCAATCGACCTGCCGCTCGCCGAGAAGATCGCAAAGTCCTTCGAAGCCGCCTACCCGGGCATCGCCGTGCGCGTCGAGCGCACCGGCGCCGAGCGGGTGTTCCAGCGCATCGGCCAGGAATACGCGAGCCGGATCTACGGCGTCGACGTGGTCAACTCGTCGGACGCCGCCCATTTCATCGTCTGGAAACGCGACGGTCTTCTGGCTCCGTTCGTGCCTGCAGATGTCGCCATGCATTATCCCGCCGAGCACAAGGACCCCGACGGGATGTTCGCCAGCTTCCGCGTGGGCCTGAGCCCGATTGCTTACAATACGAATCTCGTGAAGCGAGAGGACGCACCGAAAAGTTTTGCCGACCTGCTCGATCCGAAATGGACCGGCAAGATCGTCAAGGCACACCCGAGCTACAGCGGCACCATCCTGACCGCGACCTTCCAGATCGTGCGCGAGCTCGGGTGGGGCTATTTCGAGAAGCTCGCCAAGCAGAAGGTGATGCAGGTGCAGTCGGCAACCGACCCGCCCAAGAAGCTCGCGCTCGGCGAGCGCGCGGTCATGGCGGACGGCGGCGAATACAACGTGCTGCAGACCAAGGAAAACGGCGGACCGATCGAAGTCGTCTATCCGACGGAAGGCGCCCCGCTCGTGGTCGGTCCGAACGGCGTGTTCAAGAACGCACCCAATCCGAACGCGGCGCAGTTGTTCCAGTGCTACTGCTTCACGCCGGAATGCCAGCAACTGATCGTCGATTTCGGCGCCTTGCGGTCGATGCATCCCCTGGTCAAGGAGAAGGCAGGCCGCATGCCGTTCCGAGATATCAAGACCATGAAGGAGGACCCTGCCGGCGTCGAGAAGATGAGTGAGGAGATCAAGGCGCGCTACAGCCGGCTGTTCGGGGTGTGAAGCCGCCGCGCCTGCGCGCGATTGGGAGGAACAATGAGCAACATTCGATTTTCCCGGCGCGACGTACTCTGCGCGTCGACCGCCGTCGTGGCCGGTGCGCTCGTGCAGCCGGTGCGCGCACAAACTCGCGCGGCGGCTGCCGAGCCGATCACGCCCACACTCCTCGAGGCGGCCAAGAAGGAAGGCAAGCTCGCCTTCTACACCGCCATGGATCTCGCGTTCGCGCAGCAGCTGGGCAAGGCATTTGAGGAGAAATTCCCTGGCATCTCTGTGCGCGTGGAGCGCTCCGGCGCCGAGCGCATCTTCACCCGCATCGGCCAGGAGCACGGCGCCAACATCCATGCCGTCGACGTGGTCAACACGGCGGACCTGTCGCACTGCCTCGCGTGGAAGCGCAACGGCTGGTTGGCGCCTTACATGCCGGAGGAGGTCGCGAAGCACTTCGAGTCGAAATACTACGACCCGGATGGGCTGCACATCACGACGCGGATCCTGATCTCTCCGTTCGGCTACAACACAAATCTGGTCAAGAAGGAGGAGGCGCCGAAGAGCTTCAAGGACCTGCTCGATCCGAAATGGGCGGGAAAGCTGGTCAAGGCGCATCCGGCCTACAGCGGCACGATCATGAACGCGACCTTCCAGACCGCGCGGGATCTCGGCTGGGAGTATTTCGAGAAGCTTGCCAAGCAGCGAGTGCTGCAGGTCCAGTCGGCAACCGACACGCCCAAGAAGATCGCGCTCGGCGAACGCGCGGTCATGGTCGACGGCGCGGGCTATCTCGTCATCCGCTACAAAGAGGAAGGCCAGCCGGTCGAGATCGTCTATCCGGAGGAAGGGACGCCGGTTGCTGCCGCACCGAGCGGGGTGTTCAAGGCGGCGCCCAATCCGAACGCCGCGCGCCTGTTCCAGAATTGGATGCACTCGCGCGAGGCTCAGCAGCTTCTGGTCGATTGGGCCCGCCAGTATTCGCCGCATCGACAGACGGTGGAAAAGCCCGGCGTTCGGAAGCTCTCCGACATCAAGCTGATGCAAGAAGATCCCGAGGGCGTCGACAAGACGAGCGAGCAGATCAAGGCGCGGTACGCGCAGATCTTCAAGGTGTGATGGGTTTTCGCCAAGTTAGGTCGTAGGGTGGGCAAGGCGAACAAATCAGCGCTGGTGAGCACGTTACGGTGCGCCTTTGCCCACCGTCTCCAGTGGGCACGGCGCTGCATCGAATGCATGGCGACGGCTATATCTTTGCCCGCGCCTTTGCCCACCCTACGTACGGGCGCTTCCGCGTCGCGGAATGAGTGAGGCTCATGGCCATTGCATTGCCGGCGCTCGACGCTCCCCGCAAACACAAGATCGACCTCTCCTGGCCGATCCTGATCCTGTTCGCGGCGCTCCTGTGCGTGCTGATCATCCTGCCGATGTCGTGGCTCTTCTACTATAGCCTCGTCGACCGCAGCGGCGGCTTTACCCTCGACAACTTCAAGACCCTGGTCACCGATCCCATCTTCGTCGATCCGCTGATCACGACGGTGATCCTGGCGACGAGCTCGAGCGTCATCTGCTGCGCGTTCGCCGCGCCCATGGGCTGGCTGGTCGCGCGCACCGATATTCCCTTGCGCCGGACCATACGGGCGCTCGTCACGGCCTCGTTCGTGACGCCGCCATTTCTCGGGGCGATCGCTTGGGAACTGTTGGCTGCGCCCAATAGCGGCCTGCTCAACAAGGTCTATCGGACGATAACGGGCGCGCCGCAGGACGAGCATCTGTTCAACATCTACTCGCTGGGCGGCCTGATCTTCGTCATCTCCTCCTATACCTTCCCTTATGTGTTCGTGCTGCTCGCGAACACGGTCGACCGCATTCCCGGCGACCTCGAGGACGCCTCCTCCATTCTCGGCGCTCGTACCTGGACGACGGCGCGGCGTATCACGATTCCGTTGGCCCTGCCGGCGCTGCTTGCTGGCGCGATCGTCGCCTTCCTGCAGGCGATGACGCTGTTCGGCTCACCGGCGATTCTGGCGATTCCCGCCGGCTTCCACACCATGACCACCAAAATCTGGAGCCTGTTCAATTATCCCCCGAAACCCGAGCTTGCGGCGGCGGCTTCGGTGCCGTTGCTCGTGCTCACCGTCGCGTTGTTGCGCACCGAGCACCTCATCCTCGGCCGGCGCGGCTATTCGGTGGTCAGCGGAAAGCAGGGCGACCCGCGCCTGATCCGGCTCGGCGCGCTCAAATGGGCGGCGCTTGCCTTGGTCTTTCTTGTCCTGATGTGTCCGGTGTTTTTGCCCTATGGCGCGCTGCTTAATGCCACGTTCTCCCGCGTCGCCACCTCGTTCGTGACATTCGACAATTTCACGTTGCACAATATCCATTTCGTATTCTTCGAACTGTCGGCCACCCAGCTCGCCGTGAAGAACACCTTCCTGCTGGGCGTGGCCTCGGCCACCATCGGCACGATTATGGCGCTGGTGATTGCCTATCTGACCACGCGCCGCGCCATCCGGGGCTATCGCGCGCTCGGCTTTCTCGCGACCGCTCCGGTCGCCATTCCCGGCATCGTGCTTGGGGTAGGCCTATTTCTGAGCTACGCGCGGCCGCCGCTCGTGCTGTATGGCACGCTGTGGATCCTGCTGCTCGCTTTCGTCACCATCGCGCTGCCCGCCGCCTACCAGCAGCTGCAATCGGCCTTTCGCTCGGTGCACACCGACCTTGAGGACGCTTGCCGCATCCTCGGCTCGACGCGCCTGCGCACCTTGCGCGACATCACCGCGCCGCTCTTGCGAACGAGCGTGATCGCGACCTGGTGCTTCATCTTCGTCGGGGTGATCCGGGAATTGTCCGCCGCCATCATGCTGTTCACCTCGGAAACCAAGGTGATCTCGGTGCTCATCTTCGATCTCAACGAGTCGGGTGACCTCGGCGCCATCTCGGTGCTCGGCCTAATCATGCTCGCCATCACCTTCGCCGTCGTCATCGCCGTCAACCGCATCCCCGGCTTCGGCGAGGCCCGCTTGCGCAACGCCTGATGGCTCATGAATCTGCGTTTCTCCCAGCGCCGGTGAGCGCTGTTCAACTCAGTCCTGTCGTTTGCACCAAAACTAGGGATGACAATGACCCAGGAGCTTTCCGGCCGTGTTGCCCTTGTCACCGGCGCCGGACGGAATATTGGACGTGGCATCGCGCTGGCGCTCGCCGAGGGCGGGGCGGCGGTCGTGGTCAATGCCCGCTCGAACCTGCGTGAGGCCGAAGCGGTCGCGGGCGAGATCGAGCGCACCGGTGGCAAGGCGCTCGCCGTCACCGCCGATGTTGTCGATGCCGAGGAGGTCGCGAAAATGGTCGATGCCGCGGCCGCTCGCTTCGGCCGCATCGACATCCTCGTCAACAACGCCGCGGTGCGCGCCGAGCAGCCGCTCGAAACCATGACGCTTGCGGATTGGCGCGCCGTCATCGGCGTCATCCTCGACGGCGCGTTCAACTGCGTCAAAGCGTGCCTGCCCCATTTCAAGGAGAGCGGCGGCGGGGCGATCGTCAATATCGGCGGCCTCTCCGCCCACACCGGCGCCGCGCATCGCCCGCACGTGGTGACGGCCAAGGCCGGGCTCGTCGGCTTCACCCGCGCGCTGGCGCACGAGCTCGCGCCTGACAAAATCCGGGTGAACACGGTGACGCCGGGACTGATGGCGGCGCCGCGTCCGGCCGGACAACCGGAGCCGCAGCATCACGCGCTGGTTCGCTCGCTCGCGGGTCGACGCGGCGAGCCCTCCGACATCGCCGCGACCGTGCGTTTCCTGTGCGGCCCGGGTGCGAGTTTCATCACCGGGCAGAACATCCAGGTCAACGGCGGGACGTTCTTGGGCTGAGTTCCACTTGGCTGTCATGCCCAGCGAAGGCGGGCATCCAGCAAACAATGTCATACGGTGCGCAGCGGAAGCAACGAGGCTCGGTGTGTGCTGGATTCCGGCTCTCGCTTCGCTCGACCGGAATGACAGCCGAGACAAGGGACGGGGTGAATCCAAGCCCGAAAGGTGCTATCCCATCGCTACAATATCGCGGCAATCACGAGAACAACGAGGACGCCATGTATACCGATCTCGCGCTCTATATCGACGGCAAGTGGGTCAACGGCGGCGGCCGCAAGGGCGAGGATGTGCTCAATCCGGCGACCGAGAAGCCGCTGGCGCACCTGCCCCATGCCAGCAAGGCCGACCTCGACGAAACGCTGGAAGCCGCGAAGAAAGGGTTTGCGCTGTGGCGGGCAACCTCGGCTTACGACCGCGCCAAGATCATGCGCAAGGCCGCCGACCTCATGCGCGAACGCCACGATGCGATTTCGAAGGTGCTCGTGCAGGAGCAGGGCAAGGTGTACGCCGAGGCGCGCGCCGAGGTCATCACGTCCGCCGACATCATCGATTGGTACGCGGAGGAAGGCCGCCGCAGCTACGGTCGCATCGTGCCAGGCCGCGCCAAAGGAACCCGCCAGCTGGTGGTGCAGGAGCCGGTGGGCATCGTGGCTGCCTTCACGCCGTGGAACTTTCCCGTGCTCACGCCGGCGCGAAAGATGGGCGGCGCGCTGGCGGCAGGCTGCTCGCTCATTCTCAAGGCCTCGGAGGAGACGCCGGGCGCCTGCGTCGAGATGGTGCGCTGCTTTGCCGACGCGGGCCTGCCCGCAGGTGTCCTCAACCTCGTGTTCGGGGTGCCGGCAGAGGTCTCCGAGCATCTGTTGGCAAAGGACGCGGTGCGCAAAATATCCTTCACCGGCTCGATCCCGGTCGGCAAGCATCTCGCCGCGCTCGCGGCCAAAGGCATGAAGCGCACCACCATGGAGCTCGGCGGCCACTCACCGGTGGTGGTGTTCGCCGACGCCGATGCGGAGAAGGCAGCCGACACGATCGCCGCATTCAAGTATCGCAACGCCGGCCAGGTCTGCATCTCGCCCACGCGCTTCTACGTGCAGGAAGATGCCTACAAGAAATTCCTCGCGCGCTTTACCGACTACGCCAAAGGCATCAAGCTTGGCGACGGGCTCGAAAAGGGCATCACCATGGGACCGATGGCGAATGCGCGACGCATCGACGCGATGGAGAGCTTCGTGGCGGACGCCAGGAGCCGCGGCGGCAACGTCGTGACCGGCGGCAAGCGGCACAGCAACCAGGGATTTTTCTACGAGCCCACGATCGTGACCGAGGTGCCCGACGATTCCAAGGTGATGACGCAGGAGCCGTTCGGGCCGATCGCGCCGATCGTGACTTTCAAGACTTTCGACGAGGTGGTCGAGCGCGCGAATTCGCTGCCCTACGGGCTCGCCGCCTATGCCTTCACCAGCTCGAATGCGACCGCGGCCGCGATCGGGGAGGCGATCGAGTCGGGCATGGTGGGCGTCAACTCGGTCGCCGTCTCGACGCCCGAGACGCCCTTCGGGGGGGTCAAGGAATCCGGCCATGGCAGCGAAGGCGGCATCGAGGGGCTCGGCGCCTATCTCAATACCAAGTTTATCTCGCAGGGGTAGGGGCAATCGCGCGCGTCCACAGCGTCATGCGCGGGCAGAAGCGCGTCGAAGACGCGCGTAAATGCGCTTATCACCCGCGCATCCATCTTCTTCGCAAGAATGATGGATCGCCAGGTCAAGCCCGGCGATGACGCGTTCTCTTGATTACTTCCGCTGCGCCTCCCGGCACGCCTGCCAAATCTTCTCCGGCGTTGCCGGCATATCGAGATGCGCGCCGGCCCCGCCGGGAATGGCGTCGGCGACGGCGTTCATCAGTGCGGCGATGGCGGCGGTCGTGCCGGCTTCGCCTGCGCCCTTCACGCCGAGTGGGTTCGTCTTCGCCGGCACGGCGTGGATTGCATCACTAAACAGCGGCAGGTCGTCGGCGCGCGGCATCGCATAGTCCATGAACGAGCCGGTGACGAGCTGGCCGCCCGACGCATCGAACACCGCCTGCTCCATCATGGCCTGGCCGAGTCCCTGCGCGATCGAGCCGTGCGTCTGACCCTCGACGATCATGGAATTGAGCGCCCTGCCGCAATCGTCGACCGCGGCATAGGCGACGAGTGCAAGCGCACCGGTCGCCTGATCGATCTCCACCTCGGCGATGTGGCAACCGTTGGGAAAGGTGAGCGGCGTCTCCGCAGTCGTCTTGGTATCCAGATCTTCGGCGATCTCGCCGCGCTTTTTCATCTCCTTGGCGCGAGCCGCGAGATCGAACAGCGAGATAGCGCGGTCGGTGCCGACGACGCTGAAGCGCCCGTCGCGGTACTCGATGTCGGACTCCGCGGTCTCCAGCAAGGTAGCCGCGATCGTCCTCCCCTTCGCCAGCATCGCGTCGACGGTCTTGATCATGGCGTGGCTTACGGTCATGGCAGAACGCGAACCGACTGAGGCATAGCCCGCGATTTCCATGGCGGAGTCGCCGTGCCGATGCTCGATTTGCTCGGACCTGATGCCGAGCCGCTCTGCCAGCAGTGGGTTGAATACCGTGGCGTGGCCCTGTCCTGTGGATTGCACGTTGAGGCCGAGCAGGAGCCTCTCGCCGCCGAGAAACGTCAGCGATGTGCCTTCGAGCGGGACGCCGCCCGCGTGCTCCAGCATGCAGGAGAGGCCGATGCCGCGATATTTGCCGCGTTTTGCTGCTTCGCGCCGACGCTGCTTGAAGCCATCGTAGTTGGCAAGCGCAAGCGCCTTGTCGAGCACGGCGGCGAACTCGCCGCTATCGATCGTGGTGCCGACCGCCGTCTTGTACGGCATCGCCGAGGACTTGATGAAATTGCGCCGCCGCAGCTTCACCGGGTCGATGCCGGTCACGCGCGCCGCTTCATCGATGACGCGCTCGAGCATGAAATTCGCCTCCGGACGGCCGGCGCCGCGGTAGGGCGCTGTCGGCGTCGTGGTCGTGAATACACAGCGCGTACTCATATCGATGCGCGGGATGTCGTACATGCCGGGCAGGCAACGGGTAAGATTCACGGTCTGGATATTGGCGCCGACGGCGCCGATATAGGCGCCCATATTGCCGAGGTGCCGCACGCGAAGCGCCAAGAATTTGCCGCGCTCGTCGAGCGCGAGCTCGACCTCGCTGAAGGCGTCGCGCGCATGGTTGTCGCTGAGGAATGCCTCGGCTCGATTCGACATCCAATGCACCGGCCGGCCGATCTTGCGCGCCGCGACAAGGATGGCGAGGTATTCCGGATAGGGGCCCGTCTTGAGGCCGAACGCGCCGCCGACGTCTTCGGTGACGACCCGCAGACGCTGCGGCGGAACACCGAGAATAGGCGCAAGCCCGTCGCGCAATGCGCGGGCGCTTTGCGAGCAGCAGCGCAGGAAGTAGCTGTCGTTGGCCGTATCGTAGCTTGCGGTCGCGCCGCGCGGCTCCATCGACTGCACCATGATTCTTTGGTGCACGACGCTCACCCGGGCAACGTGCTTGGCGGATGCCATGATGCGATCGACTTCCTTCGCATTTGCATCGGGATCCGGCGCCAAGCCGGGCCAGTCCACCGCGATATTGCCAGGAGCCTCGGGCCAGACTTGCGGCGCGCCCTCGCGCACGGCGTCGCGCACGTCGACCACCGGCGTGCACTCCTCGTAATCAACGCTCACGAGCTCGGCCGCGTCTTGTGCGGCGGTCAGCGTCTCGGCAATCACAACGGCGACCGGCTCGCCGACATGGCGGACGGTCTTTCCGGCAAGCGCGGGGCGGTGCGGAACGATCAGCTTCTGGCCGCTCCGGCCGGCAAGCGGCGGGTGCTGCGACACGTTGCCGATTCCTTCCATGTCGGCGGCGGTGAGGACGCCGATGACGCCCGGCACGGCCTTGGCTGCGGCGGTGTCGACCGAACGGATGTCGGCGAAGGCGTGTGGGGAACGCACGAAATAGGCTTGCGCCTGGTTTGGCATCGGCGCGTCCGCCGCATAGCGTCCCAGGCCGCGCACCAACGGATCGTCTTCGAGGCGCGGCTGATAGCGTGCGCTGCGTTCAACGGTCTTTGCTTCCATCTCGGGTTCCGAATTGGGGGAGGTTCTGCGGGGAGCACGGTTATAGCTTAAAGCAAGGGCGGCGGCAGTCCGTTCTCAATTTGCCATCGTGCCTGCGGAGGCGGGCACCCATAACCACCGGCTCTGGAACATGGAATCCCCAGCATAAGTGCGGTTGCGCGCGTCTTCGACGCGCTGTGCGCGGGGATCCGGAGCAACGCTACCTGTTCTCCATCGCCGCGCGAACGCGGGCGACGATATCGGCCGGCGTGCGGGAGACCTGCTCGACCAGCGCGGCGACTTGGTCGCCGGAGAGCGGATCGACGTCGACTTTAAGCTTTTCGGCCTCGGCGAGATAGGCCGGATCCTTCATCGTCGCGTCGAACGCGCGCCGCAGCGCTTCGATTCGTGCCATCGGCACATTGGGCGGCAGAAAGAATGGGCGGCCATATTCGAGGCGCGCCAGCATCAACCGCAGCGCGTCGCGGTCGGCCTCGGTCTTGGCAAGGTCGAGGAACAGCGGAACGTCAGCGAGCTCGGGGCTCTTCTGCAGCGCCCATTGCGCGAGGATGCGAATTTTCTTCTCCGTGATCCAATTGCTATTGATCGCCTTGAGCGTCGACCAATTGGCGATCGTGCCGTGCACTTCGCCGCTCTCCATCGCGAGATGAATTTTCGGCGTGCTCTCGTAACCGGTCACGACCTTGAACTTGAATCCGAAGAGCTTGTTGGCGAGCACGGGATAATCGAATTGGGTGGAGCCGGGCGCCTGTGCGCCCATTACGATTTCCCGTCCCTGGGCATCCCCGAGCACCTGGGCGTGCGCGGTCTGCCAGACATACATGACCTGCGTCTCGCGGTTGGTGCTGCCGAGCCAATTGAGCTTGACCGGATCGAAGCGAGCCCCTGTGGGCTGCAGCAGGGGGGTCGTCGGCATGCCGTTGAACGATGCTCCCATGACCGTGCCGTCGAACGGCCCGGTGTGATAGAGCGCGTTGGTCATGGTGAGGCTGCCGGCGCCCGGCTGATTCTGTACGACGATGGTCGGTTGGCCCGGGATATGCGCGGCCATGTGGCGTGCCAACAGCCGCGCGTTGATGTCGTAGCCGGAGCCGACACCGACGCCGACAATGAGCCGCAGCGTCTTGCCGCGGAAGAAGGCGGCGACGTCGTCCTGCTGCGCCGCCACGGGCGGGGCGGCTGCGAGGAAAATGAGCAGGACGAGCAGCGCTTTTTTCATTGCTGTGGAGCTGCCATCTAGAGTCGATCCGCCAGCGCGGCGGCTGTCTCCTTGCCGGGTACGACCGGAACGATCTCGAAGTCGATGAGGTCGGACCATTCTGCGACCCACTGTTGAAAGAGAGCGACGTCGCTGCATTCCATCAATTGGAAACAACGGCCGAGGTCGGCTGCAACCCAGCTGTTCACGAATTCCACGCCGTCAGGCATGCCCCGACCCTTGTCGCGGAACCGCCGGTAAACGGACTTGGCGTCCTGGTTCCGGAATTCCTCGATCACCATGAACAACATGACCAGCTCTCGTCCATTGCCGACCTGGCATCATGCGGCCGCGCGCTCCTCGCCGGGCTCAAGCGGCAGCTTCACCGGCTCCTTGCGTTTCGCAGACAGGTCAAGCGCCTTGGTCAACATCAGCCGGTTGTGCGCTTCTGCAGCGGTAGCCGCTTGCGTCGGGAGGCCGAGCGCAATCCGGTTGAGCCAGGATTCGGTTTCGTCCCGCATCGGGCCGCGCAATTCGCCGAGCGCCATGTCGCCGGGCGGATAACTGCCCATGAAATCGACCAGCCGGCGCTCGTCCGGCGCGTAGCCTTCGTTCTGCGGCGCCGAGACGGCGAGCACCATGTCGCGATGGGTGTCGTCGATGGTCAGCACGCCCTCGGTGCCGTTGATGCCGACCTCGAGGCTGTAGACGGCGCCAGGCCATGTCACTGGCAGCGCCCAGGAAATGTTGAGGTGATAAAGGCTGCCGTCGGAGAACATGATCATGCCGGCGGTGGCATCGATGCCCTGGTACGCCGGCCCCAGCACCTTGTCGATCGAGCGCGCGTAGCATTCGACCGGGGTCTTGGCCTCCATGTACCACATCACGATGTCGAGCGCGTGGGTGCCAGAGATCACCATCGGTGAAATCGTCTTCGGGTCGTCGGTGCGTTTGTAATTGTCGACGGCGACCAGCCTGTTCATGAAGGCGCGGGAGGTGACCAACGTCACGTCGCCGAGCGCGCCAGTGTGCACCTTCTCCTTGGCCGCGAGCCATTTGCGGCGGAAGCGCTGGGTGTAGCCCACCACCGCGTCGAGCTTGGCGTCGCTGATCGCCTTGAGCACCCGGGCGGATTGCGCCAGATCGGTCGCGAGCGGCTTCTCGATCAGCATCGGAACCCCGCGCTCGACCGCCGACATGATCGGATCGACGTGGAGGTGCTCGTCGGTGGCGATGATGGCGCAAGTCACCTCCGGACGCTTGAGCAGCTCGCGGTGATCCTGGGTGACGAACTCGGCGCCGATCTTCTCTGCGACGTACAAGCCGCGATTATGGTTCTTCTCGGCGATGCCGATCCATTGCACAGCGGGATGGCGCGCTGCGACCTCGCCGCGAAAGAGTCCGACCCGGCCGGCGCCGACAATGGCGAGCCCGATGCCTTTCGGCTTTCGTCTCATCGCTTGCCTCCCACCATTTCGGCAACGGCCGAGAGCGCGGCGTTCGACAGCGGCAGATCGACCGGTTCGTTGCGCTCAGCGGAAAGATCGGCGGCGGTGTAGGTCTCCATCACCAGGCGCGCGCCTTCGGGTGTCACCATCACCGGCCGGTCCATGATGCAGGCCTCGAGGAAGTGGATCGTTTCCGGCCCCATCTGGCCCGCGAACACGTGATCAACCTGCTCGCCCGGCATGGTCGACATGGGAAAACGGGTGCCTTCCGACACGGTATTGAGCCAGGCGTCGCGATGCGTGTCGTCGAGGATGAGCGCGCCCTCGGTGCCGGTGATCTCGATCCAGGTCGAGCAGAAATTGGGATAGCTCGGCGGCAGATTCCAGCCGCCGCCGATCGTGACCAGCGTGCCGTCGTCCATGGTGACGATCGACCACATGACGTCGTAGGAGCCGTTGACCGGCTGCATGTAACCGTAGGCGCCCTGCGAGTAGACGCGCACGGGCTTGGCCGGCTCGAGCAGCCAAAACACGAAGTCGAGATCGTGGGTGGATTCCATCACCACCGGCGAGAGCTTCACCCGTTTGGCGATCTTGGTGCCGAGCCCGCGGCTCAGATGCCGGCTGACCATCACCGAGACGACTTTGCCCAATGTGCCGTCGGTAATTTTCTTCTTGGCGTAGGCGAATTTCGGATTGAACCGCTGCGAATAGCCGATGGTGAATTTGAGGCGGCCGCGCTTGGCGAGTGTGATCAACTCGTCCGCCTCCCACAGCTCGATCGCGATCGGCTTCTCCAGCAGCACGTGCTTGCCGCCTTTGAGGCAATCGCGCGTGATCGGGTAATGGTTCTGCTCCGGCGTGGTACAGATATAGACCACCGAAATGTCCGGGTTCTTGATGATGTCGCGGTAATCGAGCGTCGCGGTCGCAGGCTTGGTCAGGGCCTTGACCTCGGCCAGGCGATCCGGACGGATTTCGCAGATGTGCAGCTTGTCGACCAGCGCCGAGCGCGAGAGCGTCTCGGCGCGGATGCCACCGCACCAGCCGGTGCCGATCACTGCGACTTCGACTCGCTGCACTTCATTTCCCCTCGTTGCCGCCTCTCCATACTGTCATGCCCGCGAAAGCGGGCATCCAGTCAACACCTGACTATCCGATGTGGCACCATCGCGCCAGCCCGCCCAATGCGATGATGAATGCATCATCCGCTTGCGCGGATGATGGCGCCGAAAGCGCGCGGTAGAAGATGCCTCAAGTGCATTCTCGCACCCCGAAGACCTCCGCAGCGAATCGCGGATAGACCTCAACGAGCTGCGGGGCGACGGCGGTCCGCAGGATGCGCAGCGTCTCGGGGGAGGGCGCGGGCGTCACTGGCACGTGCGATGGCTGGTCGAAACGGAAGCCGGTGTTCTCACCGACCTCGGCGACCGTATGCCCGGGATGCACGCTCGCGAGCGCGAAGCGCCGCCGCCTTCGGTCGAAGCTGAACAGGCAGCGATTGGTGATGAGCGCGACGGGACCTCCCGGACGATAAACGTTATCCGGGCTCGCCCCCGGCGCACTGATGAAGTCGACCTTCTCAACCAGCGTGCGGCGGCTGTGCTCGAGTCGGAATAAAATCACCCTGGGTACGACGTAATAGAGGTAGGCGGAGCCGAACGAGCCGGGAAAGCGCACCTTCGGCTTTGCGTAGTCGCCGACGGCGACGAGGTTGATATTGCCTTCGCCGTCGATCTGTCCGCCCGAGAGGAAGAAGGCGTCGATGCGGCCCTGCCCGGCGCAGTCGAACAGCTCGCGCCCGCCGTCGGTGAAGAAGGTTTGCCGCCGGCTCCCCAGGAGCGACACGTAGGGCCGGCCACGGCCGCGCTTGCGTGCCAGCAACGCCGCCGCCGCAGGAATGGGCGAGGACGCGCCGACCGCCACGTGGCGGGCATCGCCGATCAGGCCGGCAATGACGTCAGCGAGCAGCTCCTCGTCGCGGTAGTTGTCCGTCGCGGTCATGGCCGGACTTGTTCCGGCCATCCACGTCTTTGCCTCGCGGAGACAGTGAATGCAGGCGTGGATGCCCGAGCCAAGCCCGGGCATGACGAAGTAATAGAGCACTCACGCGGCGCGCTGGGCATGCACGTGCCGATCGAGATAGGCGGAAAATCCGTCGGCGCTCGTCGCCATCCGCGCGTATTCGGCAAGGTGCGCGGCGTCGGCTCCGTAATGATCGGCAAGCGCCAGCGGCCAAGCGCCGTTCGGCGCGACCGCGATCGCTTCGATGTAGAAGCCGCCGAGCGCACCGGCCGCGAGTGTGGGATCGTCGAACAGACTTCCCTCGTGAAGCTTCTCCACCGTCACCACCGTCTTTGCCGCCGCATGCGCCATGGTGGCGAGCTCGCGGTCGCGGCCGATCCAGACATTGCCCTCGCGGTCGGCGAGCGGCGCGTGGAACAGCGCGACATCGGGTCTGATCGCCGGCAGCAGCACGATCGAATCGTCGTTGCCGAACGGGTTGTCGATAACCTTCCAGTCCTTGCGCTGCGCCAGCACGTCGGAGCCGATCAGCCCGCGCAGGGGCATGAAGGGAACGCCTTTCTCCGCCGCCTGGAACGCGGCATGCAGCGCCGGGCAGGTCGCGTCTTTCACGCGGATCGTGCCGGCGGTCACCGCCGCGGTGAAGCGCGGCGCCGGCCCGAATTCGCCGAGACCGACCGCCGAAGTCTCGATTGTTTCGACGCAGCCCGCGCCGATGAGCAGGTCGGCCTGCAGACTCGAGGTCGGCAGTGCGATCAGGTGCAGCCGCTTGACGCCGCGGCGAATGAGCGCGCGCGTTGCGGCCATGGCCACGCCCGAGGCCTCGCGCGGCACCGCCAGCACGCAGCCGTCGGTGATCACGGTGATGGCTTCCTCGAGCGAGCGCGCGATCATTGCTGAACTGTACCACAGACCGCGCCGAAAACTCGGTGTGCTCCCTCTCCCCATTTGGGGAGAGGGTCGGGGTGAGGGGGATATAGCACTCTCGATAGACCTTATCCCCTCTCCCTATGTCCCTATGGGAGGGAGCAGACCGAGTCAGCCTCGAGATCAGAGGATACCGCCATTACGACAGCGCCTGTTTCACCCGGTCGGGCGAGAACGGCACGCGGCGGATGCGCACTCCGGTCGCGTCGAAGATGGCGTTAGCGATCGCGGCCGCGACCGGACGGATCGACGGCTCGCCCGCGCCGGTCGGCGGCAGCTCGGGATGGTTGATCAGCGCCACCTCGATCGCCTCCGGCGTCTCGGTGATGTCGAGGATCGGATACGTCATCCAATCCACGCTGGTCACGTTCTTGGCGTCGAACTTGACCTCCTCCCACAGCGTGCGGCTGATGCCCTGCACGACGTTCCCTTCGATGGTGTGCCTAAGCCCATCCGGATTGATGATCTGGCCGCAATCGTGCGCGACGGTGAACTTGCGCGCCCAGATCTTGCCGCTCGCGCGGTCGACATCGACCTCGGCGATGACCGCGCAGCGGGTGCCGTTGCGTTGCGCATAGGCGATGCCGCGGCCGCTGACCTTGCTTCCGGTCTGGTCCTTGCGCGGCGACGGCCGCGATTGCCAGGCGGCCTTTTCGGCGGCGGCCTTGATCACCGCGATGTCGCGCGCTTCCTTGACGTGACGCAGCCGAAATTCGATGGGATCGACGTTGAGCGCCGCGGCCACCTCGTCCATGAACGACTCGCTGGCAAAATGGATCTGTGGTCCGACCGGATCGCGCAGATGCGCGCTGCGCAGCGGCGAGCCGCGGCCGAGCAGCGGCGCAATCGTCTCCCACGCCATGCGCTTGTTGGCGAATTCGTAGGACTCGGCCGGGACGCCGAACCCGTCGTTGACCACCAGCGGCACGCCGCGGAACTGCCCGGCAAGCGTGTCAGGCGGCTTGCTGCCGTTGGTCTGCACGTCGATGCGGGAGAACCCCTTGCTCACGAACTCGTAGGCGACGACGTTGCCGGATGCATCGATGGCGGCGCGGGCGCGGTGGATCGAGGCGGGGCCTTTCGGGTCCCATCCGGTCGCCTCCGCCCGCGTGTATTGCACGCGTACCGGCTTGCCCACTGCGTTCGCCAGCACCGCCGCGTCCATCGCCGCGTCGTCGGCATCGCTGCGGCCGTACGAGCCGGGACCGACCACCCAGATGGCGCGCACCTTCTGCGCCGGAACGCCGAGGGTGAGCGCGATGCCGTCGCGTACGAAATGCGGCTTCTGTGAGCCGGTCCAGCAGGTGACGTTGCCGTTCTCGATCTCGACCACGGCGCAGGCCGGTCCCATGCAGGCATGGGATTGGAACGGCCACTCGTACTCGGCCTCGACCACGCGCGCGGCGGTCTTGAAAGCTTCGTCGACGTTGCCGGTCTGCTTGCCGCCGACGTCGCGCTTGCGCACCGCAGCGCTCCGAATGTGCTCGTAGAGCGCGGTCTGGTCGGGGAACGGCGCTTTGACCTCCGACCATTCCACCTTGAGCTTGTCCGCCGCTCTGATCGCGTCCCATTCGTTGTCGGCCACCACCCCAAGGAAGGCTTTCTCCCACACCACTCTCGCGCCCGGGATGTCTTTGATCGAGCTTTCGTCGACCTTCATCGGCACGCTGCCGGCGACGGTGGGCCGGATCATGCGGCCGTGCACCATGCCCGGCCGCCTGATGTCGGTGCAGAAGTCTTCTTGCGCATAGACCTTGGGCGCGATGTCCTCGCGTGCGATCGGTTTTCCGACGATCTTGTGATTTTTCGGATCCTTCGGCTGCGCCTTGCCGGGCGCGTAGAGTGGGTTGCCCCACTGCTTGTTCCAGTCGAGCTGGACGTTGAAGTAACGCCCGCCGATCAGTTCGGCATAGGAGGCCCGCTTGCTCGGATCATCCTTGGCATGGACCACGCCGTCGGTGACGGTGAGCGCGTCCGCCGGCAGGGCGAGCTTCGCGGCTGCCATGTCGACGAGCACGCGACGCGCCTCGGCAGCGGCCATGCGCATCTGCTTGCCGCCGTTCTGAATACCGGTCGAGCCCGATGCACCGCCCTGGTTCACGCTGGTGGCGGTGTCCCCCATGATGACGGTGACGGCCTTGAACGGCACGTCGAGCTCCTCCGCCACCATCTGGCCGATGGCGACGAACAAGCCTTGGCCCATGTCCATCTTGCCGAAGAAAGCGGAGACAGTGCCGTCGGCGTTGACCGCGATGTAGGAGGAGAGCTGGTCCGGCATCAGCGGCGGTTCGCTACCTTGCGCGAAAGCGTCGCCCATGCCGAACACCGCGTCGAGCGTAACTGGCGTGCCGATCGAGACTACGAGCGCGCCGCCCGCTTTGAGCAGCGAGCGCCGAGAGACGAACTGCGTGACGTTTTCGTGTCTGGTCATGGTCGCCTCCCTCAACCCATCATCGCGGCGGCGCGCTTGACCGCGCGCAGGATGCCCATGTGGGTGCCGCAGCGGCATTTGAGGCCCGCGAGCGCTTCTCTGATCTGCGCATCAGTCGGCTTCTTGGTTCGATCGAGGAACGCGGCCGCGGTCATGATCCAGCCGTTGATGCAGTAGCCGCATTGCGGCACCTGCTCCTCGACGTAGGCCTTCTGAATCGGATGCGGCTTCTCGGGGGTGCCGAGGCCGGCGAGCGTGACGACTTTGCTGCTGCCCACCGCCGACAATGGGGTCACGCAGGAGCGCACCGGTTGGCCATCGACATGCACGGTGCAGGCGCCGCATTGCGCCAGCCCGCAACCGAAATGCGGATTGTTGAGAGAAAGCTTGTTGCGCAGCGCGTAGAGCAACGGCATGTCGGGATCGGCATCGATCGTTTGGACCTTGCCGTTCACGTCAAGGTTTATTCGGGCCATGGGTCTCCCTTGGGGATTTTGGAGAGCTTCGGCTGGGCCGCATTTGCGCCTCGGCCGCGTCTCTTCGCCGCAATTGCGAATGGTTCTAGGGTGGGAAGGCTAATCCAATGCGTCGGCATTGGGAACGGGGTCCCCATGCGCTTGTCGGGCGCGGTTCCAGGTCCAAAGGTGTAACTAATCGCAGTTGCGGTGCCGGTCAGCCCGTAGGCCCCTTGCGGCCGAGTCCCGGCAGCCGGGGGCTACGCCCGGCCGCCGTGCCGCGCGAACTTTTTGGCGACCTGCGCATCGATTGCCGTTGCCTTCGCCACATCCGCTTTGCCGTCGGCAGCATCGCCCTTCTGCATTTTCGCGATCCCGCGGCCATAGAGGGCCTCGGCCCAATCGGGTCGCAGCCGCAGCGCCGCATCATAATCGGCGATCGCGAGGTCGTGCCGGGCGCTGTTGCCGTGGGCGATGGCGCGGCCGTAGAGCGCGAACTCGAGCTTGGGATCGAGACGCAACGCTTGGTCGTAGTCCTGGATCGCGCGGTCGAAATCGCCGAGCGTGGCGGTGGCCCAGCCGCGATAGACGAACAGCGACCGCTCGTCCGGCTTGAGTGTGATCGCCTGGTCGTAATCGCGCACCGCTTGCGCCGCATCACCCTTGCGCTGATAGGCCATTCCACGCGCCTGAAACGCGAAGTGGCTCTTCGGATTGAGCCGTGCAGCTTCATCGAAATCCTGGATAGCGCGATCATCATCGCCCTTGTTGCTGAAACTCATGCCGCGCATGTAAATGCTGACGTCATCCTTGGGATTGATCCTGATGGCCTCGTCGAGATCGCGAATGGAGCGATCGTCTTCTCCCTTCTGCTGAAAGCTCGATGCACGCCAGGTGAATGCGATCGGATTTTTTGGATTGAGACGGATCGCCTGATCGTAGTCCTGGATGGCGCGATCATGATCACCGTTTCTTGCGTAGATGATCCCGCGCGAGACGAAGGCCGACCGATTTCTTGGATCGAACCGGATCGCCGTCGTGTACTCCTCGATGGCGCGCGCCAAGTCGTCCTTGTGCGCGAACGCGTCCCCGCGCCGCTCGTAGCCCCACGAATAGTCCGGACGAAGCTTGATGGCCCGATCGTAAACCGCGAGCACCCTGTCGATATCGTCGCCCTCGCACGCGCAGTAACGGCTGAAATAGGCTTCCGCATATTTCGCGCGCGGCTGGGGATCGCGATCCGCCTCAGCAACCGCCTGGTCGTAGGCCGCGCGTCCCGCTTGCACATCCGCCGGGTCCCCGGTTCTACTTCCTTTGGCGTCGAGAAGCAGGGCTTGCGCATTCAACAGCAGAAAGCGCCGGTAGGGAGTGGCGTCGGCCGGCAACGTCCTGAGCTGTTCCCGATTGAACTCGAACGCCTTGGGGTACCAGTGGTCTCCCCGATCGTTGCGGTAGAGCAGCATCATCGCCTCCACGTAAGAGGCGGCGGCTTCGGTATATTGCTCGGGGGAAAGTCCGGCGGCGGACCGCTCGATGAACGGACCCATCTTCTGGATTCGCTTTTCGAACAGGTCCCAGTCGACATATTCCTCGCTGTCGCACGCGCTGGCGATCTCGCGCAGCGTCACGCCGATGACCCTCATTCTCGTCGCCTGATCGAACTCATCCGGAACCACGCCCTCGCGCAGGATGATCGGTTTCGGGCGCGTGTCGCAGCCGCCGTGCTCGTTGATGGCCCAAACGCGGAGCGAATTGTTAGTTTGGAGCACTTCGCCGAAGATCACCAGGTCGGCCTTGTGCTGGATGATGAGATCTTGCCCGCGCTTGATCGTGGCTTCTTCCGCCTGTTTGATTTCCTCCCCGGGGCGATAGTCGAACCTCAGCGTGTCACACAGCAACACGGGGCGAAATCCGCGCTCGCCTTGGAACGTCTCGAACAGCCGGCGCGTGTGCGAGCCCTCGTCGTCATCCTTGTAGAGGCGGGCCACCAGAATGGTGAACTTGGGCTCGTCCGGGGAAAGGCTCGACTTGCGCCATTCGCAGCTCAAGTCGGAGACGTAGCTGTGCAGCGGCTTCGCCAGGTCGTGCAAGGTGGCGGTGACATATCCGGCGACCATGGTGCCCACGATGCCGAGCAGCCACACCGCCGGCCGCCTGAGCAGCCCGCGCAATCGCGTTCCCGCGTTGGCTGATACCTCGGATGCGCCGCCGGTTTCCGGTCGTTCCGACACCATCGCGTCCTCGTGGTGGCGCGCGCCGGCGTCCAAACAAGCCCGCGCAAACGCGCCAATCAGGGCTCAAAGCAAGGCGTCAAGGAATGTTATCACAATAACGCCTGCCGCCATAAGGCTCGGATGCTGCCGGGGCCGATGACTTAGGATCCGTGCGCCACGGCGTCGAAGCGCTGCCTCGCGGCGGCAATCCCGGAGCGGTTTTGCCGCGCCCAGAGGGCGAGGCTGCTCACCGGCTCGAGCAATGAATGTCCGAGCTTGGTCAGCTCGTACTCGACGCGGGGCGGAATGGTGGGGAAGACGGTCCGCGTCACCAGCCCGTCGCGCTCGAGCGCCCGCAAGGTCAAGGTCAGCATCCGCTGAGAAATGCTGCCGAGCGCGCGGCGGACCTCGTTGAACCGTTTCGGGCCGTCGCCGAGCGTGCTGACGACCAGCACCGTCCATTTGTCGCCGACGCGCGCGAGCACTTCGCTCACCGCGCGGCAATCTTCGGGCTGGTGCAGGTTACTCGGTATCAGCGATGTGCCTTCTTGTCTTCGCCGTCTAGGCATCTATGTAGCCTTGGTATCAAACCATAACCAAGGTATGCCCGCCATGGCAAAGGTCAAGATTGCGGTCATCGTCGGCAGCACTCGCCGCGAATCCATCAATCGCAAGCTGGCGCATGCGCTCGCCAGGCTGGGCACGGACAGAGCGGAGTTCCGTTTCGTCGAGATCGGCGATCTGCCGCTCTACAACCAGGACCTCGAAGGCGAACTGCCGAAGAGCGTGCTGCGCTTCAAGTCGGAGATTGCTGCGGCCGATGGGTTGCTGTTCGTGACCCCGGAGCACAACCGTTCGCTGCCCGCATTGCTCAAGAACGCCGTAGACTGGGGTGCGCGCCCGTATGGCCAAAACTCGTGGAGCGGAAAGCCGGCCGCCATTACCGGAACTTCGCCGGGTGCGATCGGCCACCGCGCTCGCGCAGGTGCACCTGCGGCAGATTTTGGGAGTTTTGGGGGTCGCCGTTGTTGGCGGCGAAGCCTACATCTCGTTCAAGCCCGGCGTGGTGGATTCGCACGGGATTATCACCGATGAAAGCACGCGAGGATTTCTCAAAGCTTTTATCGATCAATTCACGACCTTCGTGGCGCGTTTGTCGTTCGCGCAGGAGGCCGCTGCCTAGTCGCGCGATCTACCTTGCGAGCGATGGGCACAAAACACGTCAGGAAAGGCAAGCATCATGTCCATTCGGCCGGTGAAGCGCATCATCGAATCCAAACCCACGCTCGAAGGCGCGGGCGTGAAGCTGCGTCGCGCCTTTGGCTTTGGTGATACTCGCGAGTTCGATCCATTCCTCTTGCTCGATGACTTCCGCAACGATCGTCCCGACGACTACCGCGCGGGATTTCCGTGGCATCCGCACCGCGGCATCGAGACGATCACATACGTGCTGGCGGGAAGCGTCGATCACGGTGACAGTCTGGGAAATCGCGGCAAGCTCGGAGCCGGCGACGTGCAGTGGATGACGGCGGGGCGCGGAATTCTCCACCAGGAAATGCCGCAGGGGGACGCGCAAGGACGAATGCATGGCTTCCAGCTCTGGGCGAATTTGCCATCGTCGCTGAAGATGACGGCGCCGCGCTACCAGGACGTCAAGGCCGCCGAGATCCCGGAAATCGTCGACGATGACGGCACGCGCGTGCGAGTCGTCTGCGGCGAGTTTTGGGGCCGGCGCGGTCCGGTCGAGGGCGTTGCCGCCGAGCCGCGCTATCTCGACGTGTGGGTGCCGCCGGGTCGGCGCAAGATCCTGCCGGTCGAGACCGGGCGGCACGCCTTCGCCTATGTGTTCGAAGGCTCGGGAACCTTCGGCTCCGCCTCGCAGCCGTTCGGCGTACTCACCGAAAAAGCGGTGGACGGGGGCGAGATGCTCATCCGCGAGCGAACCGGAAACCGATCGCTCGTGGTGTTCGATCGTGGCGATGAGGTGACGGTGCAGGCCGGCGACGAGGGCATCCGATTCCTGCTAGTCTCGGGCAAACCGATCGAGGAGCCGGTGGCTTGGTACGGTCCGATCGTGATGAACACGCAAGCCGAGCTGCAGCAGGCATTCACCGAGTTGCACAACGGCACGTTCATCAAACAACGCTGAGCGCGCGCAGGGCCGATGCTTAACGACGGCGAAGACGGAGGATGCCATGAGCTGGATGCCTGCGACGGATCCCCTGCTCGGCGATAAGCGCGCGTGCGATGCGCTCGAGCTGGTCATCGTTCCGCGGGTGCGCGATCTGGGCGACGGATTTTCGGTGCGCCGCGCGCTGCCGCACGGCAAGCGGCAGATGGTCGGCCCCTTCATCTTCTTCGACCAGATGGGGCCGGTTCAGTTCATCGCCGGCCAGGGGCTCGACGTGCGCCCGCACCCGCACATCGGGCTCGCCACCGTCACCTATCTTTTCGACGGCCGCGTCATGCATCGCGACAGCGAAGGCAATGCGCTCGAGATCACCCCCGGTGCGATGAACCTCATGACCGCCGGGCGCGGCATAGCCCATTCCGAGCGCAGCCCGGCGAGCGCAAGGCAGGGCACCGAGGGCATGTCCGGCATTCAAAGCTGGATCGCGCTGCCGCAGGCGCATGAAGAGACTGCGCCATCGTTTCAGCATTTCGACGCCGCGAGCCTTCCCTTGATCGAGGACGGCGGCGTCAAGGCGCGCGTGATTGCTGGATCGGCCTTCGGCAGGACATCGCCGGTCGGCATGCTGTCGCAATGGCTTTACGCCGAGGTCGTGCTGGCGGCGGGCGCGAGTGCGCCGCTCGATCCGGATCATGAAGAGCGGGCGATCTATGTCGCCGACGGCGAGGTCCACATCGCCGGCGATACGTTCGAAGGCCCGCGGCTGCTCGTCTTCCGTCCCGGCGACCGGATCACGGTGCGAGCATTGCGGGATGCGCGTCTGATGTTCCTCGGCGGCGCCGCCTTGGAGGGGCCGCGCTACATCTGGTGGAATTTCGTCTCCTCGCGCAAAGAGCGGATCGAGCAGGCGAAAGAAGACTGGAAGACGGGACGCTTCGCGCCGGTGCCGAACGAGACTGAGTTCATCCCGCTGCCGCAAGGCTAAGTCGTAGCTACCCTCGTGGGCGCACGTCGACGAGGTGAGGATAGAGCAACGTTCCACAAGCGCAGCCTATTCGCGCTGCAGGAGCGGCTGCAAATTTCGAATGTCCGTCACCGTTTCGATCGCATAGACCGTGTCGATGAGACGCGCCGACTTTTCGCGCCCCAGGATCGGGGCGGTGAGATCACGCGCCTTTTCCATCACTTCGGGCCGAGACATCGGGTTGCGAGGCGTCCCGCGCACCGCAGAGATCCGCTCTGAAAGGCGCGTTCCGTCCGCCAGTTCGATCTCGACGACGGTGACACGCACCGGCAGGAACTGGACAAGCTCTCCGTCGCGCAGGAGCTCCACTTTTGCCCGCTCGCGCAGGATCGCCGCGTCCTGCATCCGCGGCTTGTCATGCGCGGCATGGAACGACACGGTTTTGTCGAGGAGCATCACCGCAACCATGTGCTGCAGGCAGATATCCGGGATATCGCGGTTGTCGACCACCGCAGCAACCGAAGGGGCGAGGCGCACTGTCACGCGCCGCACCTGATCGGATTCGAACGCTCGCTTGCTGCGGATCGCCTCGATCGCATCGAGTGGCCCTTGGATCGGCGAGCCGACGGTCCATTTCTTGATGTCGGTCTGGACGACCTCGTATCTTTCGCCGAGCTTCTCGACGAGCCGTTCAGGCTTCGCCTTTGGCGCATAGGCTTGGAAAAAGTTGTCGGGGCCCGAGAAAATGTCCTCAACCCCATTCCAACCCGATCGCACGACCAGCGCGGCCGTGACGCCGTTGCGCGCGGTCATGCCGCCGAAAACGAACGCCTTTTCGACGTGGTCGGTATCCCGCCGCCAAGCGACGATGCCGGAGGATTGCTGCGCAGTATAATCGAGTGCCCAGCGCATTTGCCGAGCGTCAAGCCCCGCAGCGCAGGCCGCAGCGGCCGCGGCGCAGAACGTTCCGGCGATGCTATGGGTGGCGAGGCTGCTCTCATAGCTGAACTCGGCACCGCCCATTGCCATGACCACCCGGGTCCCGACGTCGTAGCCGAGAGTCACGGCGCGAAGAAAGCGCGCGCCGTCGATGCCAAGTTCCTCGCCGACCGCGAGCGCTGCGGGCACGATCGCGCAGCCGGGATGCGAACGCGAGGCGTTGTGGGAATCATCGGTCTCGTCGGCATGCGCCATGACGCCATTGGCAAGCGCAGCATCGGCCGGTGTAGCCGTGAGCATCGTGCCGGCGATGCTAGCGGCACCCTTTCCGCCATGTGCACGGATGTAGCGTTGGGCCGCCTGCCCCGGCAGCAGTTCCGATCCGGAGATGATCGCCGCGAGCGTGTCGAGCAGATGGTGTTTTGCATGCTCCGTCGCTTCGTCCGGAAGCGGGCGCGAGCCCGCAGCAGCCATGTAGTCGCTGAGTGTTTGCATCACCGGACTAGCTCCAGACGGCTGAGCAAGCTCAATTTCGCGGCTGCACTTGCGGGTTTGCAAGCCGCAGCGGCAGCCTTTGCTCAAACGCCACGATCTGCTCGAACGTCTCGCGAAAATAGAGCTCGAAGTTGTCCCACTCTGCCCAGCCGAGATGGGGCGTGCACAGAACGTTCGGCATCGACAGGAACGGATGATCGGTGACCGGCTCGTGCTCGTAAACATCGACCGCGGCGTAGCCGGGCCGCCCCTTGCGCAGTGCCGCGAGCAAGGCTCCCGGCGCGATCAGCTCGGCGCGCGCGGTGTTCACGATCAGTGCCGTGGGTTTCATGCGATCGAGATCCGCGCCGCCCACGATGCCGTGGGTGTCGCGCGTGAGCCGCACATGTAGGGACAACACGTCCGAGCGTTCGAACAGCGCCTCTTTACTGGCGGCGCGCGCATAGCCCGCCGCTGCAGCTCGCTCCAGCGAAGATTCCCGCCCCCACACCAGAATCTCCATTCCGAGCCCGCGGCCGCCTTCCGCGACCAGCTCCCCGATGGCGCCGAGCCCGAAAATCCCCAAAGTCGATCCGCGCAGCCGATGCGACAACGTGCAGGGCCATTCGCCGCGTTTCATGCGCTCGGCCTCGAGCGCCACGTTGCGGCGCGACGCCAGGATCAAGGCAAGTGCAAGCTCGGCGGGCGCCACCGGCGAGTTGCTCGTGCCGGTCGCGACCGGAATGCCGAGCTCCGTGCAAGCAGCGAAGTCGATGCTCCTGGAATTGCGGCCGACGAGCGCGATCAGCTTGAGTTTGGGCAGCCGTTCAAGCAGCGCGCGGGAAATTTCGACGCGCTCTCTAATCGCGACGACTACGTCGGCATCGGCAAGGCGCGAGACAAGTTCGCTGAGATCGCGCGCCGGCTCGCGATAGCGCACGACATCGTGGTGGCGGAGCAGCGCAAAGCATTCGAGCCGATCGACCATGTCCTGGTAATCATCGGGGATGACGATTTTCATCGCGACTCACCTCTTGTCCCGGATGTGGTGCAGCGCGAAACGAAGTGGAGCGGTGCACCGCTGATCCGGGACCACCACAGACCGTAGCGGTCCCGGGTCTGCAGCGCACACTTCCGTGTTGCGCTGCGCCCGGGACACGCCGCTCCAATGCCAGTCGCAAGCACTATTGCGCGAGATGCTCGCGCAGCAATACGCCGTAGCCGGCGATGCTGCCGCCGGTTTTGAGCAGGCGCAGACCCGCCCATAGACTCACCGCGTTGTTGGCGAGCACCGGCTTGCCGAGTTCGCCCTCGATCCGCTCCACGATGCTCATCGCCGGCCAATTGCCGCCCGGCATGATGACGGCCTCGGCGTGCGGGCGGTCGGCACGGCGGCCGAGCTCGTAGGCCGCCTCCGGACCGGTGCGGCCCAACTCAACGCCCGCGACGTATCCGGCGACCTCGCTGTTGACCACCTCGAAGCCGCTCGCCTCCATGAAGCTAACCATCGGCTTGTCCATGGTCTTGCTCCACGGCGCGGCGATTGCGATCCGCGTGACGTTAAGCCGCGCGAGCGCGTCGACGAACGCGGTCGCCGCCGTGGTGGCGGGCCGGCCCGACGCATCTTCCATGCGCTTGATCAGCTCGCCGTCGTAGCCCTTGCCATTGGCCAAGGTCGGCGCCGTCGCCGCGAATACGATGACGTCCACTTCGGCATCGGCGAGTTTGCGGCACTCGCTTTCGAGCTCGAGCACGCAGCGCATCTGCTCCTGCGGGGTAATGTCGCGATAGGCGACCCGCCCGGTGTGCAGCGAGATCGTCGGCGGCAGAGCCGCGGAAAACTCCGGTTCCTGCACCGTGTTCGAAGAGGGCGTCAGCAGGCCGAAGCGATGCGTCCTCTTGACGTAGGAATTCACTGCGAGCCTTCGAGGCCGGCGGCCTTGATGACGGGATGGAATTTCTCTGCTTCCGATTTGATGTAGCGCGCGAAAGCTTGCGGACTGCCGCTGCTCACCGCCTTGGAACCCTGACGCGCGATGGCATCCTTGACGTCGGGCATGGCCAGCGCCTTCGCCATGCCGCTGTAGATGCGGGTCACGATCTGCGGCGGCACGCCCGCCGGCGCGAACAGCCCGCTCCAGCCCACCACGACGACGCTCGGATAGCCGGCTTCCACCACGGTCGGCGTCTTGGGAAACTGCTCGTCGCGCGTCTCGCCGAACGTCGCGATGAGATCGACCTTTCCCGTTTCCGCCAGATCGGCGACGCCCGCCGTGGTCGTGAACGCCAGCGGAATCTGGCCCGCCACCACGTCGGTGATCGCCGGGGTCTGTCCCCGGTAGGGCACATGCGTCATCTGGATGTCGGCGGCGAGCGACAAGAGCACGCCCATGAGATGCGTCATGTTGCCGATGCCGAACGAGCCGTAGTTGAGTTGGCCGGGTGCTGCCTTCGCGCGCGCAACCACATCGTTGATCGATTTGAGTCCGGCGGCGGGATTGACCACCGCGCCGAGCGGATTGGCGGTGGTCTGGGTGATCGGGATGAAATCGCGAAACGTGTCGTAGGGCAGCTTCTTGTAGATGAAGGCGTTGGTCGTCACCGAGCTCACCGGCGCGTAGATGAGCGTATAGCCGTCGGGCGCGGCCTTGGCGCCCGCCTCCATGCCGATGATGGCATTGGCGCCGGGACGATTGTCGACCACTCCCTGCTGGCCCCACAGCTCGTTCATCTTCTGCGCGAGCACGCGCGCCTGCAGGTCGACCCCGGAGCCGGCCGCTTGCGGCACAATGATGCGGATGGGGCGGTTGGGATAATCGTCTGCCGTCTGCGCCGCAACCGGGACGGCGAACGCAAGCAGCGCCGCGCTCGCCAGCGCGGCAAACGGCGTGCATCGATTCATGAGCGCTCCTCCAGAGTCATGACAGCGTCGTCGACATGAAATCAGCGGGAGCAACAAGCTCGGTCTGCTCCCTCTCCCGCTTGCGGGGGAGGGGACGGTGTGGCGCCATTCGACGTCGTGCCGTGAGCGACTTTCCATCACCGTTTTTGCGACGCTCTGTTGGTCGCCTCGTTACGCGCGGGCTGCAGCCAACGGTGCGCGCTCGGCTTGCGGCCGGCGCGGTGTCACGCGCAGCATCTCCATCAATTTCGCCACCGAGCCCAGCTTCTCCAGATTGGCAACGGCGTCAACGGTTGCCGCAATGGCAGAAGGGCTCAGAACCCCATCTGCATAGGTGCGGAACTTGCCCTCGATCTGTGCGCGTGAGAGCGGGTTCTCGGGCGAGCCGCGCGGATGCTGGCAGTGCGCCTTGAGCGTCGTGCCCTCCATCTCGATTTCGGCCACCGCCTCGACAGCGATGAGGGCCGGGTCGGCGCGCAGCTCGATCTGCTCGGCCGCTGCGCGGCGCATCCTCGGGTCGTCGTAGCGTGCAGGCTCGAACTGGGCGAGGGTGAGCTGCTGATCGTGCAGGATCACCGCCGCGGTGTAGTGGCCGGAGATCAACGCATCGAACTTGCCTTTGTAGCGCGCGAGCTTGCCGTGCAGATCGAAGGTCGGCTGGCTCAAAGCGATGCGGACTCTCTTCACCCTGGCGGGATCGATCTTGTGTCGTTCGATGAGATCGAAGAGCGCCGTATTCATGCCCTGGATCGACGACGCGGACGGCCACAGACGCAGCGCGATCTGCGCAAGCTCCCAGGCTTTCCCGAGATCGGCGGTGACCGCCTCCGGGTGGCCGCCATTCGCGTAAACATTGTAGAGCCCGCCGTCGCTCGCAGTGAGAAATTCGCGCGTGGCGAGAAATTTCTGCTCGGCGAGCAGCGCTGCCAGCAAGCCCGAGAGCGCGCCGCGGCATTGGTGGAACTTCACCGTCGGCGTTCCCCAGGCGGCAAAGGTTCCGGCCGCCTGGCTGCCGGCAAGCCCGAATGCCTTGGCCATGGTTTCGGTGTCGAACCGGCGCAGCCGGCCCACCGCCGCGGCGGCGCCGAATGGACCGAGCACGCCGGGGCCGTGCCAGCCCTTGCCGCGGAAGGCCGGGTAATCGAGGCCGACGCCGATCCGCGTCGTGACTTCGCATCCGGCGGCGATGGCGACGAGCAGCTCGCGTCCTGACAGGCCATCGCGCTCGGCGATCGCCAGCGCGGGCGGCATCACTTCCGGCGTCACATGCGTCAGCGTCGGCCGGTGCACGTCGCACATCGTCACCGCGGTGATGAGGTAGCCGTTGAGCAGAGTCGCGCCGGCAAGCGAGAGCGTCTCGCCGCCGATGACACTGCTCTCGTTCGATTGGGCCAGACCGGATGCGAGTGCGGCGATCTGCTGCGTCTCCTCGCCCCGATGCCCGGCGACCGCGCAGGCCAACGTGTCGAGCAGGAGATTCTTGCAGTGGTCGCGGACGCGCTCCGGAACGTCGTCATATTGCAGCGATGCCGCAAAGTCGGCCAGCACTTCGGTCACGTTTGCGGACATACGCGTCTCCCTTGCAAGTTCGCAAAATACGGCACCACGCCGAAAACGTCCGCACACATGGTAATCGGAGTCCGACCTCGATGCCAATTCGTAGCTCGCGACCCATCCATGCTTGTCGTCCCGGCCGAGCGCCTTGAGCGCGTCTACGCGCGCCTTCGGCGCGCTATGGCGCGAGAGCCGGGATTCATGAACACAGGCCGGTGTTCATAGGTCCCCTTTCGCGGGGACGACCTCAGATAAAGAGCCACTTCTTTGGCGATAATGCCGGCACTTTTCCGCCCAAATGTTGCTGCATAGCGTTGGTCAATTCGGGTGGTCGGGTACCAGTTGGATTTGGGGCGAAGCGATTCGCCGGGGATCTGGGGACAAATCTTGAAATCACGATATCGGTCAGCACTCGTTGCTGCACTCGCCTGCGCGAGTGCGCTCGCAATCACCCTTGCGGCGGAAACGGCAGCTGCACGCGGCGCCAAAGGCGCGCACGCGACGGCCAAGGCCACGGGTAAATCCGCGAAAGCCACGAAAGCCACCGGAAAGAGGGTGGCGGGCAAATCCAAGGGCAACAAGTCGGCAGTGGACAAATCTGCGGTGTCGCAGATTCCGCTGGCGCAGGGCCCGGCGCCGCAGACGTCCGCAGCGGATGTTGCGCTGGTCAAGAGCGCAGTTGAGGCGCTGCGCCGCGGTGGCGCCAGCAAGGCGACCGAGGTCGCCGGCGGCATCTCGGACCCGGTGGCGCGTAAGCTCGTGGAATGGCTCATCTTGCGCGGCGACCACAACGGCGCCGAGAGCAAGCGCTACCTCGCCTTCATTGCCGCCAATCCGAGCTGGCCGAACCTCGGCATGTTCCGCAAGCGCGCGGAAGGGATGTTTTGGGTCGAGAACGTCAAGCCGGCGCAGATCATAAGCTTCTTCAAGGACTCGCCGCCGCAGTCGGGCGTAGGCCGCATTGTGCTGGCGCGCGCGCTGCACGCGCAGGGCGATGCCGAAGGCGCGATCGCGCTGGTGCGACAGACTTGGCGCAACGATTCGCTTCCCGAGGAGGTCGAGAAGCAGGTGCTCGAGCGTTGGTCCGAGTCTCTGAGCCGCGCCGATCACAAGGCGCGCATGGAAAAGCGACTGTTCGCCGCCGACAAGGATGACGCGATGCGGGCGGCACGCCGGCTGGGCGGAGCCGACCTCGCGATCGCGCAGGCGCGCATCGCGATCAGCCGCAAGGTCGGCGCGCCCAAGCTCGATCCGAAAAGTGCGAGGAAGCTCCTCGACGCGGTGCCGGCGGACGCACGCCAAGATCCCGGCTATCTGTTCGCGCACGCGCACGTTCTGCGTCACGAGGGCAAAATCGCCGAAGCCGCGCAGGTGCTGCTGTCTGCGCCCTGCGATCTCGCCGAGGTCCACGATGGCGAGGAATGGTGGGTCGAGCGGCGCATCATGGCGCGCAAGCTGCTCGATATGGGCGATGCCCAATCGGCCTATCGGGTGGTGGCGGACGGAGCCGAGCCGAACAAGGAAAACTCGCGGATCGAGCGCCATTTCATGGCGGGATGGATCGCGCTGCGGTTCCTCGATGATCCCACTACGGCGGCAACTCACTTCAAGCGCATCCAGGATGTGACCCGCCATCCGACGTCGTACGCGCGCTCGCACTACTGGCTCGGGCGTGTGGCCGAAGCTTTGAACCAGCCGGAGCAGGCCCGCGCCGAGTATGAGACGGCGGCGCGCGGTTCGGCCGCCTATTACGGGCAGCTCGCCCGGGCGCGGCTCGGGCTTCCGGCGCTCGCGCTGGCCCCGCCACCGCCGAAACCGGACCCGCAAGCCGAGGCGGAGCGGCTGGAGCTCGTTCGCGCGCTCGAGATCCTCTACGCGCTCAACGAACGCAAGCTGGCCCTCACCCTGATGGCGAGCATCGGGGAGTCGCAAAACGACTCCGGCACGCTGTCGGCGCTGGGCGAATTGGCGGAGCAGTTTGAGGACGCCCGCGGGATGCTGCACATGGGCAGGGGTGCGCTGGCGCGCGGCTTGCCGCTCGACTACTACGCGTTTCCGACCGTGGGCGTGCCGGGCTATTCGCCGATTGCGCCCAGCATCGAGAAGGCGATGCTGTTTGCCATCATTCGCCAGGAGAGCGCGTTCGATCCGTCCGATTGGTCGCACGCGCAGGCAATGGGCCTGATGCAGGTGACGCCGGAAGCCGGACGGGATACCTGCAAGCGCTATGGCTGCAAGTACGACTTCAAGCGTCTGCGGACCGACTCGCCGTACAACCTTCAGGTCGGCGCGGCCGAGGTCGCCGGCGTGCTGCAGGATTACCGCGGCAACCAGATGCTGGCCTTTGCCGCCTACAATGCGGGGCGCGGGCGCGTGCAGGAGTGGATCGCGCGCTACGGCGATCCGCGCGACCCGAAAGTCGACCCCGTGGATTGGGTCGAGCGCATCCCATTCATGGAAACGCGCAACTACGTGCAGCGCGTGATGGAGAATTTCCAGGTCTATCGCGTGCTTTTTGCCAACGATGCGCCGCTGACCATCGACAAGGACCTGCGGCGCGACGCCGCGGCGCGCTGATAGTACCGGCCTTCGTTCACTGGTCATGCCCGGCCGTGCGCCGGGCATTGACGTTTTACTTGCTTGAGATGTCCCCGGCATTGGCGGCGTCCAATCCGGGATAGCCACGTCTCTCGACTCTTCCCTCGCAAAGGCGCAGACTGGCTACGTCTAGAAACGCCAGCCAAGGCGTTCGCGACCTTCTTTCACAACTTGACCTGGGACCCGTTCTTGCGTCCCACGCCATTTCCTCCGGCGTCGCCGGAGAAATGGGACTTGCGTGGGAGGATACGATGATCAGTCCAACCGAATACCGGGCGATGGCCGCCGAGCACCACCGGCTAGCCGGCATGTGCCGGTCACCCGACTCACGCGAACAACATCTGCGCCTGGAGGAAGAATTCCGCGCGCTCGCGGAGCGCGAGGAGCACTTGCATCCGCCCCATGTCTCGACGCAGGCGAGCGATCCGCCGGTGGTTGAAAACTGCGGGACGTGATCCTGCAGTGCATGGATAGGATGGGTTGAGCGCAGCCAAACCCATCGCGATCACGCGGACATAGAGACGATGCGTGTAACCCGCGTCGCCACCGGCTCGGTCACGAAGACGTGCGTAAATCGCCGTTAAGGCTCAACGCGTCGTACCGGCACTGCCCGCCAACGCACGCACCGAGGCAAACAGGTCGCGCACGTGGCGCTCCGCAATGCCGCGCGTGACGAAGACGAGCCGCCCGGCGCGGTTCTGATCGGGCCAGGCCGCAAGCTCGACCGGCGGATGGGCGAGGTGCTGCACCACGTGCACCACCACCGGCCCGCGGCAGCCCGCGACGTTTAGAAAGCCCTTCACGCGCAGGAGGTCGGGCCCGCGCAGCGCGATCAGCGTTTCCATTGCGCGCGCGAAGGCCTCCCAAGGCAGCGACGCGTCCTGCGTCACGACGAAACTTAAAATGCCGTCGCTATGCTCGGCTTCGGCGACGAAGCCGGAGCGCACGGGAGCGGGCAAGCGCGCATCGGCCTCGACCAGGCAGCGTGGCTCGAGATCGCCGTCGACCGCCCGGTGAACGGCCGCGTGGGGATTGAGCGCGCGAAGACGCGCGGTCAGGCGCTTGACCGCTTGCGACGTGGCGAGATCGGTCTTCGACACGATCAGTCGGTCGGCGAGGATGACCTGCTTTCGGGCCTCTGCCGACCACGCGAGCGTATCGAGGCCGCCTACGGCGTCGACAACGGCGACGACCACCTCGACGTGGAATTCCCCGCCCAGCGCCCGATCGGTGGCAAACGTCTGCAGGATTGGTCCCGGATCGGCAAGCCCGCTGGTCTCGATCACAATCCGCTTGAACTGGGGCAGCGTACCTTGCGCGCGCTCGGCGACGAGATTGCGCAGCGCGTTCTGCAGGTCCGAGCGCATGGTGCAACACAGGCACCCGTTGCCGAGCAGCGTGACGTCGTCGCTCGAGGCGCGCACGAGCGCGTCATCGATGCCGACACTGCCGAACTCGTTGATGATGACGGCGGTGCCCGCGCCTTCGGTGCTCGCGAGAAACCGACCCAGCAACGTCGTCTTGCCGGCGCCGAGGAAGCCGGTGACGACGGTCACCGGGATTTTCGCACCGCGCGCACGCTTGAGCCTGCGCCCGAAGGGGCCCGCGTCGCGCGAGGGAAAAAGATCGAGCATTGGGTCTCGCTAATGCGCCACGCACTCTATGTGCTCCCTCTCCCCGCTTCTTGAGCGGGGAGAGGGTGGGGGTGAGGGGCACTTCTTATCCACATGCACGAGCCCCTCACCCCACCCCTATCCCCGTAAGGACGGGGAGAGGGAGCAGACCGAGCTCGTCGCTCCGTAATTGCATCCATGCGCGCAGCGCGCGGTCAAAAATCCATCTCCAGGATGTAGAGGCCGCCGATGTGGCGGTCGACGGTGTAGACGATCTCGCGCTCGTCGACGAACACGTCGTTGAGCTGGATGGTGCCGGTCGGCGCCATCGGCGGCGCCGGCGGCACGAACACGCCGACCTGCTGCGGCTGGTACGGGTTGGAGATGTCGTAGGCGCGTAGCCCCCCGTTGAAGAAGGTGCCGAGCACGATCTGGTCGGAATGCCAGCAGGTCGGCAGCGGCACGTTCTCGTGGATGTTGTGGGCGCCGAAGCGGCCGCGGGCGGCGAAGGCCTGGTGATC
>Ga0081455_10000227_pt1 | contig 72665 bp, 60 predicted proteins | sample TabmetS3T2R1_FD_70207 | JGI IMG/M metagenome (GOLD analysis project Ga0081455, IMG submission 70207) | Tabebuia heterophylla rhizosphere microbial communities from the University of Puerto Rico - S3T2R1 | ecosystem: Host-associated > Plants > Roots > Rhizosphere ...
ACCCGTTCGAAGTCATCTCACGCGTGCTCAAGGAGTTGCGGAGCACCGATGCCGTCGCGACAAAGGATACGCATCGCCTCGCAACCCCGCTGCGGCAGCTACGACTGGCCCATCGCGAGATCCTGCCGCCTGTCGTGCGCGTAGAGACGGCGCTTCATCCGTGGGTGGCCTACGGCGTCATGCCACTGTTCGCATTTGCCAATGCCGGAGTCAGTCTGAAGGTCGCGAATCTCACCTCCGAAGGTGCGCACCTCGTCATGGTGGGGGTTGGACTTGCCCTCGTTGCCGGAAAGCCGATCGGTATCGTCGGCGCGACCTGGCTTGCGGTGCGCCTCGGACTGTGTCAGTTGGCGCCGGGGATGTCTTGGAACAGTATCGTCCTCGTCGGTTTGCTGGCCGGAATCGGGTTTACCATGTCGATTTTCATAGCCATGCTCGCCTTCTCCAACGAGGGGCTGCTGAATGCAGCGAAGCTGGGTGTGCTATCGGGCTCGCTCCTTGCCGCCATGCTCGGCCTTAGCTGGGGTATTGCATGCGCGCGGCTCCTGCGTGGACCGCAGGACAACAGTTGCTCGAATAGCCAACATTGAGCTGGCGATTCCAGTGCGAGCCATTTGCAGCTTTTTGAGCGCCCAGGCGGCCTCAGTGCGCCCGGCCTCATATCTGGGCGATCGATAGATGCGCCCGTGGCCGGTGCGCCAGAGGCAGTTGACTGATGCTGGTAGGCGTCGATCGATGATCACGAGTGGTCGCTCAAGGCGTTCAGCACCTTGGCACTCCGGCGCGTCTGCTCACAGGAGAGAGCTTGGCAATATCGATTGCGAACTGATGGATCTGGCACGGCAGGCACGCGCTATTGCAATGACGACCCGCCTAGGGGGTCACGGTGCCATTGGCGGTGAAACATCGCTGGGGTTTCGCCATCACCGATAGAAAGGGGTGGCAGCGCAGAGGCTTGTAGCTGGCTACGCGGGCGCTCGTACGTCGGCACCAACCCGTTCATCGAGAAGTCACTGCAGAGACGATGCATGTTCCCCGCGCAGTTGCCCTGTCGAAGCCACGCGAAGCGGCCCGCTCATCCGGTCTGAGGGCGCCCGCTCCTACGGCAGCAATTTTTTTGCGGCTTTGTCGGCTGCCGCCAACATGCGAGCAGCTCTAAGTGGGGTCACTGCTGAGATGTGTCCGGGTTTGCCCCGATTGCGCGCGAAAGTGAGAACTGAAAGCGTCGCCAGCATCGCAACGCGGCAGGGCCCGTGACCTCGCGCAGCCCACCGTCGAGGGTACCGCGCGCCACCCAAAGCCGCCGTGTACACGAGGCCGTAACGACATCACGAGAGCTGGCGTCAGGAGCGGGACAACCGGGACCGAGGCGCTATTTGCCGCAGGCTGCCACCGGCCGTACCCCAACCGATCGACATTCAGTTTCCTCAGCGAAAGCGAGTGCTGCCATGCCTACCGTAACCACCCAAGACGGCGTTGAAATTTTCTACAAGGACTGGGGGCCGAAGGATGCACAGCCTATCGTGTTCCACCACGGCTGGCCGCTGTCGTCGGACGACTGGGACAATCAGATGCTGTTTTTCCTCGGCAATGGCTATCGCGTGGTGGGCATTGACCGGCGGGGCCACGGTCGTTCGACGCAGGTGTGGGACGGGCACGACATGGATCACTATGCCGCCGACGCGGCGGCCGTCGTCGAGCATCTCGACCTGCGCAAAGCGGTTCACATTGGCCATTCCACGGGCGGGGGTGAAGCGACCCGCTATGTCGCCCGTCACGGCCAACCGAACGGGCGCGTCGCGAAGCTGATCATCATCGGTGCGGTGCCGCCGATTATGCTGAAGACAGCCGCCAATCCCGGGGGTCTGCCGATCGAAGTGTTCGATGGCCTGCGCAAGCAGCTCGCCGACAACCGCTCGCAGTTCTACGTCGACCTTCCGACAGGGCCCTTCTATAGCTTCAACCGCGCCGGAGCAAAGCCGTCACAGCCCATCATCCAGAACTGGTGGCGGCAGGGCATGATGGGCGGCGCAAAGGCGCACTACGACGGGATCAAGGCGTTCTCGGAGACCGACTTTACCGAGGATCTCAAGGTCATCGACGTGCCCACACTCGTGTTGCATGGCGACGACGACCAGATTGTGCCGATCGCCGACTCGGCACTGCTCTCAATCAAGCTGCTCAAGAACGGTACGCTGAAGGTCTACGAGAAGTTTCCACACGGCATGTGCACCACCCATGCCGCTGTCGTGAACCCGGACCTGCTCGCCTTCATCAAACTACCAGGCTCGAGAGCCCGAGGTGCGACCGCCTGACGCCAAGGCGTGGCTGTCCGCACGCCTCTGAGGCCACTGCGCGCAAATGCACTAGAGTCACATTTGAGCGGAAGGGAACCATGAAAATCGTCGTTATCGGGGGCACTGGCCTTATCGGTTCGAAGACGATCGCGCTCCTGCGTAGCGCCGGCCAAGTTGCGATCGCCGCGGCACCAGATACCGGCGTTAACACGCTGACGGGCGAAGGCCTCGAGGCGGTCCTGGATGGCGCCGACGTGGTCATTGATCTTGCCAACTCTCGATCGTTCGAGCCTGCGCCCGCGATGGACTTTTTTAGGGCGCACGAGAAGAACCTTCTTACCGCAGAAGCACGCGCCGGCGTCCGACATCACGTCGCACTTTCCATCGTCGGCGCCGATCGTGCACTGGACAACGGATACTTTCGAGCAAAGCTTGTCCAGGAGGAACTGATTAAGGGCTCGGGCATCCCGTTCACGGTCATTCGCTCCACGCAATTCATGGAGTTTCTGGGAAGCATTGCCGATGCGGGCCAGCAAGGCGGCGTCATCAAAATCGCCACCGGCCTGTTTCAACCGATTGCCGCCGATGACGTCGCAGCGTTTGTGGCGGACGCCGCACGCGGGGCGCCTTGTAACGGCACCATCGAAATCGCAGGACCGGAGAAGGCACCCTTCTACGAGATCATCAGAAGCTACCTGGGGATGCTGGACGACCACCGGCCAGTCCAGGCCGATCCAGGAGCCCCTTACTTCGGTGGCAAGGTCGAGGAACTGTCCCTTGTTCCCACGGGAAAAGCGCAGCTTGGTCGAATCAAGCTCGCCGATTGGGTCAGACGAAAGTGCGTGAGTTAGCAAACCACATTCTGAAAAAGTTGAGAAAGCCATGCAGACGACGATAGGCGCGTTGGCCCTGTTGGCCCTATTCGTCGTGGCAAACGTGCGCGCCGATGAAAACTTTGGCGACACGGTCCGGCTTCCTGCCTCCAAGGATGCCAAAGTAACGCTCGTCTATCAGCACGCTCTGCCGGGAATTCCCGGCAAAAGCGTCAAGGGCGTTTTGGTCGAATATGGGCCCGGCGGCTACTCGCCTTCGCATCGGCACGCGAAGTCGGCGCTCATCTACGCAACCGTCATCGAGGGAGAGGTGCGCAGTACGGTCAACGACGCTCCGGAAAAAATATACCGCGCCGGCGAGAACTGGACAGAATCGCCCGGCGACCACCATCGTGTCAGTGCGAACGCGAGCGAGACCAAGCCCGCCAAGATTCTCGCGGTCTTTATTGTTGACGATCAAGATACGCTGCTCACGATACCCGATCAAAAGTGAGGCCGTGCCGGCTTTCCAGCTCCCTGTCTATCATCTGCGGTCATCGGGTTTGGGCGCCCGATCGATCCACGCCAATGATCAAACACGGTCTATTGCGGATATGAGCGCACCCGCCCCGGGCCGCCCTCCTTGCGGCCGAGGGAGCTCCTCGGCTAGCATGAACCTTGTCTGCGGATCGGATCCTGATCGGGCCGCCACGCACGTTTCTGAACTGGCGCTGACCGTTGAGCCCGGGCCGTTTGCAGTCATCCGCAGGAATGAGGTGCCCGGCCCCGACGGGGCCCTATTTTCAAATTTGCTTGGGCGCGCGCCAGCCCCCGCAGGCGCTGACCGTTTGATCCTCCCCGGCTGGGCCCGGCGCGAGGCTAACGCCAGCTGGAAGCCGACTTCGTGCCGAGCTCCTTATTGGCGATAAAATTGCCAAGGGGTGCGACCGCTGGGGCACTGACCTCATCGGCACGGAAAACTCGCATCCCCCTTCGAGTCCCGCCTGCGGCTTAGGCGCCAATTCGAGCCGGCAGCTTGCGGTCTTGCATGGCCGATTGACCTCGTGCCCGGGGATTGAGGCTAGAATGCACGAGGGCCAGCGATCATGGGAGCTATGCACCGGCCTCAAGACTCGATCGCCGATGACCGCAAGCAACCCCCTTTCCAGTGCCCGTCCTCAGTGCGTAATCTGGGGCGACCAAGGACCAGAAGGAGGAACGCATGGGCGAAGTCGACGGCGCTACCCTGTTAGCAAGGAGCCTCAAACAGCAGGGCATCGATCATCTGTTCGGAGTGGTCGGGTTTCCGGTCACCCCGATCGCCGCAGCCGCACAACAGGAAGGCGTTGCCTACATCGGCATGCGCAACGAGCAGACGGCATCTTACGCAGCCCAGGCCTACGGCTATATGACTGGCCGCCCCGGGGCCTGTATCACCGTGACTGGCCCTGGTGTCGTGCATGGTCTGGCCGGCCTCGCCAATGCACAGCAGAATTGTTGGCCAATGATCCTGATTGGCGGCGCCTCAGAGACCTATCGTGGCGGCATGGGCGCTTTCCAGGAGGAACGCCAGGTCTTGATCGCCTCGCCGTTCTGCAAATTCGCGCATGGCATCGAGAGTGTTGCGCGCATTCCCTATTACGTGGAAATGGCGACCCGGAACGCGATCAATGGCCGCCCCGGCGCCACATACCTCGATGTGCCCGATGACATCATCACCGGCAAATGCGACACCGACAAGGTCGTCCAGGTCGAGCGCGCGCCCGACCCGCCGCGTATGGTGGCACCGATGGAGAACATCGAGGCGGCGCTCAATCTGCTCGAACGCGCCGAGCGCCCACTCGTTCTCATCGGCAAGGGCATGGCGTGGGCGCGCGCCGAGGAAGAAGTCCGCGGCTTTATCGAGCGCACGCAACTGCCGTTCCTGCGTTCACCGATGGGCAAGGGCGTGGTTCCGGACGACCATCCGCTGTCGGTCTCGGCGGCACGCACGCTGGCGCTGCAGCAAGCTGATGTCATTTTCCTCATGGGGGCGCGGTTCAATTGGATCTTCCATTTCGGCCTGCCGCCGCGCTTTTCCAAGGACGTCAAAGTTATTCAGCTCGACATCGCCCCCGAGGAGATCGGCCACAACAAGAAAACGGAAGTGCCGCTGGTCGGTGACGGCAAGGCCATCGTCGGACAGCTCAATAAGGCACTCGCCAGCCGGCAATGGTTCTATCCGAAGGATGCTCCGTGGCGGAAGCTGATCACCCAGAAGGCGGCCGACAACGCGGAGCAGATCCGGCCGCAGATCAACGACGATGCGGCACCAGCCAACTATTTCCGGGCTTTGCGTGACGTCGCCGCCTGGATGCCCAAGAACGCGATCCTCAGTGCCGAGGGCGCCGGCACAATGGATATCGGCCTCACGCAATTGAACGTGGCCGATGCCCGCTCCTGCCTCAATGCCGGCACCTACGGCACGATGGGGGTCGGCCTCGGTCATGCCATCGCCGCCTGCGTCGTGCATCCCGACCGCCCGGTCGTCCACCTCTCTGGCGACTCCGCAATCGGCTTTTCGGGCATGGAGATGGAGACGTTGGTCCGTTACAACTTCCCTGCCAAGATCGTCGTTTTGAACAATGGCGGCATCGGCCCTGGCATGTCGGAGATCCCGCAAAACCCGATGTTCAACCTGAAGCCCAACGCGCTGATTTACGGTGCACGCTATGACAGGGTGATGCAGGCCTTCGGCGGCAGGGGATTCTTTGTCGAGGACCCGAAGGAATTGCGCGGCGCCCTCGAGGAGGCAATGAACTTCCGCGGCCCCGCCCTCGTCAATGTGATGATCTCGCAGGGTTCAGCCCGCAAGCCGCAGCAGTTCCGTTGGCACAGCTGATTTTGCGTGACAGATCAAAGGGCTGCGCGGCGGGTCTGCGACGCGCAGCCGCCCGCAGGCCAGCACAAGAGCCAAAACGTGCAAGCATCGTCGTGAGGATGGCGTGCTGGAGCAGAAAATTGCGCTTGTCACTGGCGGCTCGGCGGGCATCGGCCTGGCGGTGGCTCGCCAGCTTTCCGCTCGCGGGATGCGCGTGGCGCTCGTCGCCCGGACGGAGAAGACGCTGCGCCAAGCCGCCGCGGAGGTGGGCGGTGAAGCCTTCGTCTGTGACATGAGCGACCTGCCCTCAGTCTCCACGCTCCCGGCCCGCGTGGTCGAGCGCATGGGCGCCCTCGACATCGTGGTCAACAATGCCGGCCTACACCACCGTGGGCCGCTCCTGGCGATCGAGCCGCTCGCCTTAGCCAACATGATCACTGTGAACCTCGCCGCGCCGATTGTGCTCTGCCGCGCGGCCCTGCCGCTTCTGCGCAAGCCGGGCAGCATCGTCAACGTGGCGAGCCTCGCCGGCATGGTGCCCATGCCTTTCCAGGTCACCTACGGCGCTTCCAAAGCGGGGCTGCGCGCCTTCTCCCGTGCGCTGTGCGACGAGCTGGCCGGCAGCGGCGTGGCCGTCTCAGTGGTCTCACCCGGCCCGGTCGACACGGGCTTTTTCGGCGCAGACCTGGAGCGCGTGGCCGACATCGTCTTCTCGCAACCGATGAGCAGCGCCGAGCAGGTAGCCGGAGCCGTCATGGGCTGCATCGACGAGGGCACGCCCGAGGTTGCCCTCCCCTGGTTATCGGGAAAATTATGCACTCTCGGCTATCTTGCGCCCGCGCTCACGCGCCTCTTGCGCCCGGCGATGGAAAAGCGCGGCGCGCGCAACAAGCGAACCTATATCGAACGCAAGCGCGCCGCCCTCTAACGCCTGCCGCAACCGCTCGATGCGGCAAGGGGAGCACGCCACAGCCAGGCATCCGACCGCTCTTCGAGCCCCGTCAGAGTTGGCGTGTCCACGGCGTGTCCGAGCGCCCGCAAGCTCGCAGCACCTTTAGCACCAACCTGCAAGAAAGGCACCATGAACGCGCACCTACGTCTTCGCATCAGATGCAAAGCGGTTTGCCCTGGGGCTAAATGGCTCCGCTGCTGCAATCCGGTATGCCTTGCGCAAGAGGCTTCGTCCTTAACTGCATAGGGTCGGAGCAGTTACGCGCCAAGCGCCCATGTCTTGGATAATGTGCACCTAGGCACCCAAAGGAGCAGAAAGATGGACATTAAACGTGCTGGTTCGCAGCCCTCTGTAAAAGGGCCATCCGATTGGTTCACGGGAACGGTCCGCATCGATCCACTTTTTCGCACCACCGCTCCGGCGCGGACCGCTGGCGCAAGTGTTACGTTTGAGCCGGGCGCACGCACGGCCTGGCACACGCATCCGCTTGGGCAGACGCTGATCATCACTGCCGGATGCGGTCGGGTACAGCGCGATGGCGGGCCAGTTGAAGACGTTCGGCCCGGCGACGTCGTTTGGTTTGCACCGGGGGAGAAACACTGGCATGGCGCCGCACCCACGACCGCGATGACGCATATTGCAATTCAAGAAGGTCTGGACGGCAAGGTCGTGGACTGGATGGAGAAGGTCAGCGACGAGCAATACCAACCCTAACGCTGCACCGCTACTGGCACAACGCCGAGGCACTTCGGCCCTGCAGCGATCGCGTCGGCTGCGGAGGTTTTTTGCGCGCGCAGCGCCTGCAACGGATCGCCGCAGCGCTCGAACTCCCCCGGTCCTATCGGTCTTCAGGAGGTAACGGCGGCGTCCTGAGGGACCTGCGCGTTGCCGCCCCCACCTTGCAAAAACTCGGGCTTATGAGCCAAGCGTGCCAGCTATAACCGAGCGCATTGCAAACAAGATGATCCAAACAAGCCCGTTTCCTTGCACGGCCTGGCTCGGTTGGGCGGCGGCGTCTTTTTAGACCCGGAAACGGCTCGGACGGAGCGTGCGACTTTCTGCCCAGGGTGCAGCGCTGGCCAGTGCCGCTCGAGCATCCTCCAGCAACGGCCGCATTCCGCATCGCTCTGCGAGCTCGAGGGTGCGGCGGAAGTAATCCGCCGCTTCCCCATTCCGCTGGCTGCCAGCGGCCGCGATGCTGCCCAACAGCATGCTGGCATATGCCTGCTGAGGAGCTTCGCCACGGCTTTCGGCTAGCGCGAATGCCCGTTCGGCCGCCGCTCGCGCCTCTGAGAGACGGCCGGCGGCGAGCAGCGCGCGCCCCTGCGCCAGGAAGAGATAGCGCCAGCCGAATGCATGCTCAGCCAGCGGCACGTCGAGCTTTTCCGGTACACCGAGGATGTCGAGAGCGGCCTTAGTGTCACCCAGCCCCAAATGTGCTTCGCCCAGCCGCGCTGCAAAGATCGGATACATCTGGATCATTTCGAGATCGAGACAGATTTGCCAAGTATCGAGCAAAAGCGCCAGGGCTTCCGCATGTCGGCCCTGAGCCGACCAAATGCGCGCACGGACGTGATCGATGTTGGCCCGGGAATAGGCGTGGTCGGCCGCCTCGGCCCTGCGACTGCCCTCCTCTGCAACGGCCTCGGCCCTGTCGAGCTCACCCAGTTCAAGCAGCGAATCGGCGAGAAAGGTGCGCAGGACGACGCTGGGATAGGCTGCCCAGCCGGCCCGCCGCGCGTCGAGTTGCGGCGTCTCCAGCGCGAGGCATTTTTCATGGACCTCGACAGCTCTGAAAAACGGCCCCACTTCATGGTAGACCATACCGGCAATCGCCTGAGCAGCGAAGATCAGGCTCGCGTCGCCGATTTTGTCCGCAAGCGTTTGGGCTCGTTCCGCCGCCGCCATCGCTCCGTCGTGCTCTCCTATGCGCCACAGGGCTACTCCAAGCTGGCAGTTGACGGCCGTCGTTCGCAATGGATCCGCTAAACTCTCGGCAAAACTGCGGGCTTCCCGCAGGACGCTCGCAATGCGCTGGTGGCGACCGAGCGGCTCCAGCGCAATGATGACCGTCAGACGGAAATCGATCTGCGCTTTGTTCTTTGCATTCGAAGGGGGCAGGCGTACCAAGGTCTCCAAACCGCGCTCGAAAAGGCTGATCGCGTTTTGATTTGCTCCGCGCTTGGCTGCTCGCCGGCAGCTGCGCAGTTGGTAGGGAATTGCTTTCTCCCATAACTCCGCGTGAAAAGCGTGATCGGCCAGATGGTCGATGTATTCATCGAGGCGGTTGGCGAAGCTCGATTCGATGATGTCGACGAGCTTGGCGTGCAGTGTTCGCCGCAGTCCCGTCAACATAGTGCCGTAGGCAACCTCGCGCGTGAACTCGTGCTTAAACGAATACTCATGCTTAAAGGCCTGCTCGGGCGCGCGTTCCGCCTTGACTTTGTAGAGGAAGTCGGCGGTCTCCAGCATCTCCAGGTGAGGGGAAAGCTCATCCGTCGCAACGTCGACCATGCTCGACAGCAGCGTCATCGGCACATCCTTGCCAATGACCGAGGCGATCTGCAGCAGGGATTTTGGAATCCCACCGAGAAGATCGATGCGCGCGGCCAGGACCGATTGAATGGTCGCGGGAATGTCGATCTTCTGGCACCCCTTGCTATGGCGGAGGTTTCCTGGCAGGCCTTCCAGGATTTTTTTGTCCCGCAACGCTTGCACGAGTTCTTCGAGGAACAGAGGATTGCCCCCAGCCTGCGCTAAGATGCTGCGCTTGATCTGGATCAAGCCGATATCATGACCCATGAGTTGGTCGATCAGCTGACGAGAGGCTTCCGCGTCGAGCGGCGACAAGTCGAGATGAATGCTCGAGCCATCGAGCCTAGTGCCGTCAGAGCGTTGGGTCGCGATCAGCAATACGCGGGCATGCGAAAGCACTCGGAGGAGGCTCTCGAAGACGAGCCTGGTCTCGGCATCTGCCCAATGAAAGTCCTCGATCATAATCAAAACGGGGGCTGACTGTGCTTGGTCCAAGACCAAAGCATTCACCGCTTCGATGACCCGCTGACGTCGCTCGGCCGGGGCGAGATTGTTCCAGTCACGATCATCTCTGTCGAGGTCGAGTAGCGACAAGATGGCAGGCAAATGCCGCATGAGCGCCGCGTTGCGCGAAGCCATCCATTTCGTTACGCGCTGCACGACCGCGTCGGGGGCATCGCTTATGCCGACCTGTATCGAGGAGCGGATTAGCGTGCTCACGGGATAATAACTCGAGCCTGTACGCTGTGAGGCGCACGCCGTTTCCAGCACCAACCAATCGCGCCCGGCGAACTTTATGCACTCGTGCACCAAGCGAGATTTTCCCAAGCCAGCGGCCCCGGCAACACTGACAAGCTGTCCCTCTCCCGTCGCCGCTCGATCGAGCGCCGTTCTCAACATGCGCAGCTCGGGCATTCGACCCACGATGGTGCTGAGACCCCGCTCAGTGCGCGCTTGCCAGCGGGTCCGTGCCCGCATTGCTTTCAACTCGAACGTATCGATTTGCTCCGAGATACCCTTGACCGTACACGTGCCTTTTGCAGCTACGGTAACGAAGTCCTTGGCGATGGCGTGGGTGGCCGAGGTCAGCAGGATCGTGCCGGGCTCGGCTAATCCCTCCATGCGTGCGGCTAGGTGCACGGTTCTGCCCACCGCATCGTAATTCATTGCCAAGTCGCTACCGATAGAGTGAATCACGACGTGGCCCGAATTCAGTCCGATACGAACGGCAATGCCGTCCCAGTTCTTCCCTCGCAATGCCCCAACCGCGTCACGCATCGCGAGAGCGGCGCGACAGGCTTGAACCGCATGATCCTCGCTGGCAATCGGAGCTCCAAAAAGAGCCATGATTCCATCGCCCCGCGATTGGTTCACAAAGCCCTCGTGCTGATGCACCGCATCCATCAAGAGCTTCAATATCGGACCGAGGATTTCTAGGGCCTGCTCTGGATCTAGTCCGTTGATCAGCTCGGTGGATCCACGCACATCCGCAAAGAGCACGGTCACATGCTTGCGTTCGCCCAACATGGCACTGCCAGAGCGCAGAATGCGCTCGACCAGAACACTGGGCACATTCGATTGCAGAAAGGAAAGCGCATGATGGGCGATGGCGAAGGGCTGATTGCTCGGCCGCCCACAGCCGCCGCAAAACCGCGCCGCAGGTTGGTTGGCAAACCCACAGTATCTGCACTTGGACTCACAAACGCTGCCGCAAACGGAGCATTGCTGCCCCAACGCCAACCCGGCCGCGCCGCAGGTTAGACATTGCATGTCAACGTCCTAGGCGTTGGCGATGTGAATTTATCTAGAATATCAGGTTAACAGAGCGTGCCTCAAGTTTATTTGTTCGTGGCGACAGCTAACAGCGCAGTTGGAGCGCAGCGCTCGAGCTAGGTAACGACAACGATTCCATGGGGTCGTGCGCTTGAGGATCCGATCGCGCTGGGCGAGCCTGACGCGGCCCGTCCAGCCTCACGGGGTCTTCTAAGTTTGGAGCATTGCCGCTTGGCGTTACATGCACTCGCTGCCAGTGTTGCCGTGTGAGGCACAGATCCTCACGATCTGGACCTCCTTGGGTAGCTCAATCAGAAACTCCGCATCGCGTGGGAGATGATGAATGCTGGTTGGGTCGCTGCCCGTGAAGCGCGACATTGCCGCGACGCTCTCCCAATAGGAAATCGTGATGAACTCGGTCTCCCCGTCACGGTCCTCCCTCAGGGTTTGCACACCCACAGCCTTTTCTATGAGCGGCTTGATGCCGACCTCGTAATTGTATGCTTCATACTCATCCGCCACCTCTCGGCGGGTGCGGCCGCGCCAGATGCGCGCCACCGTTGGTCGTTTACTCCGCTCACTCATGCGTCCTCCGTTCCGACCATCGCCGCTACCTTTTGGAAACAGCCGAGCGCCATGTCAGGTTTCGGTCGAAGCACTTGGCGCCGGCACCTACTGGTGCGAACCGGGCACGCCCTCGTTTCCTTTGAGCCGTTGCTCTCCGCATAGACGCATCAGTCGCGCTGGTCGAGGCCTTCCCCGCCCTCCGGATCGACTTCGTCTCCGAGGGTGAGCTATGCCTGTGCGATGACCTGCCCAACGTCCGGGCGGTCCACGCCGACATGCGGCCAGGGCGGCGCGACGGCCTCAGGTGCCGATCTCGCGCGGCCTCACAGGCGTTGCCTCGGGGGGCGGGCCTCGGCAGGCCTAGGCGTTTCTTGCGTTTTTGCACCGATCTTGCTGTCGGGTAACGCCTCGGTAACGGAAAGTTCAGACGCTGTCTCAGTTGAAGCCGATAAGGGTTTCTCTAAATCACTTTTTGCTGCCACAGCTTCCCTGAGCACAGCAGCACTATCTGCCGCTCCCCTTCTCTTCCTCCCTAGCGGCAGCCCTGGCCTCGGCAGTCGCGACTTCCTTTCCCCCCTCCGAAGTCGCTTTCTCACCTGCTGCCGGGGTCTTTTTTTTGTGGAGCGACCCGGCAGGCGGAGGTTGCGCGATTGTCTGCCCCGCCGCAGTGACGCAGAACTCGGCTGAGCACTGAGGCGCGCGGCGTTTCGAGGCCTCAGGATGCGGAGAGGGCAAGCACCTGAGCAAAGAGAAGGCCCCTGGTGAGCGCTCAGGGGCCGAGGGGTACCATCGTGGAAACGTCCGGATAGACAGCGCGAGCTATACAGCCGGATTGCTTCAGCCATGTGACATGGCTGGCATGCGCCGGCACTGCAAAGGCTCCTTGTGAAGCCAACCGGACTGAAAAAATTTCCTATCCTTGCTCGGCGAGCACGCCGCGCATGGTGCGCAGGAGCTGCAGCGGACTGTAAGGCTTGGTGACGTAGTGATCGCAACCGGCCGCCCGTGCCTTCTCTTCGTCGCCCTTCATGGCAAATGAGCTCACCGCAATAATGGGCGTCTTGGCCACCGTCGGATCCGCCTTGATCTGCCGCGTCGCCTCGTAGCCATCAAGGACCGGAAGCTGGATGTCCATCAAAATGAGATCGGGGCGCTCGGATTTGGCTTTGCTAACCCCGTCTTGGCCATCTGAAGCCTCGATGACCGCATAGCCAGAGCCGCTCAGAAGGTCGCGCAGCACACCGCGCAGATCTTCCTGGTCTTCGACGATGAGAATGCGTTTTATCATGTCCCACTCACCCGGTTCGCCGCACGGATCGGCAGCTCCATTTGAAAGGTCGCGCCTTCGCCTGGGGTCGACTCGACCCAGATGCGGCCGCCGTGCATCTCCACAATCTGCTTGGCGATGGTAAGCCCAAGGCCGGTACTGCCTTTCGGCTTGGTGTCGGCAAGGATGCTTTCCGTGTTCGGACTATTTATCCTTGGCTGCAGCATTAGCTATCCCGCGTCTCTTTCTCGCCAATCCGTTAGCCGAGGACCTGGAACCGCGTCAGGACCTTGCTGGCGATGCCGTTGGTGACTGAGATCCGACATAATCTGGAAGCGGGCTGTGTTCTATATCACAGCATCTATGGGTCGGTGCGTTAGCTTGGCTGTGTGTGGTGCTAACACCGGTGACACAGCCGCGTGACGTGCGCACCTGCGACCGAATTGTCATTATGGACCCGCCGTGATGCGCACACGGCCCCTCGAATGATCCGGGAAGCGGTGGAGACACACGCACCACTAGGCATGAGGGCATGTCAGCTCCAGACCGCTCCTAGGCCTTGCTGGTTGGATCGTATCATTCATTCTGCAGGCGCAGCCACGGGAGCCGCTCGCCAGCGAAAAATTCGCCTTTGGGCTCGAGTTCGGCCGCCCGTTCGAACGAACCAATGTGATAGTGCGTCTCGGTGGGAAGGCGGTCGCTAGCGCACGACAATGTCGAGCCGCATCGGGAGCAGAAGCCGCGCCTAACACCGGGTGATGAACTAAATTGCTTGATCGTGCCCTGCGTCACGGTCACAGCACTGTTCTCGAACGACACGAAGACGTTCGCTGGGGCCCCGCTATGTCGCCGGCAGCTTTCACAATGGCACCAACGGACCCACTTTGGTTTACCCCTTGCCTCGAAATGCACGGCACCACAAAGACAGCGTCCAGAATAGATATCACTCATCGGCATCCCTCCTCGGTTTAGGTTTGGTCTCCGGACCCGGGATAGAGCGCGGCGAGCCTCGCTAAGCCGATTAACGCTCGAAGACGAAGAAATCGATCACTTCGGTGATGTGCTCAGGAAGGCTTTGCGCGGCGTGGGCCCGCAGCTTAGCCATGCCGGCGGCGAACTCCTCGTCCGGTAGCCTGGCCAGAAATGAGTCCGCGCGCAACCCAAGCTTGTCCGCGAACTGCTGCCAGTCCCTGGCCAAGGTCTGCGTGACGCGTTGGTGCATGCGGCTCCTGAGGCCGGCGGCCTCGAATAGCGTGATGATCTCGTCAGCCGATGGGAGATCGGCCTTCACCATGGACAGGATGCCGGGAAAGAAGCGGGCTTGGGGATAGACCGTGTCACGCGTGCAGGTGCGCATGCAAATGCGCCCACCGCCACGCAGGATGCGCCAGCACTCGCGCGCTGCTGCTTTCTTGTCCAAGAGGTGGTGGAGTACCATAGACATGAAAATCAGATCGGCGCTGTTGTCGGCCAGCGGCAGTCTCTCCCCTGGCGCCAACCTGAATTCCACATCTGGGTTAGCACACTTTGTCCGTGCCACCGCCAACATGCTTTGCGAGGGATCAATGCCAATCACGTTGGCAGCGAACCTGTCGGCCAGCGGTGCCGAGAAGCGCCCTGTACCGCAACCCACATCGACGATCAGCTGCGGCGTAAACGGCACGTGCGTGGCCACGAGATCAAGCCACTGCCGCATGACCGCACGGCTGTGGGCGCGCGCGGCATCATAGCTGGTGGCGATCGTTGTCTCGTCGTAGTTCATCGCATCCGGCGCACCCGCCTCGGCTCGATTAGGGCTGCCAGAAGCGCCGATGGTGCTTCCGACATAAGCATTTGCCGACTGCATATCACACGAGGGGCAGCCCCCGAAGCCTTTGCACCTCAAAAGTCTCTCGTTCGGGGCTCTGCTGCGGCGGATTGGATCCCGCTTGCACACACTTAGTCGTCAAAGTGGCAGGGCGCCCCATTGCGCCGGTAAGAGGTGCGAACCCCATTGAGGCGCTCAGAAATTCGGTGCGAACGCGGTCCTGACTTAGCTGACGCAGCGGCGAGCAATTCCATGCTCAAGAGATGGAGGCGGGCCGCTCGCTGCAGCGGCGCAGAAGAAGGACACTCGGGTCAAGACTAGTCCCCTGTCGGTGGGCTCGTTTTTGCCGCCCAATGAGGTTCACGATATCGAGCCATGCAAGGCCGTTCGCTCCAAATTGGTCAGGGTTTGTCCCGATGGTCTCAAGACACCAAGCTCGCAAGGATTGAACCAGGCCAAATCGAGCTTGGATCACAGGCTATGTGCCGAGATTGGTATAGAGCGGCGGCGGGGCTCCGATCGGCCGCCATGATGATGGTCGTCTATCTTGCGATGGCGACCCCGGGGCAATGCGAGCCGACCAAGGGCCTCACGGCGGATCAGCAGGCGATCATCGCTAAGATCGGACAATCAGCGCGTACAAATAATGCCGAGTACGCGGGCGCGCCAACCGACGTTATCGCCAACGAAGTCGAACTTCCCTTCCGCAACAGGACCATCACCCTCGTGCGGAAAAGCAGTACCTTGCAAAGCGATGGAAGCATCACCTGGTTCGGGGAGGTCAAGGAGACCGGTGAGCGTGCCGTGCTTATGGTTTGGGGCGATGCTCTCCTTACTGGGTACTTCGCTTACAAAGGCACGATCTTCGCGGTAGAGAGCCTGGGCGGCGGTGTCCAGGCATTTGCGGAGTTGGGCCGCGAGAAGCAGCTGCAGGACCACCCGACTCCGCCAGGTCCGCGCGACCTACTCCCCGAACCCACCCGGCCGACTGCGCTCCGCCCAGCGCCTCCGGAACCCGCGGTGGACCCCTTTGATGACGCTGTGCGTCAAAGTCTCGAGGCCAAAAAAATCACGATTGATATTATGGTGCTCTACACCGGGAATGTCGCCAAGCGCTATCTTCGCGACCCTCAGGATCTCCTCGCGCTCGCAACGGAAGAGTTCAACCAGACCCTGAGGAACAGCGGTTTGGGCAATATTGCCCTTAGGCTCGTGCACACCGAGGTCGTAGACTACGACACGGAAGACGAGGATCAATTCACGCAACTCTATGCGATGGTCGATGGGCTTGGGCCCTTCAAGGGCGTGCGTAAGCTTCGCAACGACAAACGCGCCGATATCGTGGGTCTCATTATCGATAACCCGAAAGGTTGCGGCCTATCCACGCGCGTCGGGCCGGACTCAGACGAGGCTTTTTTTGTCGTTCATCACGCTTGCGCCACTATCACGATGTCGATCACCCATGAGATCGGGCACATTCTCGGCGTTCGCCACGACCGCTTCGTCGACCAAAGCAATGTGCCGTTCGCCTATGGTCACGGCTACGTCAATGGCACGAAATGGCGTGATATCATGAGCTACAACGAGGGCTGCGGCGGCTGCCCGCGCATCGCTTATTGGTCCAATCCAAGGATCAACTATATGGGCGAGCCGACGGGTACCCCCGCAGCTGATGCCGCCCGTCTCATTCTCGAGCTTGCTGAACGAGTATCGAAATTCCGGTAGCTAACGGATAGGCGGAGCATACTGCAGACCGCCGTCGCTCCATAGCTTGTTGGAACCACGGTCGATCTTGAGGCGTGACCCAGTTCCAAGGTTACGTTCGAAGATCTCGCCGTAGTTGCCGACGGCCTTCACCATCCTGAACGCGAAGTCGCTGTCAAGGCCAAGCGCTTTGCCGAATTCCCCCTCAGTACCCAACAACCTCTTAATCGCCGGGTTTCTCGAAGTCGCCATCTGCGCCACGTTCTCTTCGGTAACTCCGAGCTCTTCAGCACTGACTAGAGCGAAGTGAGCCCAACGCACAGTCGCGAACCAATGAGCGTCATCCCGCCGTACCGCCGGGCCCAGAGGCTCCTTCGAGATGATCTCCGGGAGCACGATATGATCTTTCAGCCGCACCTGCTGCACGCGAACCGAGTAAAGACTTGATGCGTCGGCTGAGTAGACATCGCAGCGATCGGCCAGATAGGCATCTACCGTCTCACGATGGTTCGCGAACGCGATTGGCTTGTACATCACATTGCGGGCTGCAAAGTAGTCCACCAGGTTGAGTTCGCTGGTGGTTCCAGTCCCAACGCACACGGTAATTCCGCTGGCGAAGTCCTTCACAGATTTTATGCCACGCGATGCCTTTACCATGAAGCCTTGCCCATCATAGTAGGTCGCCGCAACGAATGACATGCCGGAACTATCGCGCGTGCTGGTCCAAGTCGTATTGCGAACGAGGACATCAATGTCGCCGGACTGCAGACTGGAGAAGCGTTCCAACCTTGGCACGGGAACGTAGTTGACCTTGGTCGGATCAGCGAGCACCGCCGCCGCAATTGCTTTGCAGTAGTCGACATCGAATCCCTGCCAGTTGCCCTTGCCATCAGTTTGGCTGAAGCCCGGCAAGGCGCTGTTGACGCCACAGTTCAGGAAGCCGCGCTGCTTTACCGTTGCCAACGTACTGTTTTGTCCTTCGGCAGTCCCAGCAGCCATGCCAAGAGTAAGCGCTGTTGCCGCCGCGAATGCGATGGACCGGGTCATAGATCCTCTGCCTGTTAGGGCGCCGCGCTTATTTGAGCGAGCCAGCGACCCTACCCGAAGCAAACTGCACATTACTTTTCCTGCGCGCGGCGGCGCGGACACAAGGTTCGATGCATGCGACGCACACGCTTGCGCTTAATCCGTACACCTGTTGTTGAACCACGAGGATCAGGGTTAACCCGGATACAGAAATCCCCGGTGATCCCATTTTGTGGGACAGGAGGAAGCGCCAACTGCTGGGTTGTACCTGCCGCCCAACGGCAACGGTGGCGGGGTTGAGTGCATCCCGACTGCGGTTTGCCGCGGCTGACCGGTCTCGATTGGCTTCTGTTTGCAACGCGCCGCCGCGCTGAGGGCATGGGGAGGTCATCACCTAAGAAGCGATGCTGAGACCGAGTGAGGTCCCGGGACGTGGCACATTTTGATGTCCCCTGAAACGGTGGTGAGGAGGCCGGTTACGGCGCCCGTCAGGGGTACTCCCGCCCTACCGCCGCGCGCCAAGCCACGCCCCTGGCGCGTGGGCCAGCCCTTTGGGCGTGGCGCTTTTGGAGGCCAAAAAACACCCCGGGCCGAAGAACGTGGCCGGGGCATCGCCTTATGCGGTGATATTTTGGTCTTGTTGGCCCACGACGCATCTGCGGGGTTTCAGACGCGCCGGCAAAGTCCCCCAGCTGACAACCCACGCCGTACGAGCTCAAAACCGCGAAGGCGCTTGGGATCACGATCCCACCCACGCTGCTTGCCCGCGCCGACGAGGTGATCGAGTAGGATGGTATTTGCTGCGGTGCGCGAGTCGCTTAGAGTCTTTCCGTTCTTAAGAGGCGGAAAGACTCTAGGGCACTCAACAGGCGTGCCGACACCAAGGCCCCGGCGTCAGTTTCGTGGTGTGAGCTGACACGCGCTTTGCAGCGGCATTAGGCGACGGATCGCGGTCGAGCACCTCTTGCATCCGCCGCGGATCAATCTCGACCTCGAAGACCACACCGTTCGAGCTAGCTCGCTTTCCCAATCACCGCTGGAACTTCGGCAAACCCGTCGGGCGAGAGTGATGCGCTCTCACCACAGAGGTCGCTGCAACCATTTTTAAGAATGAGCTTTTCGCTTGTTCCATCTTTCCGGTGCAGACAGGGTTCCAACGTCACTGGAGGTATCCCCCTCCGGAGTTTCCCAGACCTGCGACTGAATTCCCAGAAGACGTCGGGCAGCGGCGCCCGGAGGCACAAATCATCATCCTTAGTGTCTCGGACTCCGGCGAGGATATTCCGCGTGCCCGGGCGGGGGCCGAAGAATAACCGGCTCGAGAGTTTTTCGGCGCATCAATCCTGTAAGACGTGTAATCGGGCACGCGGGAGCACACTACGGCCGCCAGGGTGTCGACACAGGGGTCTCTCTTATTTTTGGATGCGCTAGGGTGAGGTTGGGGATCGCAAGACCGGCAACCCAGGTGCTGCGCCAGAGGATCTCCGGCATTCTAATAGCACCGGCCGCGGTCGGGACTGCGCTCGGGGAACGCCGCGGGCAGCTTGGGCGGCTGGTCATAGCGGCTTGTTCCAGTGCATGTCTGGTGCTGATGCCCGTGCAGGCGGCCGAGCCTCCAGATCGCAAAGTCGAGCCAGCCATGACGGCTGCGGCCGAGGGCAGCAGCGTGGATGCTTCGCCTCAGGCCTTCCCGATGGAGGACTTCCTTGACCTGTTAATGGCAGCGGAGTCCGGGGGGCGCCAGTACACGAAGAACCCGCGCTCGACCGCCCTGGGCCCCTTTCAATTCATCGAATCCACATTCCTCTTTGTGGTGAAGAGGCACTTTCCATCCGAGGTCACGGGCCTCTCCGAGCGGCAAGTTCTCGCACTTAGGACTGACATGGTCTTCTCGCGACGAGCCGCCGCTGCTTATGTCAACGATCTCATGTCAGCTCTCAAGGACAGCGGCCTGCCGGTGACTCGAGCTAACCTGCGACTTGCCTTTCTCGTCGGCCCCTTTGCGGCCGTCCGCGTGCTTAGGACACCACCCAATCAACCCTTGAGGAGGGTGCTGTCAGCTAAAGCGATCGCAGCAAACCCTTACATGTTCGGCGCGACAGTGGCGATGCTCGTCAGGAAGGCTGCCAGCGATGTGAGCGCGACTGCGCCTGGGCGGCCAGATCTCTTGAAGCGCGTGTCGGCCGCCGCTGCAGTCGACTCGACGCGCGAGCCGGCAGGCACTTTAGCTGCCTTGAATGGCGTGCCGCCCGCCGGCGCAGCCACCTTGGAGCGCGAGCCGACAGGCACTCCGGTTGCGCCTGAGAGCGAGCCGACGGTGGTCACACCGACTGATGTGCCTTTCGGCATGAAATGTGAGACCGGCCTCGCGAGCTGCCGCAAGTGGAATGCGCTGCAGGAGCTGAAGGCGCAACTGCTGCTGGAGCGCAGCGCCCAGCATTAAGATCTTCTCTCGCACGCCGCTGGTCCGGTTCTGGCACGACTGTATGGACCGGCCGTGCGTTGCAAGCCAAAGCTGGTGAGTGGGTAGAGACTGGTCTTGCTCTTCTGTATCCGGCCCTTTGGTGGAGCATGCTTTGCTCCTGGCCATCGTGGATATCCACGCGCATCCAATCTCATCCAGAGAAAGGCCCTTGATGGCCCGTCGTGCCACCAGATCATGGCTGCGACGGTGAGACCGTTCTTCCATCTCCTCAAAATCCAACTCGCAGACCTCGACGGGGTGTCTCCTTCCTTCTACCAAACTACTCAATGATCAGCCGAAGTCATCCCTTCGGACTCCACCGTCACGCGCTCACCTAACCAGGCGAGCGGCGGTGGCCGAAAGGGATGGCAACTGTCATCCCTTTGGTGAACCTAAGTGAGCTCAACTTAAGTCGCTCCAGTGCCAGGTACGCGCGCTTCGTACCTGCGATCTTGCGCGAGCACACTCAATGCGATGCGGGCGAGCTTGTTGGCCAGAGCGGTGGCCAGCACATTGTGGTGCAAGCGTTGAGCCGCTGCCGCCAGCCATGGTCCAAAGCTGTGCTTCATCCACTTACTGGGCCAGATGAGCACAACACGGGCCGCCTGCATCGCCGTTCCACCGATACCCCCGCCGATGACCGCAGCTGTCAAGCTCGTCACGTTGCCGTATCCCATCCAGTTGCCCTCGCCAGTATGGAATCGGGCGGAGTCTCGGACTTGTCCGCATCGCCCCGCCAGGCGATGTGCTGATCGGGCCGCACGAGCACGAGGTCCGCCGCGTAGATGGGGGCTAGTCTCGCATCCTCGATCGCCACGATATCGAGCGGAATGCCTCGGTGCCGCGCTGCGTTGCGCCAGGCGCGGTCGGGCTGACCGGCAAAGCTCAGGAGCGTGAACCACGGGCCCAGGCGGTCGTAGAGGGCTACCCCATCACGCCCATACGTCGACGGCAGCCGCACGCCGGGAGCAGTTGTCGGCCTGTAGACGAGAGGATCGTCGCTGTAGGTGGCGCCGGGTTCAGGAAATACGACGGGCGAGCCCTTGTAGGCATAGCCGAGCTCGATACCCCAGCTCTCGTTCTCGGCATTGCCGAGCGCGGTGATGCGGCGGCCGGCCTCTGCGCGCAGGCCAGGATCGCGCGCACCTGTCTCCCCGAGCACATCGCGATAAACCCCTGCTATGGCCATGCGCACCTGCGTGTGTCGGCCGGACGCCTCGCGGTTGCGCAAGCCCACCGGACGCCGCTCAGCATCATACGAGGCAAGCAGCGCGGGGCCACCAAAACCGTGTATTCGCGCGGCGAGTTTCCAGCCCAGATCTACCGCATCGGCTATGCCGGTGTTCATGCCGTAGCCGCCGGTCGGTATGTACTGATGCGCGGCATCGCCTGCCAAGAAAACGCGGCCCGTGCCGTAGCTCCGGGCGACGACCAGATGCGGCGTCCAGGCATTGGCCACGAGGATCTCGTAGTCGAACGGCCGGCCGGCGAAGCGGCGCAAACGCTCGTCGGGATTGATTGCCTCCGGAGGCTCGCCGGGATCGAGCCGCGACTGCAACGTCCAGATCGCGTCGTCGTCCTGCGCGATGAGCGTGCCCTGCGATGTCTGGTAGTGCCAGGTGACGCCGAAGGGTTGCAGGATGTCGCGCGCGCGAGACCTGAAGTGGATCATGTAGCGCTGCATCACGGCGTGCTGCCCGTCGTTCCCGATGCCGAGGCTCTCACGCACGCGGCTGCCGCCGCCGTCGCACCCCGCAAGATAGGCGCAACGCACGACCTCGGTGGCGCCCGTCTCGACGTCTCGCAGGACGGCAGTGACTCCGTCGGCATCCTCGGCGACATCCTCGAGCGCGACGCCATACCGGGGGGTCACGAGCGGCACGCTGGCAACTGCTGCGCGCAGCACCGGCTCGATGATCACCTGGGAGACCCGCATGGGTGGCACCTGTGGCTGGCTGCCGTCGTCGTGCTCACCGATGTGGGCCCGCCACTCGTTGGGGCTGCGATAGCGGAACCGGTGTAGTTCGTGACCGGCGAGCGAGGTGATCCAGGAGACGTCGAAACAGTTCGCCTCCGGCACGGCGACGTCGCGCAACGCCTGCTCCAGCCCATAGCGCCGGAACAGCTCCATGCTGCGGGCGTTGGTGATGTCCATCTTTGGATGGCGAGTCGGATGGATCTCGCGCTCGACCAGCAGCGTGTGCACGCCGAGCTGTCCAAGTACGCGGGCGAGCGTGAGGCCAACCGGGCCACCCCCCGCAACGAGCACCGCAGCGTTGATGGCCTCCCCTTTCCTTCGTGAATTGCAACGCCTGCAGTTGCTCAATGCAAGCTAGGCAACTGGCATCCGCCGATGTCTTCGCTTCAGTCGACTTGGAGCCGAATTCACCGCCCGCTGTTGACGGTACGCGTGAATATGCGAGGTAGCAAGATTCTGAACGAGCGGGTCCTTGGCTTACCACGAAACGACTCGTCGCGAACATCCGTTGCGCCGCAGCAATACCTAGGTATGTCCATCGGGCGCGATTGACACGGTGCGCGTGCCCAAGCTACCGCCGCTCTTGCCAATCCAATCGGGCGCCTGATTATCGATCAACACTCAGGGTCCAAATGGACAGCAAACTTGATGAGCTGCGGCAACGGCTTCCCTCGGCGGCGACCGGTCCGTGATCTGCGGACCAGTGCCCGTCGTGCGGCGCTCGGGCACAAAGCGGGCTCCTTAACAGCGGACACATTCAATGGGCGTTCCAGGCGTAACGGGACAGGCGCCGGTCGGCGCGCGTGGTTGTGCTTGCCGATGCGGCTCATCCGACTACTTGCCCGCGCCGACGAGGTCATCAAGTGAGTTCCTAGGCATCCCCACTTTCTGCGCTGCATGAATCGGCTCGTAGCACCCAACGGTAAGTCTGTGGTTGCGCAATGCCTTTCCGTTGCTGGGGATACTTTTGCCGCAACGGCGACGCGGCCGCCACGGGGAAAAATGACCCCAAGCTGCACTTGGCAATGCCGGCCCTTTGCGACGCAGAAATCGCCTCAGCGTTTCGAGTGAGAAATGATATGCTGGTCCCGTTAGCCACGATGAGGTGGTCGAATGAGGCGGCGTGAGTTCATCGTACTTGTTGGTGGGGTAGCGATCACGTGGCCACATGCGGCCGTCGGCCAGCAGAAATCCGCGGACCTGCCGAGGATCGGCATACTAACAGCATATCCGGAGGGCGATACGGCGCAGCGGCTGAAGCCGCAGTTGCTTGCCATTGCATTGGCGCTGCTGTTCGCCGACTTCGTTGCTGCGCTGCTGCTCCAGAGCCGCGGCCTCTTGTTCGGCCGACGCGCGCAACGTGCCAGGGCCGCGGCCGTTGCCGCTTTCATTACCGCAGGGTGCCTGCTCCTGGCCGGCGCCGCGTTCGCACAAACTGCGGCGCCAACCCCACCGCGCAACACTCACATCGACGACAGCCGCGCCATCCAGGCCACGGCCAAGGTCACCTTCGGTTATGTGCTCTCTGGCGATGCCGCCACCGACGAGACGAGCCGCCAGGGCTTGATCGGCCTCAACAAGTTCCTGGTCGCGCGCACCACCGTGGAGCCGGGTGATCCATACGCCGTCAACATCCTCACCGACGAGATCGCCTTCTTTCCGATCCTCTACTGGCCAGTGCTAGGCAATGCGCGGCCGCTCCCCGAGGCGACGCTGACCAAGATCGATGCCTACATGAAGCAAGGCGGCATGATCGTTTTCGACACCAAGGACTATGGCCAGGGCATTCCCACGGGGCTCAGCATGCGCGGGGAAGGCGGCACCCCGCTGCAGCGCCTGCTCGGCAACCTCGATATCCCGCGCCTGGAACCCGTGCCCGAGCACCACGTGCTGACCAAGTCGTACTACCTCTTGCAAAGCTTCCCCGGCCGATGGGACGGAGGACAGTTGTGGGTCGAAGCCGAGGCGCCGCGCGACAGCGATCAAGGCCGGCTGGCGCGCCGCGTCGACGGCGTGAGCTCAATCCTGATCACGTCCAACGATTTCGCCGCGGCGTGGGCGCTCGATGACCGCAACCAGCCGCTCTATGCCGTGGTGCCCGGCGGCGAGCGCCAGCGTGACTGGGCATTCCGCGCCGGCGTCAACATCGTCATGTATGCGCTCACCGGCAACTACAAGGGCGACCTGGTTCACATGCCGGCACTGCTGGAGAGGCTTGGGCAGTGACAAAGCTCCTGAGCGAGCTGGGTAGAGGGACGCAATCTTGGAAGAGGCGTTTGGCTGCCGTGGTTACGACTAGAGCCCGATCCAGCCGGACAACACGCCAGCTCGCCGGGTGCGCGAGGCCGCCTTCGATGCGGCACGTTTCTTCCGAACGCCGCAATGGATCTCTGATGTGTTTTGCGATCAGGGCGTAAAGGATGCCTGCAAGGCCGCTGGCATGAAGGGACTGCGGTTTGCCGATTGCACGCCAAAGCGGCGGCGGCAAGGCGCATAATAGCTGGACGGTCTCTTCACATCACGACGCCGGCGTACTCAATCGGGAAAAACCACTGCGTGTCACGATTGTTTGCGGTGAGCCTGCCGTCGCGAATGTGGGTGCGGTCGTCGCTGCCCCTCAACTCGATCGTGCCAACGCGCGTACCGGCCGTGCTCGATCACCTTACGGAACTTGACGCCGCCCGGGTCCAGGACATTTCCAGCCGCTCGTGGCTAACGGCGTGCGCGCCAGATCTGTATGATGCCGTTGGCGACGACGCACGCCCGGCACCTTGACCGCGCTTCCAGCCGCCGGCGGGCAGTTAATACGTGCGCTCAAGCATCAATAACCGTTCGGCCAGATGCCCACGGCCATGAAGTTCAGTGCCAACTGCCCATCGGTCCCTTTGTCGGCGGCGTCCGAGTTTTATGCTTCGGTGCCTCAGCATGCGGTCACCTCGGCGTGTAACGCGCTACAATGCTGTACAAGGTTTGCGTGCGAAGAGACAAATTGCTTGAGCGGGGTATCGATAGCGTAGAAATGGATGTTGGCAATGAATCCATAAATGCCGGCATCTACGCTGGTGGGCTTCGACCCATGCACGTAGCCGCCCTCCGGCACAAGATGCGCCAGCACTTGCAGATCCGCGAGCCCTCTCTCGTACGCCGCGTCAGGCTCGTAGCGGCCAATGCCCTGAAAGTAATACCTCTGCAAATTGAACTCTCGCGCCTTTTTCAAGCCGTCTTCCGTCAGGTTCGAATGCTGCTTGAGCAGCGCGTCGCGGAAGTGTGGCCAGAACCGGTCATCCCTCCAACGTGAATACGACATGACCCAGTAGAGGTCGTCGAGCATGCGCGTGACCAGATGATCCGTATCCCGCTGCGCGCCGGTCAGACCGTCATCGATCGTCAACCGATATTTCGAGAAGAGGTGAGCCATAATAATCTGGCTGTCGCCAATCGGCTCGCCATCGTCGACGATGTAGGGGAGCTGCTGGCGCGGCGCGGACGACGCATCGAAGACGTGCTCGTGTTGGAAAGGCACGCTGCACAATCGCAGGAAGGCGAATACCTTCAGGCCATAGCCGTTGTTGTCCGCGACGCCAAACAGCTCGGGATAGGAATACAGCGTGAGCATCGATCCTCGATCGAATGAAGGGTTGCAGGATTTGGCCACCGAAAAAGTATCCCAAAGCGCCTTTGGTGCCCAGCCGGTCGCGGACAAGGGCACTTCAGCTTGCGTGCCAGTGGACTTCCGCCAAGAAGGCGCCACGCCAGACCTGCGAACATCGCGGGTGAGCCCGCTCCTACCCCGTCACGGACGCCTCATTTGGCGACCTCCCAGCGCCTTCGGCTGCTGGCCCGAATCTGCCTCCGGCGTAGTGAATGGGTTTGCCAGTCGGATCCGGGGATCGGGCCCTCTGCTTGCATTGCAGCCTAAACGCTGGGATAGCGGCGACAGATCCACATCAACACGGGGTGCCAGATATCCGAGCACGAGTTATCTCCGCGAAGGCATAACCCCGTCCGGTCTAGCGATTTCCAGTCATGGCCAGAAGCGACCGCGTCTGGTCAAGTAATGAACTTCAGCTATTGTGGCACGAAGCTGGCAAGTTCGGCGACGCAGCAATTTTCGGCGGATGTCCGGGACTAGCGGTGGAAGGAAGCCCTGCCCTACCCAATCTTTCCACGGCTGCCGGACTTGCTAGCTAGCAAGGGTCACGTGAACGGATTAAGCGGAGATGTGGACATGAGCGGCACGACGAAGGGATTGCAGCTTCGCTCCCTGATCAAGAAAAGCGGCGAGCTCGAACTGTCGCTGGCCGAGGTGCTGATCCCCGAGCCCGGTCCCGACCAGGTCTTGGTCAAGGTCGAGGCGACGCCGATCAACCCTTCCGATCTAGGCTTGCTGCTGGGGCCAGCCGACATGAGCACGGCCAAGGCCTCGGGGAGCGGTGCCGCCATCAAGATCACAGCCAAGGTGCCCGAGCAGGCGCTGCCCTTCATCGCCGCGCGCCTCGACCAGGCGATGCCGGTCGGCAATGAGGGCGCGGGCACGGTGATTAAGGCGAGCTCGTCGGAGGCGGCGCAGGCGCTGCTCGGCAAGACAGTGTCGATGATCGGCGGGGCGATGTACGCGCAGTATCGGCTCCTGAAGGCGACAGACTGCCAGCCCCTGCCGGCTGGTACGACGGCGGTCGAGGGTGCTTCGTGGTTCGTCAATCCGCTGACCGCGCTCGGCATGACCGAGACAATGAAGCGCGAGGGCCACAAGGCACTGGTGCATACGGCGGCCGCATCGAACCTCGGCCAGATGCTGAACAAGATCTGCCAAGAGGACGGTATCGGCCTGGTGAACATCGTGCGCAGCGCCGAGCAGGCCAAGCTGCTATACGGCATCGGCGCGAAGCACGTCGTCGATTCGAACTCGGCCACCTTCGCCGACGAGCTGACGCATGCGCTGGTCGAGACCGGCGCCACCATCGCCTTCGACGCAATTGGCGGCGGCAAACTCGCAAGCCAGATTCTGACCTGCATGGAGATGGCGTTGAACAAAACCGCCAAGGAATACAGCCGTTACGGCTCGATCACGCACAAGCAGGTCTACATCTACGGCAGCCTCAACACCGCGCCAGTTGAGCTGGTGCGCAACTACGGCATGGCCTGGGGCGTGGGCGGCTGGCTGCTGACGCCGTTCCTGCAGAAGATCGGCCGACCCGAGCAGGTCCGCCTGCGCGAGCGCGTGGTGAAGAACCTGAAGACCACCTTCGCCAGCCACTATACCAAGACTGTGTCGCTGACCGAGGCGCTTGACCTTGCGAACATCGCCGTTTACGGCAAGCGCGCAACGGGCGAGAAGTACCTGATCAATCCCAACAAGGCCTGACCGGCTGATCTACTCTGCACGCACGATGCTCCGGCGCGAGGAACCGCGTCCGACGAGCGTACTTAGCGATCCTTGAATAGCGAGACAGCCCCGCCCGGCGAACAAACGAACAATAAGCCCATTGTCGAAGAAGCGAGCTGCCACGCCTCATAGTTTGGATCGGCATCAACTTCGAGTGTGGGTCCACCACGAAAGTATACTTTCAGTGCTCCCGTGCTTCGGATCGCAACAGCAGTCACCCTCGCGTTGAAAAAGGGTAGAATGGGAGCCAACGTTGCGGGCTCGGCATCAACTTCGAGTGTGGGTCCACCACGAAAGTATACTTTCAGTGCTCCCGTGCTTCGGATCGCAACAGCAGTCACCCTCGCGTTGAAAAAGGGTAGAATGGGAGCCAACGTTGCGGGCTCCCCAGGCCTTAGGACAACACTGGTATCTCGAGTTTTCAGCCGACATGGGGGCGACTTAACAAGCGGGCGCGGCAATAGCGACTAGCACACGCGTTGGGCTTGGGTGTTGCGCCGGGTCCTCTTGCTGACACGCGAGGCGCCGTTGGCCACATGCCGCCTGCGAGGCGCAGATTATTGAGTGGGCCGGAGAGCTGTACGGTAGCGTCCTGAAGGCGCGCTTGCACTGGCGCGACCTTATTTATGCCGCTCCTATACCCATGAGCTTCTTTCCCTCTGGTCTCCATACGTGAGCGACCCGATTTAGGTGATGCGGTCGCACGGCCCGCAACAATGGAGATGCGGTCATGTTCCGGCTGGCCAATGGCCTGAGTGGACAGGCCCAAAAGGGAGGGGCAATGCCCACTAAAGCGGTGCGGGTCACCGTACTGCTCAGCGCCCTTGCCCTCCTCGGCATCGCGGTTGGCGCATTGACGATGTCTTGGGACAGCCATGTTCGGCGGCACTCCTTCGCTGCGGCGGCAGATTGTTCGGCGGTCACAGAGAAGACGGAACGGCTGGGCTGTTACGACAGATTTGCCCCGCCGCCTGCCCCCCAGCCCTTCAGGGGCGCCAACGCACCCCCACCCGGCGGTTCCCTCTGATAAGCGGGCAGCGCCCACCTGCCGCCCTCGAGCTCCACCGTGCAGACCGTCGACGTCGGTTACGAGGGTCGACCGCGACGGTAGGACCCGAACCGATGGTGGCCGCATCCGCGGCGTGGGCGACGCGCGTATGCTCTTGACCCAATTTCCGCTTAAGTAGCGCCGTTGGCAGCCGCAATGTCATTCGTAAGCCATGAACCGATCCAAACGTTTGGTGCCCTCGCTGGACCTGGTCCAGCGAACCCTGGCGACAGATGTCGCCTACACGATCTCGCGCATGACGGTGCTTGAGCGCTTGCCCGGCAATCCAATCGGCATTGCCTGTCGCCGCATCGGCGAGACGGCGGTCGCGCTGATGTCGCGACTGCCGTCGTTCGCCCGGGTCGTTGGACTAAGAGCCGGCGACGAGCCCCATATCGAGCCCCTGGTGCATTGGTACCGCGAGCACGGCGGCAAGCCGACATTCGAGATGGTACCCGGGCACTACGCTGCGAGCCTAGGTCGCGAGCTGACCCGGCTCGGCTTTTTCCAATCCGGGTTTCATGTTTCGTTAATCGGCGAGCCCGGACGTCTTGATGAAGCGAAAGATGACGTTGACGTCGAGCAGGTGACGACGCCGGAGGTCATGGACGACTATCTCCATGCTTACGTCATGGGGTGGGGCATCGCCAATAAAGACCAGGCACAGTTCAAGGCCAATGTCAGACCCTGGCACGGGCAACCGGGATGGTCGCTCTACCTCGCCCGCATAAATGGTCAGCCCGCCGCCGCCGCGACCTTGTTCGTCCAAGAGGGCGTTGGCTATCTTGCCGATGCCGCCACCGCTCCGGGAATGCGCAACCGGGGGCTTCAGACCGCACTGCTCAAGCGCCGGATATCCGATGCATGTATTGCAGGTGTGGACGTCGTCTTTAGTGGAGCGGCTCCTTTCTCGACCAGCCATCGCAACATGGAGCGCGTCGGCCTGCGCGTGCAATTCGTTCGCTCCCTGTGGACCGGAGCCTAGCTATCAAGGCTACGGCTACGCGTTCTGCAGTTGGCAGTAAGGGCCATTGCGCCGGTTGCTGATCACATACCCCGATGCGAAGGAGTGCAGACCCGATAGAAGGTCTCGCAAATTCGCGGTGAAGGGTGGGTGTTTGACGGAGCCAGGAGTTGCCTTATCACGAGTTGCCCAGGTAGCCTCGCGCACGCACGCGAAGTGGGCCGCAAACTCGGATTCCAGAACACCGAGGAGGCTGATCGGATGGAAGTCGCCGACCTGGTACTCCCCGTATTTGCGGTCATCGTCACCGGCTGGCTGGCCGGGTGGCTGGGCTACATCCCGCGCTCGCTGGCCGACGGGCTCGTGCATTTCGCTTATAACGTCGCGATGCCGGCGCTGCTATTCATGACCATCGCGCAGGAGCCGGGGCGCAATCTCCTGGAGTGGCGCTTCCTGCTGGCGTTTGGAGGCGGGTCCATCCTGTGCTTCGCGCTGGTATTCCTGATGGTTCGCATCGCCTGGGGATGCGATTTCGCCAGCAGCACGATCCAAGGAATGGCGGCGGCAATGACCAACACCGGATTCGTGGCGCTGCCGATCCTGCACTCTATCTACGGTCAGCCCGCAGTCCTGCCTGCCGCCATTGCGACCGTGTTCGTGGCGGCGGTGATGTTCCCCGCGAGCGTCATCCTGCTGGAAAGCGTGCAGCGCGGCCAACCCGGGTCGTCGACGCGTCCTATCCTCCTGCTAAAGCAGATCACACTCAACCCGATGGTGCTGTCGACCCTGCTGGGTCTCGCCTGGGCGATTGCAGGCTGGCCCATTCCGGTGCCGATCGCGGCCTATCTCAATATCTTCGCCGCTGCGCTCACCCCGTGCGCGCTCTTCGCCATCGGGCTCGGCCTGACAGCGGAAGGGGTGCGCTCAAAGCTTGCGCCATCCATCGTCTTGACGGTTGTCAAGCTCGTGATCATGCCGCTGGTCGTGTACGGCCTGTGCGTGGCCTCGGGCCTCAATCCGCTCTACACGATTGCGGCTGTTGTCTGTGCCGCCGTGCCCACGGCGAAGACGGTGTTCATTCTCGCGGGTGAGTACAAGGTCGAGGAAGAACTCGTCACGGCCACTGTCTCGATTACGACGCTGCTGTCAGTCGTCACGCTGCTGGGTTGGCTCTACGCCCTTTCGGGGCTCTCGGCACAGGTCCAGCGCACCGCCCAGGCCGGGATCTATCTCGGACAAATCTGAGCGGAAGTGCCGGGCGGCGGTCGAGCTTGCCGTCCTGGGTTTTCTTGACTTGTATCTGAAGCTTTTTAACTGCCCGTTTACCTGTGACGCAAATTGCGCGTCACGCGCACGAGCTTGTGCTCTACAATCGTCCTAGCAGTGGAAGCGCTGAGCCGTCGTTAAGGCTATGCAACGGAGAGGGCCGGGCCCATGAAAGGGGTGATTTTCGGTGTTGGCCTGGGAATGCTGGCGCTCAGCGCCGGGCCCCACCGCGTTGTGGCCCAGGACGGCATTGGCTTGGCCGGCATGCACGCTTGGTTGAAAGTTTCCGGCAAGACCTGCATGGCCGATCATTTCCACGATGGCCAGGGCGCCGGGGCCACCAAGGCGCAAGCGCAGGCGGCGGCCGTGCGCGCCTGGGCCGACTTTACCGCCTGGGAGTATGGACGTCGCTGGGCGCGATGGCAGTTGTCGGCGAGCAAATCCGAGAGCTGCTCGGGCAGCCGGGGCAACATCAGCTGCAACGTCTCGGCACGGCCCTGCACCTATTGAGCGCGGGGCCGCCACTATCGAAATTGCCTTCGGCGTCTAGCAGATGTAGCCAACGTTGGCGCCAGGCCCCCGCCGAACGATCCGCCCGCGTTGACTTTGCCCGCGGCCTTCCCGTGCCGCCTCATGCCATCGAGCAAGGCGGAGGCAGGAGATCGCCTTCGGCTTAGGGCACTGATCACCCGCGCAGAACGAGCGTCCATCAGTGACACCAGCGCTCCCGTCGGTTGATCGCATACCCACCATAGAAGGAGGCGCGACCCCGAGTGAGGGCCTCAGAAATTCGCCGGGACGTCGATGCACCGCTGGGTGCGTGAAAACCCGTTGCACCCGGCCAAGCCCTTCGGCCGAAACTACGGCTGCTTTGGGAGCCCTGTGTAATGAAACCTACTGTCCTGAAAGACCCAAAAAGGCTTCGGTCTTCGTCACGGGCGGAGGGTTCCACTTGCCGGTTAACACCTCCGACCTCGGCGCATAGAGCCGCAGCATGAGATTAAAACCGCTCTTCGGTGCGGGCAGCCAGTTCGCCTCCTTGTCCTTGCCAGGGTCCTCGTTCTGGACATAGAGGGTCAAGGAGCCGTCGGGATCGTACTTAAACGGCATCCAGCTACTCACTGCGAAGCGGTTGAGTGGGTTCGCCACCTGATAGCCCTCCGGATCATAGAGCGTGACGGACCAGAAGGCATCGGCAGGCGGTAAGGCTGCTTTGTCGAAGTGCAGCACGTACTTGTTCGCGCCATCGAGCGGCCGACCTGTTTGGTCGCCGAGGTTCAGCGGATAGACCGCATCCTCGGGAAGGTTCGCACCCAAGCCCTGTTGAGCGATGATCGCGCGTTTCAAGTAGTAGTTGCCGTAGACACCCATCGTATCGGTGTTCATCGCCCAGTGGTTTGTGACCCGAGCCAGCGTCGGCAGCTTCCATTCCATCAGCTTTTGCGCCCGTGCCGGAGCAGCTTCAAGCGCCGACCTGACTACGGGCGAAGCCTTCTCCATGCTAAAGGACTTGCCGGGCTCGATACCGATCCTCTTTAGCTGCGCAACCATCGGCTCATCTGTGAGATGGGGTCTGTTGACCTTGAGGAGCTCGGCAGCGTAGGCGAAGAATTTCTCGCCCGACATGGTGTCGATTTGTTTCTTCGGGGGCGTCTTCATGTCAACGCTCGCATCGCTCTTTATCTCCGCCGCTCTTGGCGTCCTCCCCCACTCGGACAGCGGCGTGACTTTGAAGCCCGCCTGGATCTCATGGACCGCGTCATAGTCATGCGGTCCATCGGTCTTGGTCCGACCAATGATCCAGACCTGGGATGTTGGTGCGTTGATGCGCTGCGTTTCGCGGGGCAGCTTGAACTCCTCGATGAACCTGTCCACCAGATCAGGTCGCCAGCCCGCTGGCGCGACGAGATAGTGCTGTGCCTCCGTTCCCGTGGTGCGCCACCCCGGAGAGGCGAACACGTCCGTCCACATGTCGAGCATTGGCAGCAGGTAGTAGCGGCCCTTGGTGTCCGGAAGCGAGATCAGCACGGGTTCCTTGGTGAGGTCCAGCCATGCACTCGAATAGAGCGTGTCAAAGTTGGGGCGGACCACCAATTTCATGGTGGCGGGGGGATACTCGGGCATGCTGTGGAAGGCGTTTGGAGGGCCGAAGACTGGCTCTTTACCCGCCGGGACATTGGTCATTTGCCGACGCGTCAGGTCCATGCTCACAAGTGGGTAGAAGTAGAGATAGGCGTCGGTCGCGATTGCATTTGCCTCCTGTTCACCGATCGGTTTGCTCTGCGCAGCAACACGGCTCGACTGACCTGCCATGGCTCCAAGCGCGAAGACGACAGATAATGCGCAAGGAAGGATTTGCTTCCGAACCATGGACCCTGCAGGCATCTTGCTACTCCTCAAAAGCGTGAACAGCGAGCGGCTGCGCCAACCAGACACACTGCGACCCACTGGGAGCCCGAGGCTAGTGAGGAGCGTGGGCTAGCGGCATCCGGCGTAGTGCCGATTTTTAACGGAGGGCCGCCCCCACAGTGGGCGAAATTGTGCAGAGGGCTCGAGAGCGACTGACCGCGCACTGGAGGCGGTGGGGTCAAGCCGGCGTGGCGGCTGCGATGCTGTCGGGCTTCCTGACGGTCACCCGAGTAACCTGCCGCGCGAGGCGCCCTGGCTCGGGCAGCAACGGCGGGCAGCGCACCACCCGAGAGCGACGTGCCGGCACAAATCGTGAGTCCATAGGGGAAAGCAATCAGACGGCGTTCCTTGCTGGAGGTATGCGAAGGACGAATGAGTGACCTGCACGGCGTGACGACGCTGCGGGGTCGCGCGGTACTTTGCTCGTGCCCGCTCAGGGGTGGCGGGCCTGGCTTTGACCCCCAGAACTCAAATTCCGCGCATTCTATCGGCATACGTCAGTTGAGATGGTGCTTGAGAAATTGCCGCATCCGTTCGGTCGCATTGACCGCCGCCTCGCCGTTGTATTCCACCCAATGGCCGAACATCGTCGTACCGGGCTGGAGGTGCGGGTAATAGAAACCATGGTGCGTGCCGGGATAGACGACTTGCTCGATGGGCGGTCCCTCGCCACCCCATCCGACGACCTTGCGCGAGCAATGTTCCGTGGGCGTCCAATCGTCGGCGGCACCAATCAGAATGAGCGTGGGTATCTCCGGGCGCAACGCTACCAGCTTGCACGGAGGATAGAATGCAACCGCTACCCGAAAGCGCAAATTGCTTGGCAGCACGAACACCTCAAAGGAGCGGGGCTCTGCCAGCAAGAGGGCCGTCCAGCCACCTTGCGAGAAGCCGACCACTGCTACACGTCCCACGTCCACGAAAGGCTGGCCCGCCAGAAAGGCTAAAGCGCCATAAGCGTCGGCCGTGCGCCTCAAGACGATCCCCATAGCGCGGTCAGGCGTGCAGGCATGATCGATTTCGCGCGTTGCAAAACTGTCGACGAGTAGCGTGACGTAGCCCCAGGCCACAAGGTCATCGGCGAGCTTTCGCCTGCCTCATGCATCCCGGCACAGCCATGCAGCCCAATGACAACGGGAAAGGGACCCGCGCCATCAGGCTTGGCCAAGAGGCCCCGTATGCGGTCGCCCGGCATCAGCGGCCGAGAGGCGCCTGCAAACTCAACGCGCTCGAGGGATGCGGCCAAAGCATCGGCGACCATAAGACTTGTGATGCACCAGCACAGCAGCGCACCGGCAGCGCGGCAAATGACAGCTCTAGGCATCGCAACCTCCCTTGCGAGGGGTGCGGCGCTGCTCGGCTCAGCTTTCAGCAGCGCCTGCAACTGCTTGAGCCGAGCGAACCTCCACCTTGCCCTTCACCATGCCCCGGCGAATGACCGGCGTGTAGCGGTCGCCATCGCCCCGGGCCACCGCCTCCTCGAATACCTGGTGCATCAGCTCGGCGCAACGCGCAGCGATGCCGTTCTCCTTGGCAAGCTCCCGCGCATAAGAGAGATCCTTGATGGCGTAGCGTACTGAGAAGGCCTGCTCAGGGTAGTCATGCATCAGCATGTGCTTCATGCCGTGGTTTCTCAGCACAAAACTGTCGGCCGAGCCCTTCGACATCGTCTCGAAGAGCAGCCTGCCATCGACACCCGCCGCCTCGGCGATGGCAATGGCTTCGGCGATGGCCATGGTGGTCTCGAACACGACCATGTTGTTCATCACCTTGACGACCTGACCGGCTCCGACCCCGCCGCACAGCGTGATCTCCGTGCCCATCGTCGCCAGGATAGGCTTGAGACGGGTAAAAATGGGCTCGCTCGCGCCGACCATGACCGACAGCGTGCCGTCAACCGCCGCACGCCGCGTGCGAGCGACCGGTGCATCGGCAAACTCGACGCCTCGGGCTTGGAACGCGGCGGCCAGCTCGCGCATCAGCCGCGGCGGCGCCGTCGACATGTCGACCACCGTTTGCCCCTCGCGAGTGAGTTCAAGGAGGCCGCCGGGCCCGCGCGTTACGGCTTCAACTTCCTTGCCTCCGGGCAGGCACATCAACACCACTTCCGCCTCGGCGACGGCATCTGTGAGGGAATTAGCGGATCTGACGCCATCGGCCTGCAAACGCGCAATTGGCTCCAGCCGCGTGTCGTAGCCCACGACCCGCCAGCTGCCCTTTCGGGCCAGGTTCCGGCACATGGCCTCACCCATCACTCCGAGTCCTATGAAAGCCACCGTCCTGATGTCCATGGAAAGCTCCTGCGTCCGTTCATGGTTTCCGGGGGAAATGATGTGTGCGAGCCGGCACCTCGTCGTGGATTGGAACTTGGGAAACTTGCGCGGATTGCATAGTGGGGGGCATCCTCGAAGAGGCGACGCACATGGGCGAACTCCCGTATCCTAACGAAAGCAAAGACTAGCGCACCGCGCGTATGGCGCTGCTTAAGGAAGAGCAATCATCGGCAAAATGAAAGCGGTTGCCAAAAAACGCCGCAACCTCCCACCTGGCGGACACCTGCTGGTGGGTTGATCTCCAAGGCCTGTGGAAGGTCTCGGGAGCCTGGACTTGGGGTCGAACCCAACCCCGTGCTGCATCACGTGCGCTTTGTCGCAGCGCAACATCGTGCCTGCATGGCAAGTGCAAGCCGTCGTCGCGCAAAATTTCACAGCTCCTAATTTCCCTGCTGGGCACCCGGAAACCTAAGGGCTAAACTGGACCATCTGCTAGGCAGGGCCTCCGTCTTGAGGTCACTCGCCTGCAGCAAGAAAAACAGCTGTCCGTGCGCATGGATGCCGCCCCAGCGCCAATCCGCTGGAGGGGCGCGGATAACCTGGCTTTCTCCATGCGTAAGCGAAGGGGAGACGCCATGAGAATTACCCAAACCGGGTCCGTCCCGGTTCTCACTCATTTTGTACATTGCCTCACAGCACACTGCTCACGTCGACACGTCATCGCTTTGCTCGCTCTGGCGTTCACGGTCACGACCCCTGGTCCCAGCCGTGCTGCCAAGCCTGAAGGGCAACTCACCTGGGGTGTGCACATTTCGCTGGCGCCGACCTGGTTCGACCCGGCGGAAACGCCAGGCATGATTACGCCGTTCATGGTGATGTATGCCTTGCACGATGCCATGGTGAAGCCGATGCCCGGCAAACCCCTGGCACCAAGCCTTGCCGAATCGTGGACGGCATCCGAGGACGGCCTCACCTACGAGTTCGTGATCCGCAAGGAGGCAAAATTCCACAACGGTGAGCCCGTCACGGCCGAGGACGTGAAGTTCTCCTTCGAGCGATATCGCGGCACCTCGTCCAAGGCCATCAAGGACCGGGTGGCCGCGGTGGAGACCCCCGATCCCCAGCGCATCCGCTTCAAGTTGAAACAGCCGTGGCCCGACTTCCTCACCTTCTACGCAAGCGCCACCGGAGCCGGCTGGATCGTACCCAAGACCTACGTGGAGAAGGTCGGCGAGGAGGGGTTCAAAAAGGCGCCGGTGGGTGCGGGGCCCTACAAATTCGTCTCTTTCACGCCAGGGGTGGAGCTGATTTTCGAGGCATTTGATCAGTATTGGCGCAAGCCTCCCAACCTCAAACGTTTGGTGTTCAAGGTGATCCCCGAAGAGGCCACGCGCTTGGCCGCGCTCAAGCGGGGCGAAGTCGACATCGTCTATTCGATCCGCGGCGAGCTTGCCGAAGAACTCAATCGCACGAAGGGGCTTTCCCTCAAACCAGCCGTCATCCAGGGCACGTTCTGGCTCTACTTCCCCGATCAATGGGACCCCAAGTCACCTTGGGCAGACCCGCGCGTGCGGCGGGCGGCGAGCCTCGCTGTCAATCGCGCGACCATCAATCAAGCTTTGACGCTCGGCCACTCCAAACTCACCGGTAGCATCATCCCGGACAGCTTCGAGCACTACTGGCAGCCTCCGGCCCCCGTCTATGATCCGACTAAGGCCGCGCAGCTGCTAGCCGAGGCCGGTTATCCCCAAGGCTTCGACGCGGGAGATTACTACTGCGACGGCACGTACGCCAACCTTGGCGAAGCCGTGATCAACGACCTTCAGGCTGTGGGCATTCGCGCCAAGCTGCGGCCGCTAGAGCGTGCCGCGTTCTTCAAGGGCTACTCAGAGAAGAGCTACAAGAACATCATTCAGGGTGCTAGCGGCGCCTTTGGCAACACCGCCACGCGTTTGGAGAACTTTGTGGTGAAGGGAGGTGCCTATGTCTACGGCAACCACCCCGACATCGACGCGCTGTTCGAGCAACAGGCGGCCGAACTCGACGCCAAGAAGCGCGAAGCAATGCTGCACAAAATTCAACAGCTCGTGCACGAGCGTACCATCTACGCGCCTGTTTGGCAGTTGGCCTTCATCAACGGCGCCGGCCCTAGGGTCGGCGAATCTGGGCTCGGTCTGATCGAAGGCCACGCCTACTCAGCACCCTATGAGGACGTAACGCTGGCGAGCAAGTAGTCGCCACTTGGAGTAGGCTGCGGTCGCAAAGCGCATAAAATTTTTCTGACAAACAACCTGGTGGAGGAAACAAAATGGCTCGTGTTACTCGTCGCAAGTTCCTCAAGGCGTCGGGCGCCGGCGCACTGGCGGCTAGGGCTGGCGGCATGGCAGGCATCCTGGCGGCCAGCAAAGCGCCCGCTTACGCGCAGACGACAACCATGCACTGGTTGAAGTGGGCCGATTTCGTACCGGCAGGCGATCAGATTCTTCGCCAATCGATGCTGGCGGAAGCCGAGAAGGCGCTTGGCTTCAAAATCAATATGGAGACGATCGGCCTCAATGACCTCCAGGCGCGTGCAACCGCGGCGATCCAGACTCAAAGTGGGCCCGACATCATCATGATCTTTGACAACAAGGCCCAGCTCTATGCCGACAGCGTGGCCGATGTGTCGACCGTGTGCGAGGCGATCGGCTCTTCGCAGGGCGGCTACTACGACCTCGCCAAGGCGAACACGCACGACGGCACGAAATGGATTGCCGTGCCCTACTGCATCGTCGGCGCCATGATCGCCTATCGAAAAAGTTGGTTCGACGAGATCGGCGTCAGCAAATTCCCAGAGACGTGGGAGGAATACCGGGAAGTCGGCAAGAAGCTCAAGGCCGCGGGCCACCCCCTCGGACAGACCCTCGGTCACACGGTTGGCGACGCGCCAGCGTTCGCCTATCCCTACCTGTGGTCCTGGGGCGGTCGCGAAGTCGAGGCTGACGGCAAGACTGTCAAGCTCAACTCGAAGGAGACCGTCGAATCAGTCAAATTCATGACTGCATTTTGGAAAGAAGCCCATGACGAAAGCGGTCTTGCTTGGGATGACTCAAACAACAACCGTGCCTTTCTGTCCGGCACGATCAGCGCCACGCTGAATGGCGCTTCCATCTACATCGAATCGTTGCGCAAGCCCGATCAGTACAAAACCGCCGCCGGCGCCCCCATGAAGACTGACATCGTGCATGCGCCGCTGCCTAAGGGGCCCGCGGGACAGTTCGGCGTGCATCCCTTCCAATGCATGATGGTGATGCGTTATTCCAAGAACCAGAAGCAGGCGATGGAGTTCTTGAAGTGGTTCCACTCGACCGAGGTCTATGACAAGTGGTTCAACGTGCAGAAAGGGTTTGCCACCGGTCCCACCAAGCAGTGGGAGAACCACAAAATGTGGGGGGAGGACCCGGTCATGGCGCCCTACCGCGTTGCGCCTCGCCTCGGCCGTGTCTATGGCTACGCCGGACCGGCGGGACCAAAGGCTGCCGAAGTGCTCTCCAAGTACATCATCGTCGACATGTACGCCAAGGCCGTCCAGGGCATGCCCGCCGAGGACGCGGTGAAGTGGGCCGAGGGCGAGGTGCGCAAGGTCTACGGCTGATTTGAGCTGGGACGACGCGCGCGGGCAGTGAAGGCGCACAGTGGCGCACGTGGGGTTATGTTCCCTTGCGCCACCTCTTCGGCGCCGGTGCGAGGTGTTAACGCGCCGCGCGCGCTCAAGCGCCAAGTGAGCACTGCGCCAATCGTCAGAGTTCAGCGCGAGCTACCGGTCTCCCCTCTTCTTGGCTGATGCGAACGGCAAAGTCGTATCGATCAATGTCCAGAGCAATTTCCAGATCGGCCGGATGAAGATGTGGTTTGGAAGGGTCGTGGAAATCGGCAATCCGCGGGCCGGCTAGGACCACATCGCGAATGCCGGAGGGATTGCCGGGTCGGCCTTCCAGCAGGTTGCGCACATGCATCGCGCACAGCTCGTCCTCGTCGGCCCGCGTTGTGCCATCGTTTCCCATAGCCACGAGGGTTATCTGGTCCGTGGTGTGCCTCAGGATCGCGCGCGCCGTCGCCTTGGCCGTAACCAATGCGCCAGCATAAAGCCGCAGAGCCTGCTTTGCCGCCACCACGCCCTGAGTGCCGGCACTTGTGCGTTGAATGATTGTCTTGCCATGGACGTCGGCCTGCGATGCTGCAAATGGCGAGTTGCCCAAATCAAAGCCCGATGGAGCACGACCGCGGACCTCGCCCATACAGAGCTGGCCGACGCCGGCGCTCCGCAATGCCAATGCCTCTTCGATGCTGCTCACCACAACAATCTTAGCCGCGCCGCGGGCGAGCACCACTGCCGCCGCCGTGAAAGCCCGGAATACATCGATGATCACGACCGAGCCCGTCGCGCGTTCGGCACCGGACAGCAGACTATCGATGCGGACTTCCATCGCCGGCTTTTCCTCTGGCGACACAGACACCACAGTGACCCGCTCAGATCAACTCCGCAACTGCCATGCACGACTTCTCTACGGCACCGAGTGCCAGGGACGTGGTTGCGGTTGCTTGCCTTGCCGCGCTCGTCTCCAGGTCCAACTTGGCACGTATCGCTCAGGTGACTCGGGTCCGCAGGGGAGGCGTTGGGTCAGGAGGCTTTGCCCTTGGTCCAGGCTCGGCGAGGAACCCGAGCCCGTGCAGTTGCAACATGCGGCGCTGGGATCCTGCCCCAAGGTTTTCGCAATGCTCACCAGCACGGTATTTGACCACAGCAGCTTGCGGTGGCTCAGGGTCAGCCCAGGATTGCACGCCCCGAGGGGTCCGCCTCGCCGATACCGCAAGCGGTGCTTGCCTTCTCACGACCCCGTTCTGCCGCGCGGCCTTGTCGTGTAACATTGGCTGCGGCGGCAGAAGGTACGAAATCGTGACCCCTCCGTTACGCCACCAATGAGCGTTGGGTGCAATGCAGGGAGAACACGCCATGAGCGGCAAGCGCGAGCGCGGCATCGCGGAGCTTTACCAGGACGATCCGGAACGCGCCGACGCCATCGTGTTCGGTCGACGAACAGACCTGTCGCGGCGCGGGTTTCTCGGAGGCGCCGGACTGGCGGCAATGGGCGCGGCTGTGGGAGGACCCATCGTCTGCGGTGATCACATGCCAGGTGGGCTGGTTCCGGCCGCCTTGGCCCAAGAGGCCAAGAAGGATGCCCCACCGGCGAAGGGCCCGCAGCTTCTGCAGTTCCCTGGGAAAGACGGCAATCTTGTGGTGCTCGGTGACAAACCTCTAGTGGCAGAGACGCCAGAGCACTTGCTCGATGATGAAACGACGCCAACCTCGAAATTCTTTATCCGCAACAACGGACAGATCCCGGAGGGCACCCAGGACCCAGACAGCTGGAAGCTGACGATTGATGGCGAGGTCAATAAACCCCTCGTGATCGCGCTAGGCGACCTCAAGCAGCGTTTCGAAACAAAGACCTATCGCATGGTGCTCGAATGTGGGGGCAACGGCCGATCGTTCTTCACGCCGCAGGCACGCGGCAATCAATGGAGCAACGGCGGCGCCGGCTGTGCCGAATGGACGGGTGTGCCTCTGGCCAACGTGCTGCGAGCCGCCGGCATAAAGCCGACCGCTGTCTACACAGCCAATCATGGCACCGATGTCCACCTGTCCGGTGACCCCACGAAGGAGACGTTGTCGCGCGGCGTACCGATCAAGAAGGCGATGGATCAACACAGCTTGCTGGTGTGGGCGATGAACCGAAAGCCCTTGGAGAACATCCACGGCGGGCCACTGCGGCTGATCCATCCGGGCTGGCCAGGCTCGACCTCGCACAAATGGCTTTCCAAGCTCACTTTGCGCGACAAAGTCCACGATGGTCAGGGGATGGGGGGCACATCCTATCGCGTGGCGATCAAGCCGATGGTTCCCGGCGGCAAGGCTGATGAGTCCAATTTTAAGATTCTGGAATCAATGCCGGTGCGATCGATTATCACTAGCCCAGCGAACGGCACGAAGCTTGCGGCAGGCATTCGAGAGCTGAAGGTACGTGGCGCGGCATGGGCGGGTGACTACACGGTCAAGGCTGTCGATGTCTCGACGAACTTCGGTGCCAGCTGGCAACGTGCCGTGCTTGGCCAACCTAAGAACCGTTACGACTGGCAGCGCTGGACAGCCACATTGAAACTGCCAGGCGACGGCTACTACGAAGTGTGGGCAAGGGCAACGGACTCGCGCGGTATGCTGCAGCCACACATCGCAGGCAGCTGGAACCCGCAGGGCTACGGGGGCAATCCCATGCACCGCATTGCCGTTTTGGTCGGCTGATGACGCTGAAGGCTTGTCGTTGGGGCATGATGGCGGGCGCACTGGCGCTCGCTGGCCTCAATCTGGCATTCGGCCTCTCACCGGCGCTGGAGGCTACTGCCCAGACCACGCGCGTCAGGCCTGCCGAAGAGGGACCGGAGCAGTACCCTGCGCATCCCAACCGCGAGGACGCCTTCTACTTCTGCACCGCGTGCCACGGCTTCAAGATCGTCGCGGCGCAGGGCATGTCGCGCCAGCGCTGGGACGAGAGCTTGAGCTGGATGGTTGAGCGCCACAACATGCCCGACGTGCAAGGCGAGGATCGCAAGAAAATCCTCGACTATCTCGCGAGCGCGTTTCCGGAGCGAACGGAGCCTGGCGGGTGGAAGAACCCGTTCGCTCCAAAATAAAGACGCAGCGGTAGCCCCTGCCTGACCCTGATCGTGAAATCAGCCTCGCCGCGTTCCCCGCACCTCGCGGCGTCGTACACGGGCACACCGCGCCGTTGCGGAGCTGCGCGCGCTCCTCCTCGGCCAAACCGCAGTTGAGGGCCAAGGGCAGCTCGCTCTGGTAGTGGGAGATCGAGCCCTGAGCGCTTCACCCCTTTCCTGTCAGGACCGCATTTGTGACTTTTTTCCTTGATGGGGATGCCGTTGCTCCCAGTCCCATTCGGCCAGTTCCAAGATGGCCTTGGACAGCAACGCGGCGGTGGCCAATTGGAGGAGTGCGCATGTCGGCATCGTGCGCTGATCAGGCTCAGTCGATGAATACGCGCCCCTGCCGGCGCACTTGCCGAAAAGCCGTTGGTTTCCTCAGTGATGCTTGACCGGAATCAGCGATGGCCCGCTGTGGTCAGCGGGCAGAATTTCGAAGAGGAGGTGGACGTTGGGCTCGTTGGTCTTGTTGAACACGGTGTGATTGACGTTGCCAGATTCGAAGAAGAATTCGCCCGGCCCGTACACAACGGTCTTGTCGGGCAACACATAGGTCATGTGTCCCGAGGTGACCTGCCTAATTCCCGGACCGACATGGTTGTGCTCGCCGACGTGCCCGCCCGGCGCGAGGGTCAGCTCGGTCACGCGAAGTTTATATTTACCATTGATCTCAGTCAGGAAGCCCGCAATGGGGGCCTCGTACTTGATTTTGGCGACCAGGCCGTTGGTATCAACCTTCACGGCACTGACCCCCATCTGTGCAACTGCAGCACCCGGGCCTGCGGTCAATGCCACCAAGGGTAGCGACGCGAGGGCATGAAGAACATCGCGCCTGGCAAGGTCATCACTTCGCATGCGGGCTCTCCGAAAATCAGCTGTTGAGGGTCATGCTCTTGGCCCCACAGTGCTCCCCGCGGCGGGCAGCCAATTTCCACTTTCGGCCCGCCCTAGCCAAAAACGGTCCGCTTCGCTCTGACGCCGGGGTCTTGGGCGTGGTACAAAGTATCGGACTAAAGCTCCCGGCAATGTGAGCGGATGTCGCCCACTGACATCCTGGTCGGATCAACGCCGATGGCGCCAGCGCAAGGCCTCGACCGCGTTCTGCACGCGCAAAGCGGGCCAGCTCCGCGCGATGTCAAAAAAGCCATCGACTACATGCGGCGGAATGTGCAGCGCAAGATTGCGATGGCCGACCTGGCCACCGCGGGCCAGGTTGCCGAGCGAACATTGCGCAAACATTTCCGTGCCTTCGTCGGGCTTTCCCTGCTCGGCTATTGGCGCCGGCTCCGCCTTGCCAAGGAGCGCCTGGCGCCTCTGTTACGGAGGTCGCGACCCTCTATGGGTTCGCCCACCTCGGCAGGTTCTCATTGCAATACCGCCACTGCTTCGGCGAAGCCCCTTCGACCACGCTTCGCCGAGGCCGCGCTTTGGCCGAAACCAAAGCGGCGGTGGCGATCAGTAGTGCTGGCAACGGCGATGCTCGGATGCGACGCCTTTCGCGGGAACGTCCGTCGATCGCAATTCTGCCATGCGAAACCTCGGCGCTCGAGCCCAGGCACCGGTTCTTCGCAGAGTGCGTTGCGGAGGGAATAGCGACCGAACTGTGTCGCCTCCGTTCCCTCTTCGTGCTGATACCCAAAGCCTCGCAGCTTTCGGCCGTGCACAATAGGCGGCAGGTCGCTCGCGAACTTGGTGCACGATACCTTCTGGTGGGCCGGCTTTCCCAGACCGGCGAGCGCTTGCGGATCATCATTCGCCTCCTCGACACAGCGACGAGCGCTCACATCTGGGGCGATAGCTACGACGGCGAACAAGGTGATTTGTTTGGCTTGCAGGATCGGGTCACGGAAGGCGTCGTCACGGCGATCTTACCAAGCATCCGAGGCGCCGAGATCGAGCGCGTTCGGCGCAAGCGGCCGGAAGACCTCGATGTTTACGATCTCACCATGCAAGCCTTTCCTTTCCTGTTTGCAGCGAACCCCCCTTCCACCAGGCAGGCCCTCGATTTGCTGCACCGGGCGATGCAGATCGACCCTGACTTCGCATTGTCGACGGCATTGGCAGCCTTTGGTCATGCGCAATTGGCGGTCCACAACGGCACACCCTCGCCAGGCGAAGAAAAGAGGTGCGCGCTGCAGTTGGCCGAACGAGCTGCCATTCTCGGCCCCGATGATTCCGAGGTGCTCACTGCGCGCTGCGCGGTGCACACGATCGCAGGGCAGTTCGATGTTGCCGGCACGCTCATTGCGCGCGCGTTGGCGCTTGATCCCACCTCTGGCTGGGCCTGGGAGCGAAGCGGCTGGCTGAAAACGTTTTCCGGAGAACCGGAGACTGGCATTGCGCACTTTGGTAACGCCATGCGCCTCGACCCATCCTGCCCTTCGAACGCCAATCGCTTCGTCGGATTCGGCTGTGCTCACTTCGATGCCGGTCGGTACCAGCAGGCCGCGCTCTGGATGGAAAAAGCACTGCGGGAACAACCGAGCCCGATCTGGGTCAATCGGACACTATGCGTCACTTATGCGCGTCTCGGTGAACGGTCGGCGGCGCATGGTTCGCTCGCTGCGCTGCGGCAATACTGTCCCGATTTGACCGTGAACCAAGTGCTGGCCTCCCTGCCATTCCCCCCAGACTTCATGGGGCAGGTTGCAAACGGGCTGGGTGATCTCGGGCTGCCACCGTGAGACGGTCAACCAGCGCCCCTCCGCTGGCGCGCTGCTCGGTGGACAACGCGCGCCTTCGGGATCGAGGCCGGCGCCGCTGCGGCGCATTGTTCGCAACGTCGTGCATGCGCAAGGCCGCTCGCGCGCGCTCGCCAGCACCGCAAGGGCAACACTTGGATCCCCGGGCTGGTCGTCACGCTCTTCCCGCTACCCCCGCAAGGCCCGGTGTCATCCCTTCATTGCAGGATTGAAGCAACCGGCAACCGCAGGGCCGCGCTCAGCGGCGGGGCCGCTGTTAGGTCACGCGTTGCAGTTCACTGCCTGACGAAATCGTTAATGGCCTTGGTGACCGCATCTGCATGTGACCGCATTGGATAGTGTCCCGCGCCCTCTATCCGCACAACCGTCAGATTTTGGACGTACTCCTCCAAACCGCGGAGACAGCCGGGAAGTGTCGCGGGGTCGTCCACTCCCCAGATCACGAGGGTCGGCACAGGCAGGCGCAGCGACGTCGTTGTCGGAAGCCTGCTCACGCCAGCGAAAAAATGCGCCGCGAGGTCTGGCTTGTCCATCGCCCGAGCCTCCTCGATGGACGCCGGAATCTTGATGGGATCGGCTCGATAATAGTTGTACCAAACGGGATAGGGTGGAACCGCCGCGTGGATCGCGCGCTCATATTGTGACGCGCTGATCTGAGCCGGGTTTGTTCTCACTTCACGCAAGAATATCGCAGGGTGGGGCGCATTGAGGATAATCAGCCGCTGAACACGCTCCGGATAAGCCGAGGCAAACACCCAACCAACATAACCGCCCCAGTCATGACCTATCAGAATGCATTGCTCTCGGCCAAAATGATCGAGCACACCGTGCACGTCTCCAAGAAGGCGGGACATCGCATAGGATTCGACGGTCTGCGGTGCATCCGACGGTGCATACCCCCGTAGATTTGGCGCAACGACCAAATGATTCCGGCTGAACTCCCGCATTTGCGTTTCGTAAAGCGCCCCACTGTCGGGATGGCCATGCAGAAAGAGCATCAGCGGTCCTTCCCCCGACCGAACGAAGTACAGTCGCACAGCATCACCTGTGGCGTACCCATTGCGGAACTCGGAGCCAGCTGCCGCGCCACCCCACAAAAAGGAATTAGCGAATGCCGAGCCTCCGGCGATGAGCAGGCCCCGTCGCTTCAGCATGACGTGAGATCGACCCACTTTGGATGCCCCCAAGGCAACGCAGCCCCCCTCCCGCTCTAAAGGCGCAGGCCTTTGCAACGCGGCGCGGGCGCCGAGGCGGAACGCCTGAGCGAAAAATCACATGGCTACACTATGGCATGTCCTAGCTTCGCACAAAGCCGGAGACCACCTCCTCGACGCGAATAGGTCGGCGCAGGACAGCCGGCGCCGCTGCGCCTGATGCGTTGACCCCGCAATGGACCGAATTGCCTACACGGGAAGCGTCGAGCTAGCCAAGCCCGCCATGGCCCTTGCGAGCCGGAGAGGCGTCGGGCGAAAACTTGCCGGCACGCAACTGGCGCAACTCTGAGGTTTCTCCGCGTCTAGCAGCGAGGGTTGAGATGGCGGGACGGTGGCAAAATCGCCTATCCGGCCCTGCTTGTAAGCGGTGCCAACACCAAGGCTTGAAGGCACGACGACCAGAACCACACCAATCGGCGTCTGTTGCGCGCAACGCCGCCCAATGTCGGCTTCGCGCGAGCTCACAATCCGCTTCGCGTTTGCAAACTGTCGCCTTTATGCATGACGAGCCGTCGCAACCGCACGCCCATGTGGCAGGTCATTGAGTCATTTTGACCCGCCAACTGGACTGCAGGCATGCCTGTTGCCGACGCTATAAGGCATTGCCGCCTGGTGCGAGCGCTTCGATCTCATCAGCCCGCACGCGCCTGGCGTATCAGCGTTTGCTCAAGCCAATGGCGGTACCTTGCCCGGCCGGGGGTCAATGGGTACGCGTTGGGCCAGGCCCGTCGCGCCCTCGAACAGTGCTGCGGCCTGGAGCAGCGCGGCCTCGCCGCGGTGGCGGCCGACGATTTGCAGGCCGACCGGCCGCCCCCATTGGTCGAAGCCGCATGGTACTGCGATCGATGGCAGGCCCATCATGGTGATCGCGGCCGTGATCAGCGAGGCGCCCAGATAATGCTCGAGTTTTTTCCCATCGATGGCTGAGGGCATGCGCAGGTTCACATCAAAGGCCGGCGTCGATGCGCCCGGCGTCACCAGCAGGTCCCAAGTCGCGAAGAATTGCGCACCCCGCCGGAATAGCGCCGCGCGCTCGCGCTCGGCGCTCGCGATCTGGCTCGGACTCTGCTTGAGACCAAGTTCTGTGTTCCAAACAATGTCCGGCTTGATCAGGTCGCGGTGCGCCTGAAGCATCAGCTCGCGATCAACTACGTAGTGCTGCGAGCGCAGCGCCAGGAATGCCTCGGCGATATTGCCGAGGTCGGGGCTTGCTTCTTCGACAACGGCGCCGAGGTCTTCGAACCGGCGCACCGCGTCGGCGCAGATGTCGCGCATCTCGCGCTCCACCAGCACCTTGCCGCCAAAATCTGCTGTGAACGCGACGCGCTTCGGCGCCACCGGCACGGCGACGGCGCTCGAAAACGATTGTCCTGGGGCATCGAAGGTCAGCGGATCTCGCGGACACAGCCCAACCATCGCATCGAGGAACAACGCCACGTCGGCAACATTGCGCGCCATCGGTCCCTGCACGGACAGCGGGGCGAACAAGTTGTTGGATGTGCCGCGAGTGATTCGCCCCGCCGAAGGTCGCAAGCCCACGACAGAGCAATAGGTGGCCGGCCGGCGCAGGCTGCCCCCGTGGTCGCTGCCATGCGCCAACCACACCTCGCCGGCCGCCAGAGCCGCCGCACCGCCACCTGTCGAGCCGCCGGGCGTCAGTGCGAGGTTCCAGGGGTTGCGCGTGCGCCCGAACACCTCGTTGAAGGTGGAGCCGCCGGCGCCAAACTCCGGCGTGTTCGACTTTGCAATGACAATCCCGCCCTTGTTCTCGATGCGCTCCACGAGCGGGTGGGAGGTCGAAGGGATATGATCGCGGAAGATCGGTGAGCCATAGGTCGTGCGGACGCCAGCGACATCGGCCAGGTCTTTGATGGCCACAGGCAGGCCCGCGAGCCATCCTGGTTCGCCCTCCGCCGCACGACCTTCCCCGTGCATCAGGCGGCGCGCGTGCTCGCGACCTCGCTCGAGGCAAAGCGTCGGGAGAGCGTTGAGGGCAGGCTCCACCTCAGCGATGCGCCGCTCGGCAGCATCGATTAGGTCGAGCGGCGTAATGTCGCCGCGTTTGAGCCGCGTCACCACTTGCGTCGCAGTAAGCCGGATCAGCTCATCGGACATCGCAGCATCCCGCCGTGTCGTGCTGGGGTATAACCATGCCAGCCCAGAGGTTCGGGGCGAGGGCCGCTTTCGCCGGCCAATGCCGGGCGATCGCGTATCCCCTTGATCTCATTCCTAAACCCCGTCAGTCCGGAGTGGAGACGAGGCCCGGCCCGCACCGGGTTGCTCGAGACAGCTCGACGCCGCCGCGCCGTCCGCCGGCTTGAAGGTCATGTGAGTTGCCATCGTCGTCCTGCTCCTTTGTTGCACCTATTAGAGCAGCAGACCGAGGCAAAGCGGAAGCCCTTGCGTGCAGCTCTCGCCGGGCCAGTGACGTAGAACGGGCCGTCCATGGTCGAAGCGTAAGTCGCCTCTGAGCCCTGCAGTGGCCCCTCACGCGGCGCAGGACGGATTTTATGTCGTCGTCGGTCAGCTTAGCCGGCTATTCTCCATACCCCTGTGCAGGTGAAGACGATGATACGCGTTGCATGCCATGCCGTCCGACAGCTAACCTTGCACGCCGCTACTTGGGAAAAGGTTTCGTCGGCAACGGGTGCAGGCCTATGGACCTGTGCCACAAAAGCGAGTGGGGTATCTCTATGGCGGAGCGTCGGCCGGTCATGGACTGGGCTCGCGATTTCGACCACCTCGATGGGGCCTGGGTCGACGATCCCTTTAGGATTTGGGACCGCTTACGGCAGGAGTGCCCGGTCGCCCACACGGATCGGTATCGGGGTGTCTACCTGCCGACGCGCTACGAGGACGTGCGCGCCATCGCCCTCGATCACGAAAATTTCTCATCTCGCCAGGTGATCGTGCGTGATTTCGTGCCCGCGCGCGGCGGCAGCGCGCCGCCGATCACCAATGATCCCCCTCGCCACGGGAACGCCAGACGTGCCCTGCTGCCGGCCTTCACGCCGCCGGCCGTCGAGCGCCTGGTGCCGCGCACGCGCGAGATCTGCAATGAGCTGATCGACGCTATCCTTGCCCGGGACGGCGGCCGCAGCGATGCCGCCCTTGACTACGCCCAACACGTTCCCGTCCGCGTCATTGCCTTGCTGTTGGGCGTGCCCGACAGCGATGGCGACCGATTCCGGCACTGGATCCTTCAACAGCTCGAGCTGGGGGTCGAGGCCAGCGCGGAGCTGGAGCAAAGTCTGGCCGAGATGGCCGATTACTTCGGGGACCTGGTCGCCATGCGGCAACGACAGGACACGGCAAGTGCCGAGCCGGACACCGACGTCGTCGCTCGGCTCCTGCAGGCCCGTTATGAGGACGGTACGCAGTTCAGTACCACCCACGTCGTCAATTCCCTTCGCCTGCTGCTGGTAGCTGGCATCGACACCACGTGGAGTGCAATCGGCGCAGCCCTCTGGCATCTCGCGCGCGTCCCCGCAGATCGCACGCGTCTGGTGGCGGAGCCAGCCCTGATCCCGACCGCGATCGAGGAGTTCCTGCGTGCCTATGCGCCGGTCACCATGGCACGCAAGATCAAGAACGACACGCTCCTCGGTGGCTGCCGCTACAGCGCCGGCGAGATGGTTCTGCTTCCTTTCCCCGCTGCCAATCGTGATCCCCGCTTTATTGCCGATCCGGACAAGGTTGTGATCGACCGCAAGGAAAACCGGCATGCCACATTCGGTCTCGGCATCCACCGCTGCCTCGGTTCCAATCTCGCCCGCATGGAGCTGAAGGTCGCGCTTGAGGAGTGGCTGAAGCGTATCCCCGACTTCAGGCTGGACGGTGACGTAACCTGGTCCGCCGGTCAGGTGCGCGGCCCGCGGCGCGTGCCGTTGCAGCTCGGCTGAGCACCGAGCCGTTCGCAGCCCACTGGCGGGCGGCCGCGGCAGCACAATCCCTGATCAGCGCTTGGGACTGAGCGAATAAGTTTTGGCCGAAATCTGGCCGTAGACGAAGGGTGACTGGCGTCCGGCGGTGGTGGCCAAGACATCGTCGCGGATTGCCCGGAACATCTCCCTAACATCACCTGGTCCTTGCAGGTGCTTGAGGAGCGCTGCGGTGAAGGGACTGTTGCCACCGGGGGGCCCATCCTCGGCAACGTTGCCGTCTTTGGTGGCATAGGCGACCAAGATGTCGGTCGGCGCCGCGGGGGGCGCAAGCCCGCGCGCCTGTGGGCGCCTAAGCCGGACCGCGAATGGGTTGTCGCGACAGGCATCGAGCAAGATGAGCTTCATGCCCTGGGTCCGCGCCACGGCGGCATAGAGAACCTCGAATGCGACTGCCTGGGCATCGACGTCGTCGGGCTCGTTCAGGTCGGCGCCGACGGGCAGCAAGTAATTCTTGGCCGCAACCGCGATGCCGTGCCCAGAGTAATGCACAATGGCGAGCTCGGCCTCCGGCGTGACCTGCGCAAGCCGCTCGAAGGCATTGAGCATGGCCGCGCGATCGGCGTCGACGAGCACCTCTACCTTTATGCCTAAGCCTTGCAAGACCGCCGTCATGGCACGCGCGTCGTTGGCCGGGTTTGGTAGCGGGCTCACATGCCGGTACGCGGCGTTGCCGATCACGAGCGCCACCCGCTTTTCGCCTGCGCTCGCCGCCGTGGCGACGGCAAAAACCAAGCACAGCATCCCCAAGCTCAACCGCATCCGCCACCAGACCCTGGGGGCGAGAGACGAGTTCGAGTTTCCGCTGAACAAGCCAGCCGACACGCTTTGCCAGCTGCCAATCGACATGACGGCCTCTAACCCCATCGCTCCCCTTCACCAGCTATGCATAGAGAGTGTACCAAAACCATCAGAGATGCCCCGTTGTCAGCGACGCGCGTTGGGAAATCTCAATAAAGGTACCATCCGGATCGAGAATGAACGAATACCGCACGACATCGCCAAGAACGGTGGGCGGGCGCCCTTCGCGACCGCCGTGAGCCAGCATACGGGCATGTTCGGCAACGCAATCCCAGACTTGGACCGTCAGATAGCGAAAGCCTGGCGCGCGCAACCCTCCAATGTTCGCGACCGGGCCGCGCGCTCCCGCGATCAATAGCGTGTCGCCCCAGCGCCAGAGGCCTTCGCCCTCCCGTACGCAGCCCATAGCATTGACGTAGAAATGGTCGCTGGCCACGAGATCGGACACCTTCAGCACAACGCCAATGCCCACGATACCTTCGGCCCCGTGGGGCACCAGCACCACGCGATTGCCATCGGGGTCGGCGAGGGGGTGTGCTGCGGTGAGGCCAGTTCGGGCGATGCGCAATTCCATGATTGCCGACGGCGGCGCGTCCGGCAAGGGATCGCGAGCATGGTTCATTTTCAGGATCGAACCATTCATATGGTGGCGATGCTGTTGTACCCCGCCACCAGGCTTGCCGATGTGATCAAACGGCAGGCCGACACTCTGCTGCCAGAAAGCCAGCTGCTCGTCGCGTTTATTGCTGAAGAGGCCAACGTCAATGTGATTTTTGGCAAGTTGCATGGCTAGGCGAGGTAGCTTCCGTCGCGGACGAACGCTGGCATCCGGCTGGTCGACTGTTTAGCGCTCCAAGGCGCAAGACAAAAGGCACGAGCCCGGAAATTTTCACCCTCAATGCGCAGGATCAAGGCGCTCCCTAAGCAGCACGCATGACAGCGTCCGTGTCCTTGCAAGGGAGCTCTCGCTTCGAGAGTGAAAGCACCATCCTAAGGCCTCCCGTGACAGGCGCCGGCAGGCGCTGAGGTTCGACGCTTGCAATGCAACAGCGCAACGTCGGTGCCCCGCCCGCACCGTTGCGGGACATCAAGCAAACCGGGTGTGGTCCGCTACAGATTGAAGTGGTAGCTGGCCGGCACCCATCGGTAGCTGGTGCCCGACTTCTCCACAAAGCCGACTGAGGGGAACGGCATGTGGAAGCCGGCAACCGCGATCTTGTCGGTGGCCACCATGTCGAGAATCCGTTTGCGGCTCGCAATCGCCATGTCCTTGATGTCGTCGAAGCCAGTCGCCCAATCGGGCTGCTGGATCGATACGACATAGTGGTTGGCGACATCGCCCCAAATGAGGAGACGTTGGTTGTCGCTCTCCACATGGAAGGCGAGCATGCCCGGTGAATGGCCGTAGGCATTGACGGCTCGGATGCCGGGGGCAACCTCACCCTCCGGCTTGAGGAAGCTTGCCTTTTCGCCGAATGGCATGGCGATCTCCTGGAACAACTGGAGGTTCTGTTTGCGAGCCTCCCGCACAGCGCCCTTTCTCCAGAAGTCGAACTCCACCTCTCCGAAGACCACGCGTGCATTGGGATAGGCTGGCTTACCATCATGCATCAGGCCGCCGATGTGGTCGGGGTGGCCATGCGTAATTACAACGGCATCCACTTGTTGTGGCGTATATCCTGCAGTTACGACGAGGTCCCGAAGGTGGCCTGCAGTGACCACGCGCGCCCGACCGTTGCCGGTATCGAACAAGACCAACTCCTTGCCGGTGTTCACGAGCGTGGGAACGAAGTGGTGTTCGAAATTGCTTGCCGGTAGGCAATTCGCTTGCAAAAGGTTGTGCACGTTTTCCGCTGGTTGATCCTGTCCAAAGGTTGGATGTGGACCCGGGCCCACCCGGAACCCATCGAGGATTTGGGTCACCTCGAAGCTGCCGAGCCTAAACCGATAGAGCTGCGGGCGCAGAACACCCAGCATCGGCGCCGAGCTGTCCCGCGTGGTCGCGTTCTGTGACATGACCTTCTCCTTGCGAAACGTCGAGGCATCACCCCTTGCAGGTGTGGCGATCATAGCGTCACCGCGGGCAATCGTCGCAAGTGCAATTCTTTCGATTGGCTACTCCAGCTGGTAGTGTCGCTTAGAACTCAGTCGGCCTTGGCCCCAAAGCAAGGTGATCCAAACGACGCACCGAGCGTGGAGCCGCCAGCGCTCATGGTGGGCCGCCTTTTCAGGGAGGACCGAACCATGAAGCTCATACAGTTCCGCGAGCCTGGCCCATCCAACGTGCTGCAGTGTCTCGACGTGCCTGTCCCCGAGCCCAAGGCGGATGAAGTCTTAATCCGGGCACACGCGATCGGTGTGGGCATGCCGGATGTCCTAATCCGCGCCGGTACATACGGCTTCATGCCGCCGCTGCCAGCGACGCCAGGCCAAGAGCTAGCAGGTACAATCGAGAAGATTGGTGCTCGGGTCACCACCCGACGCACAGGCCAGCGCGTCTACACCAACGCGCGCGAACGACCGCACCGCGGCGGCCACTACGCGGAGTTCGTCGCTGCCCCGGCGGAGGCCACCTATGTTCTGCCCGATTCCATCGAATTTGATGCCGCTGCGACGCTCGCCAATTACCAGGTGGCCTACCACATGTTCAATCATGCGGTGCGACCGCAAAAGGGGCAGAGCGTGCTCGTCTATGCCGCTGCGGGCGGGATGGGCAATGCCTTGATCGATCTTGCGAAGATGGCCGGTCTCATTGTGATCGGCGTGGTCAGCGGTCAGGAAAAATCAACCTTCGTCCACAGTCTTGGAGCTGACCATATCATCGACAGAAAGGTCGAAAAAATCGCCGACCGCGTCAGGCAAATTACCGACGATCGCGGGGTCGACATCATCATCGATCCTATTGCGGGACCGACGATACCCGACAACATGCGATTGCTCGCGCCTTGCGGAATTCTCATCGTCTATGGTGCGCTCGGCGGAAAAGCGCAACATGATCTGCTATCGACATTACGCCTCACCAAGAACTCTCCGGCCGTCAGGCACTTCACCATCCACACTTGGGATGACCTCGTTGAGGAGCGCCGGGCGGGCATGCGCGCACTCATCGACATGCTTGCCGCCGGCAAGCTGCACCCACGCATCCACGGCCGCCTGCCGCTCGCCGACGCGGCGCGGGCGCACGAGATGCTCGAGAGTGGGGTCGTCATCGGCAAGCTACTGCTGCAGCCCTGACGCCTTGCAGACGTCCGTGCGCATGCGTCGGGCGTTGCCGCGACCGCCAAGTCTGCTCTACGGCAGCCACCTCAGGCTTCAGAGTTATGTAGCGTGCGCGACCCAGGCTGCTTGCGTGCGCGTTATGCAAACCCTGGACGTTGCCGCAGTCGTGAGCGGTGCCGTGTCCAACGGTATTGGGTTGGCTAGTTGTAGTCCTGAGTTTCGAGGGGGACATCGACCGCTATTCCGACCGATCTCGCGTCCTTCAGTCAGGCCGCGACAAGTCGCGCCCGAAGGCGCAGACGACGCTCACCCCGTCTTCAGCACCTCATACACCGCCGACTCGAATTTCCCGTAGAGTTTCAGCACACGCGTGTCGGCGAAGGGCAGCACCTGCGTCATGATCAGACCGGTCACCTTCCGCCCCGGGTCGAGCCAGTAGTACGTGTTGAAGAGCCCGCCCCAGCTCACCGTGCCAGCGGTACGGCCGTTCGGGCCCGCCTGGACATTCAGCATGTAGCCGAGCCCCCAACGGAGCGGCGCGCCAGGGAAGAGGTTGACGTCGTTCGAGAGCGCCGGCATCTCGGTCTTGAGCACACCACAGGGTATATTGCCCGTTGCATTTAGGTGCATCTCCGCGACGGTCTCCGGCTTGAGCAGCCGCACGCCGTTGACGCTGCCGCCATGCAGGAGCATGCGGAGGAATATCAGATAGTCGCCGGGGGTAGAGTACAGCGGGCCGCCGCCCGACCAGAACTCCGGCGCGGCCGGCACGGTCTCAAGCGGCTGGAGGGCGAGGCTTCCATCGGGCTGTCGCGTGTAAAGGCGCGCTTGACGGGCGCGCTGCTCGGGCGTGGGCTGGTACCCGCTATCTTTCATGCCGAGCGGTGTGAAGATGTTGTCTCGAAAGTACACATCGAGTGGTTGCCCGCTCGTGGCTTCGACGAGACGGCCCACCCAGTCGGTGTTGATGCCGTAGAGCCAGCGATCCCCGGGATCGAACACCAGCGGCATGCGAATTGTCACCAGCTTGCCGGTGGCCCGCGGCGGCAGCCCGGCGGTCTTCAGGTAGCGATTGATGTTCGGGTCCCACTGCTCGTAGCCGAAGCCCGCTGTGTGCGTCAGCAGATGCCGCAACGTGATTGGGCGCTTGGCCGGACGGAGCTTTGGCTCGCCGGCCGCGTCGAAGCCTTCGAGCACCTGCGGCGAGGCGAGCGTCGGGTCGATGCTGGGCACGGGCTCGTCGAGCTTCAGCTTGCCCTGCTCGACCAACTGCATCGCCGCAACCGACGTGATGGCCTTGGTCATCGATGCGATGCGGAAGACCGTATCGGACGTCATGGCCGTGCTCTGATCCAGCGCGCGCAGGCCCGCGGCGCCCTCGTAGATCACGCCCTTATCGGTGGCCGCCATCGCCACTACGCCGGCCGCGTCGCGGGCGTCGACCCCCTGGCGCAGCACGTCGTCGATCTGGCTTCGCGCGGCTTGCGCGGCCGCGTGTCGGAGACCGAGACCGATCGAACTGGAGGTGGCGACAACGACGGCAGCGCCCTTCAATAGGTCACGGCGGGAGGTCATGGGTGGACTCCTCCTTCGGGCAGCCTTGTGTAGGAAAGACTACAATGCGGCACCGGTGGGATCAACATGGCCGTTGCACCGCCGATGCACCCTCCACCATTGCAGCCCGAGGGCCCGCAAGCCCGTCCGTCCTGCAAGGCGCCGGTCAAACGAGGAGCCAAAGGGGGGTGGTCGCCCTACGACCTCATCAGACTATACTCTTCGAGTTTGGGGTCGTGCGTCATGGTCCAATATTCGACCAGGCTGAAGGGTGTGGCCGACACCACGCGGCCGTGGCGGTTGCGGTAGTACGTCGACATGCCGGGATGCGTCCAGATGAGGTCGGCATGCCGCGCGTCGACCTCGGCAACGAAGGCGTCATGGACCGCCTGTCTCACGTCGACCGCGGCGATGTCGTGCTCGATCATCTTCACCAGCATCGCGGAGATATAACGCGCCTGGGATTCAGCCTGGCAGATGGCGCTGCCGCCGTGGCCGAGCCCCGTCGAGGGACCTTGCGTGATGAAAAGGTTAGGAAAGCCCGGGACGGTGATGCCGAGATGCGCGGTCGCGTTGTCCTCACCCCAGACGTGCGCAAGGTTGCGTCCGCCGATGCCAACGACGTTCAGCCGCGCCGTCATCTGAGTCATCTTGAAGCCGGTCGAGAGCACAAGGATGTCGGCGGGGTGCCGCCGACCGTCCCGTGTCATCACGCCATCCGGCACGACACGCACGATCGGCTCGGTTATCAGATTGACATTCGGTCGCCGCAATGTCTTGAACCAGCCATTGTCGAGCAGGATGCGCTTGCCATAGGGCGGATAGTTTGGGACGCACTTCCGAACCAGATCGTCCCGGTCGCCGAGCTCCGCCAGCATGTAGTCGAGCATTTCCTGGCGGTGCTTGTCGTTAACCCGATTGACCGAGCGCTCCGGATAGGGCCAGCTCGGGTCTTTCTTGAGGTGCGGGAGGAGGCCGTCGCCGTAGCGCCAGAGCATGGCGAAGCGGAACCATGCCGCGTAGAACGGGACGTGCTGCAGAAGCCATTGCGCGTCGTCGGAGAGCGCGTCGTGGAAACGTGGGATTGGCCGCGCCCATTGCGCGCTGCGCTGATAGATATCGAGCTCAGCGACTTCGGCGGCGATGCTCGGCACGATCTGCATCGCCGAGGCACCGGTGCCAATGATGGCGAGGCGCTTGCCCATCAGGTCCAGGTGCTGAGGCCACTGCGTCGTGTGAAATTTTTGCCCCAAGAAACTGTCTATTCCGTCAATGCTAGGGATGTGCGGCAGCCCGAACTGGCCGATGCAGCTTACAAGCGCATTGGCCGTGATCGTTTCCGGTCCCCCGGGGCTCGCAATGGAGACGATCCAGTGATTGCTCGCTTCGTCCCAGCGCGCTGCTGACACCTTGGTCTGGAAGCGGATGTCCTCGTGGACGCCGAACTCATGTGCGGCCCGACGCATGTAGTCGTAGAGCTGATCGCGCGGCGAGAAGTACGCCCGCCAGCGATAGCGGCCTCCTAACGAAAAGGAGTAGGCATGGTTGGGCGTATCTACGGCGCAGCCGGGATAGCGGTTGTCGCGCCACGTGCCACCGACATCGCCCGACTGCTCGAGGATCGTGTAACGGATGCCGAGGCGCTTCAGGCGCGCGCCGAGGATCAGCCCGCTTGCGCCGGCCCCCACGATCAAGACGTGCATCGTCGCCAACCGCCCCGCGGGCGGCGGGCTCGACCAAAGCGCGTCGCGTGGCGTGAGGCCCATTTCCTCCCGCATCAGCGGCGCATAAGCCTCGGCGATGTTGTCGTCCATGCATTGCCGCATCATCTCGAGCATGAGGCGGTCGCCGGGATCGTAGACGGCCGCATACTGACCGGCCCTTGCGGCCAGGAGATCCAGCGCGGCCCCGCGGATCTCGGCCCGCACCTGCGGCGAGAGGCCAGCGTCTTCATCGGCGATCAGCCGGACGTCGCGCTGCGGGCGATAGTTGGGGCCGAGCCACTTGAGATCGCCCGACAGATGGAAGACCACCATCAGCAGCACGCGGATATCGGCGTCCTCCACCGCCCTCCGCAGCAGCACCGGGTCGAGCTTGGGAAGGGTCCGATCCGCGCAGTAGGGCAGCGCACTGTGCGGCAGCGCTTTACTGCGACCGGTTGAGCCTTCAGACATCCTCACGCCTTCTACTCGTGCATTTGTCTAGTCCGCGAACTGCGACCGGCCGCCGCGGCGAGCGGACGGTCGCATGTGTGCCTCCCATTCTGCCAGCGCGCTGCGGGATCGATCAATCTCAGATCCCCTATAGGGGTGACTAAACCGCCGTAGCCCGTGTTTGGAGGCCTTTCCGTCAAGCCGCCAGCTCCAGGCTCCCGCGTATCTCGATGGGACGGTTGACGGGAGGTGGATTGCGCGGCACGCAGGGCCTCACCTGCTCGCCAATGCCGCGAAGTGCCCGCGCCCCTGTTTGCGGCGCCAGGGCGCCTCGGCATGTCGTGGCCGCCCAGGAACGCATCGGGCACGGCGTCGCCAGGCCCCAAGCGTGCGGAACATTCAAGGATTACAGGTCGCTACAGCTTTTCGATTACGGGTACGGCGAGCTGCCATTTCAGGCTTTCGCGTGCCTTGGCTTCAGTATCGAATGGCCCATCGGTCCACTCGCTCACAATTTCACCTGCGCTCGTCGTCCTCGTGTCGACGTAATATTTTCCATCCTCAGCGAGTACAATGTCGGCCGCGATATTGATCTCCAAAATTATGGTGCCAGCGGTAGTCACGTGCTCCCCCTTTAGCTGGACATGGTTCTCGCGACGTCCTCCCATACCGACTTCAGAGCCCGTCTCAAGCGAAATTGCTCAACACGCCTTATAAAAGATGAGGCGAGCGACGTGACGGCCACATGCTCCGGAGTTGTGTGCGGCGCAGGGATTTGCCGCTCGGGGGCCTTGCCCGATCGCTTGCGTGGGGCTCTAAAGTGCGAACCCTTCGCTGGACTGGCCTACACAGGAAACTTAGTACGGTGACGCACGGTTGGGGAACCCACGAACCTTACTCGGAGTATGGTTCGTGCCGCGCGGGCACATCCTCCAGTGAACGGGCAGCACGTTGAATTGACTTGGCGTCCCAGGCGGCTCCGACGCCTGGGGCGAATTGGAGTTTGCGCTTGGCTTCCGTTGTCACTTTTTGGTGTGAAACCAGCCAGTGCGAGGTTCCGACCGGCATATGGGTCGACACCGAGGGGCTGCGACGACTGGCACGCCAAGGCGGAAGTATTCGGTGCGAGGCCTGCGGCCAACAGCATCCGCTAAAGCACGCTTATCTGAAACCGCACTCCAATCCGATCACCTTTGCCACGCACCACCGCGCGGCGGCCCCAAAAGGGGGGCCGGGGCGGTAATTATCTAACGCAGCGACGCGCGGGGGCCTCGAGCGCTTGGCCGTTCGCGGCGCCGCACCGGTGTGCATCAGCCAAGAGCACCAGTCTGGCACGGCGCCGACGACCTGAATGCTGCTCTCGGTACTGCTGATTTCCACTGGGCAAGAGCGGTCGGTCGCAAGACGAAGACGCAGGCTGGGGCGACGCGTCTTATCGATCGTCGCGCACTCAGGGCCGCCGTCATCGGCGCGCCCTTATTTAGCTGCGGCGCCCATCCCTGGCGTCCGAAAAGGTCAGGTCCGGACCTGGCACGCAAGCCCCAGCGTGTGCTGGGCAGAGCGGGTGCCGACGAGGCGGGCAGGAATTGGCCGGCCCCAGCCGCTCGCCGATCCGATAGAGCGCCGGCAGGTCCAGGTGCTCGGTGGTTTTCGCCGGCACGAACTTCATGCTCGGGGGTTGCACAAACCCGGCCCCTGCCCGCAATCGAGGCAGCTCCAGAGGCCGGTTGAAAGCTTCAGGAGCTCTCCCAACCCAAGTCAAGTTGCCTTGGCTCGCAACCGTGGGCGTTGGGCAACTAATAGTCAGCTTGTGCTCTAGGCTAATCTTTCCGTCCTGACAGGCATCGTCGATTGGGTCACGTCCAACCCGCAACAGCCGCGCAGGCCCGTGGCACGCAGAGCTCAAATCTCGCGTGCAATGGTCTCAAGCACAGCGCTGCCGCCATCCTCCATGAGGGCGGGCACGTCATCCGGCCCAAAATCGGCAGCGCCAGCAGCTACACGCCATCACTACGAGCCGCCTGCCCCAGTGAAGCCCCAGCATTGCCAAAAAACCCGCCAAGTTCGGTTGGCAACATAACCCCCGCGGGACGGCCGTAACTCGTCATCCGGTGAATGGCACATGAGTGGCGTATTCGCGCGTTTGTCCCTGGCACCCCAGGATGGTTGCTCCCATCAATTCATCCGCGCCGCGACCGAAGCCAAGCGGATAGAGCGCGTCCCATGCATGGAGGGGAAGACGTGTGTCATCACGGGCGCCACCTCCGGTATCGGCCGGGCCGCGGCCGTAGCGTTGGCTGCGATGGGAATGCGCATTGTAATGGTAGCCCGCAATAAGCAACGCGGAGAGGCGATGCTCATGCGGCTGCGCCAGCGCTACCCGCGCGCAGGCCACAGCATCTACTATGCCGACCTGCTTCGGCTTGCCGAGGTCAAGCGAGCCGCAGCAGACATTGCCGCGGCGGAGCCGCGCGTCGACGTCCTGCTCAACAATGCCGGAGCGATGTTCGCGTGGCGCAAAATCACGTCAGACGGCTTCGAGCGCACATTTGCGCTCAATCATGTCGCTCCTTTCGTGCTGACCCACGGTCTGCGCGAGCGCCTATTTGCGGCGGCTCCCGCGCGGGTCGTCAACACAGGGGGCGCCCTACACCATCTCGCCACGCTGCATCTGGAGGACCTCAGGCTCGAGCATAGATACAGCGCATTCTATGCCTACGCGCACGCGAAGCTGTGTTGCGTACTGTTCACGCGCGAGCTCGCCCGCCGCTGGGCCAGCAAGCAAGTTACTGCCAATTCCGTGCATCCCGGAGAAGTGGCAACCAACTTCGGCTACCAAGCCGGAGGACTGATCCCTTATGTGTTTGCGGTCGTGCACCTGTTCGGGAGTTCGCCCGAGCGAGGTGCCAAGCGACTCGTCCGACTGGCGTCAGCGCGCGAGTATACTGGAATTACTGGCCGCTATTTTTACAAGGAGCAGCTGTCGCGTCCCAACCCGCAAGCCGAGGATGACGAGAATGCCGAGCGGCTGTGGCAGGTGACCGCCAGATTGGCTGAAATCGAATGATCGCTGACACCTGAATTGAGATTGCACCCTCCGGCTTATCGAGCGAGGTTGCCGAGTTCTGCAATTGGCCGATCGTTGAGGGCCTTCTCAGCCGCAAGGTGTGACAGCATCGAGCAACACCGGACCGAATTTCCGAAGCCCTGAAGCTCGTCTGATGCACGGCCCCAATCCTGTCCCGGTCGCAACATGCATCGCGCTCGAGCTGGCGATCACTCGGGGAGCCCAGCTCTGGCCATCCCCTCCACATATCTAGAAAAGAATTCGGGCCGGCGTTGCTTGGCGCTATTAGCCTCCAGGTTAGAGATGCGCAGACCAGGATTGAGCTCCCGTAACTGTGCAACCGCTTTTTGCGCCTTGTCCATCGTTCCGCCGAGCGCATTGCTTGCCGCTGCAATGCGCAAGGCAGGCTGGAAAGCCGGCCGTTCGCGCAATGCCATCGTTGCCCAGGCGGACGCTTCGTTGTCGCGACCCAAAAAGAAGTGTGCAAAAGCGATGGCAGTCTGCATGGAGCAGCGCCAAGGGTCGACTGGGCTGAAGCGCATAGCGCGCTTTGCGTGTTCGATGGCTAACTCCGGCTCACCGAGCCAAATCCGCACCCAGCCGCTATATTGCCACGCCCTCGCCAAGTTCATATTGAGGGCCAGGGCTCGATCAATGAAAGCGGCCCCGTCGTCGAGATCACCGACGACCCGAGCAAGCACGAAGCCTGCCGCAGCAAGTGCAGTCGCGTCATCTCTGCCCAGCTCCATGGCCCGTCGAGCCAATCTTTCCGCATCCTCAATCTCTCGCGCGCGATCGGACATCCATCCATTTCTCAAGCGCGCTTCGGCGCACATCGCAGCCGCTGCGTACGCCATCGCGTAGTGTGGGTCGAGATGGATCGCTTTACAGAAAAACTTTTTCGCTTCAGTGACACCCTCATTGCTGTCAGCGTAAGCGCAAGAGAGGCCTCGCATATAGCAGTCGTAGGCCTGCAAACTCGCTGTTGGCTTGCGGTTCGTTCGTTCGATTTCTGCTTGAGATATTCTCGGGATGATGGCGCCGAGGACAGTTGCGGTCATCTGGTCCTGCAGACCAAAGACTTCCATTAACGAACCGTCGAAGCGATCAGCCCAAAGGTGTGTCCCGGCGGAGGCATCGATAAGTTGTCCTGCGATCCGGATCCGATCGGTGGATTTTCGGATGCTGCCTTCAAGCAGGTACTGCACCCCCAACTCGCGGCCTACCTGCCTAACGTCCACCGCCCTGCCCTTGTAGGTGAAGCTCGAATTGCGTGCGATCACAAATAGCCAGCTGAAGCGCGACAAACCTGTAATGATTTCCTCGACCATCCCATCAGCGAAGTACTCCTGCTCGGGATCGCCGCTCAGGTTTTGAAATGGCAACACGGCAATTGAAGGTTTCTCAGGGAGAGCAAGAGCTGGCCTTATGCTCGCTCGCGGAGCCACGAGCTGTTCACCCGATATTCGGTAAACGCGAATAGGCTGCGCGATGTTCTTGAGTTGCTGCTCACCAAAGTCCGCAAACGCGAGCTTGATCTTGCCGCTGATGTCTTCGTAGACCCTGCGGGAGATGCAAATACCCCCCGGCTCTGCAAGGTTCTCAAGGCGGGCAGCAACGTTGACACCGTCGCCATAGAGACGGGAGTCGTCAAAAACGACGTCACCTTGGTTGATGCCGATGCGGAACCGCATGCGGCGAGCTTCTTCCACATCAGCGTTGCGCTCGGCCATTGTTTGTTGGATTGCCACCGCACATTCGACGGCGTTCACGACGCTGCTGAACTCTGCGAGGATCCCATCACCGGCGGTATCAATGATGCGGCCGCCATGCTCGTTGATCATGGGAAGTACGACGGTTTGATGCTCCTTGAGACTGCGAACCGTGTCGGCATCATCCGCGCCCATGAGGGCGCTGTATCCGGCGATGTCGGCCGCAAGAATTGCTGCCAACCTGCGGGAAACCTTGGTCTTGTCCGACCCTTCCGTCATTTTCCCGTATCTCGCGGAATACGTGGGGCAATATTAGCACAGTGCCTGCCGCCGGCAGCGACCGATGCGGAAACTTGGTGCACCGACCAGGGCAAGTATTGGTAGGAGCGCCATTAGCCCGTTGGTCGACCCTCATGCCGCACGGACCCATCAAGGCTTTGCAGTACCCTGCCAGGCTGATCTTGGCCCTTCCGGACATCGGCAGTGTCCACTGCGGACGCCACGCGAGATTGACAATGACCCCTTGGAAGACCACCTTTTAGCGAGGTTGATACGACCTGCCGCTTGCGCCTTTCGGGGTATGGTGAACGTATCGCAGCGCTTCTTAGCCTTTGCCCGAACAACGGGTCAGCAACGCAAGCCCTGGCACGCCTGTTTCGTTCAAGCAAAGGATCACGATATGCGCGACTTCCGCGATGCCAAGGCTATGGCAGGTTCACTGCGTGCGGCGCTCGCTGCCAAGGGTCTCAAGATCACCGTCAGCGAAAGCCTCGAACTGATCGCCAAGGCGTTTGGCGTTGCCGATTGGAATACGCTGAGCGCCGCGGGACGCGCGCTGGCGCCTGCTTCCCGCGATGAATTCTCCCCGTCGCCGCCGCCTCCAGCCGCCGAAAGTGTTCTGGGACCAGGGCCGCACTTTGCGCGCGAGCTTGAGTCGACGCTGCACCGCGCGCTCGCCGGCGCCAATCACCGAGAGCACGATTACGCGACGGTGGAACATCTCCTGCTCGCCCTGATAGACGACCAGGACGCTTCGGCAGTGATGCAGGCCTGCAAGGTCGATCTTGGCGCCCTGAAAAAGACCCTCGCCAACTACATCGACAACGAGCTTACGGGACTGGCGAAATCCGACGGCAACGACGCCAGACCGACTTCTGCCTTTCGGCGCGTCGTGCAGCGTGCCGTGACCCACGTCCAGTGGTCCGGCCGCGAGGAGGTTACCGGAGCCAATGTGCTGTTGGCCATATTCGCCGAGACCGAAAGCCCCGCGGTAAGGCTCCTTGGCGAGCAGGACATGACCCGTCAAGACGCGGTGAAGTTCATCGTCCACGACACCGGCAAGGCGAGCTGAGACGCCGCCGTAGCCCCGCCGACCTCGCCAGGCCGCTCATCGCAAGGCTCGCTCCCAAGCCGGCTGAAGTGGATGCCTGTATGATGGTCCGCGTCACCCGTGCCCCTTGGCCCAGAAAAGCGTGCCGCATTTGTGTCCAATCCCAAGGTTACTCAGCGCGACCTGAGGGAGCCGAATCATGCGGCGGGGCCGGACTATCTGCGGCGTGGTGGTGGCGCTCAGCCTTTTGCTGAGCTTCGACAGCCTCCTACCCCGTTCTTCCCTCGATTTGAAGCGCGTGGGAAAGTTGGTGAGTCCCGAAAGCGATTCGGCGCGCCTGTCGTCTCCTGTCGACCTGCGGCGCAACGGAGAGCTCCTGATCGCCGGCCGGGCACTCCGCTGTGGGCGCTTGCGTAACATTCTCGATCCGGGCTTGCCTAGTCTGGGCTCGGCCGCACCAGGTGTCGTGGTTTTAAATCCGTATCTACTCAACCGGGAGTCGGACGTCGTGCGACTCTTCGTGTTTCACCATGAGTGCGGACACCACAATGTCGGGAGCAGCGAGATTGGCGCCGACTGCTGGGCGGTCAAACAGGGTTTTTCGCAAGGCTGGTTCGACCAGCTAGCTATCGAGCAGGTGTGCCGCTCCTTCGGCGATGTCCCTTCTTCGGCCACACATCCCTCTGGCGCGCGGCGCTGTGCCAGCCTCCGACAGTGTTTTGCGAATGTTACTGCTGCAGCAGCCAGGCCGAAGTCGGCGTCGAAGCGTCTTGCCAGATGGTAAGCGCTGGTGGCTCGGCTTGCTTTCGGCGGGCTCGCCACCATGCTTCGAGGCATCACTGCTCCCCCGCAAACGGTGCTTGTCGCTGCTGATTGCTATTCGACTTATGTAGAGGTGCATGAAGCCGCGGGTCGTCTGGACGTGTGCAGGTTGGAAAGCCTGCATGACGAACCGATCCGGCGCCATCCGCAGTTCAACTCTTTTGATCGTATTCGACACCCTCCTGCGTCACGCCATTGAAGCTGAGACGAGGCAGAAAACGGGGGAGCTGGTGAGGAGTTTTGGCGCCTCCGGAACGGCGCGAAGGGATTTACGTTAACCATACCCGCCAGCGCGGACTGGCATCTTTTGGAGGCCATTACCATGCGCCTTAAAGTGATTGGGGCGGTCTTCTCCACCCTCATCTCAATCGCGCTTATAGCACCGGAAGCTGTAGCACAGCGGCGCGATCGAGACCGAGGACAAGATTGGGTTCAGCTCGGGTGCCAACAGGTCTCCTTCCGAGGCCGTGACCGCGACACAATTCGCGTTGGCCGACGTGAGGGACGCTTTAGGGCTATTCGGCTCGCAGCGCGCGGCAACGACATCGAAATGCGTCGCCTCACCGTGGTCTACGCGAACGGTAATCCGGACGAGCTAGACGTGCAGCGCGTGGTCCGCAGGGGCTCGAAAACTGAAGCGCTCGACCTTAAAGGCCGCGACCGCGCGATCGAACGCATCGATATGACGTACCGGCAGCGAGATGATTTGCCGGGCCGTGCGAGCGTCTGCGTGGAAGGTCTTATGGGCTAACTGCGAGTCCTTGTCCGCGAACTGCGAGGCTGTGGAAGCTCGTCATCGATCGGGTCCGATATGGATGAGTTCGAACGTTGGTTTCTCGGTGTGTACACGACCTACATCGTCGCGTCAGTGCTGGGCCTTTTGTGGGCCGGACACGATCGCAGCGGCCGTAAACAGCAATTGACATCCGGGCGAGTGCTCCGAAAGCGAAGTGGAGGGCAGCAGTGACGATCGGGCCGCGTTTCATCAGTGCACTGGCTTTGACGGCGGTTATGGGCTTTCTCTACTGGATAGTGCCCAATTTCGAGCCCGCGACGGTCGGCGCTACGACGCCGGACCGGATTGCCCTGTTTTTCACTGGCCTGTTCGCGATTTTTTGGATCTACCTCGTAATCCAAGGCTATCCCATCTCGCATGGCAACATCGGCACCTCGAGCACGCACAATCTCGACAACATCGTCTCCGGTATACCCGCGATCGCAGCGCTCTTCGGGATATTCCTGCACATCGTTGGCTTTTGGCGGGTATCATTCGTCAACCTGATGCTCGCCGCGATGACTATGGCCATTGTAGTCTACGATCTCTGGATCATCGGGGGTGCCGCCTCGAAAATCAATCGGCTCACCGATGAATTCAAGGCCGAGCGATAGAACATCGCCGCGCGGATTGCACTGCTGCGCCATAGGGCCCCGACGAGCAATTACGCCAACTGCTTTCGGGGTATTCGGCCAGATGCCTGCCCGAAATGCTCCGCATCCACCGTCTGCGAGCGCTTCAGCGTCAGGGGTCCTCTCGTTGCCCATCTAATTTTGCGATCTAACGTCAGAGGACTTGTAGCAATGCGCGTCGCGCGGGGGCAGACAAACCGTGCTGGCGGGAACCCCGGCGGCTGGCAGCACTGGAACACCCGAAGCAATGGAACAGAGGCGCTTGGAGGCGAACGGTCTCCGGGGTTGACCCAATCATGACCCGCGTTCCCGCAAAAGGGTCCAGATCCAACTGATCAGCGTCATGACAAGGCAGGGATATGCGTAGAATGGCAACGGCGCCGAGGTCGGCAGCAGTTGTTCCCCCCAGAATATTCTTGCACCGACGATGGCAAAGAGGATCGCGCTGCCGATGCCAAGGACGCGCGCCACATTCGGGAGAACTCCGGGGACGCTAACGAGCAGAAGCGCGGTCGCCCACAACGCCGCGCCGGCGGCAAAGGCTGGCACGCTTGCAGCCAGTCCCGCCGCGGTCCCCGACAGCAATGTGGCCTCGCCGATGGCAAACACCAGAAATCCGCCGGCAACGAGATCGTCTCCCGACCTGAAGTACTTCAGGGCGAGCAACGCCGTCGCCATAACAAGTCCGACCGCGTCGATGGCCCACAAGAGGGCTTGCAGATTGGGCAGGCTTACGAACGTTCCGGCCATACCGAAAACTGCACCGAAGGCAAGGCCGGCAGCAGCAACAATGTTGAGTGGTCTGGTGGTCATCATCCGCACTTCCCGATCCCTAATGCAGCTCCGACACGTGACCATCGTGCTGGGAAGCGGGCGCGATGTCCCTTGTTGGCAGGACGCACCGCGAGCCGGGTCGACGCACCTCTATGGAGTGTGCGCTCATATCTTCTGCATGTGTTCATCGATATGTTGGGGGAGATTGACCCTGAGAAACTGCAGCTCGCGGGAAACCCGCTAACCGACAGAGGTCGCGCTGCCTTCGGGCTAATGGCTCTCGCACAGTAAACAGTGCCGCGGCTAACCGATTCCGGCATCTTCGACGCCTGGTGAACGGCCGACCTCGCTCGCGGCGATCTCGTCGCGCACGTCTGAAACACCCGGATCGGGTGTGAGTACGATGCAAACGTGCCCCATTGCATCGCCGCCAATGACAAGGTGCTGCGCCTTGAAGGTCTCCATCAGGTCGGTTTCGTAAAGTTTGATCGCCTCGGCACGACAAATCAGGAATTTCGGCGCCCGCACGATGTTCTCGCGGTCGATCACGCATATCAAGCGCATCTCCGGGTTCCTCTTGAGATGGTCGTGGACCACCACGACGAGGAATGGAAAGGCCGGATGCAGCATGTCGTCGATGCAAATGAGACCATGAGGATGCAGGCTCTGTTGCGCGAGACGGAGATCCTGTGCCAACGCTTGCGGCGAATGATCGCCATCGATATGGATGAATCGCAGGGGTGCTCCCCCCGTCAGATTGGAAAATTCTTGCGAGGTCAGCTTGCCGGTATCGAACGATAATGGTGTGAAGCGATCACGCGCCAATCCATAGGTATCCGCGTTGGCCAACAGTCGCTTCAGCGTTTCGCTACCAGGCCAGGCAAACAGATCGAATCCATAGGCGTGCTCGCCCTCACCAACTGCAAGCCCCAACGCAATAAAGAACCGACCCTCGAAAGTGCCGATCTCCGCCACCGAGCCGCGAATCCCGAACTCACTCTGCCGACGCAATAGATGCCCGCAGATCGTCGCCGCGAACAGAGAGGAAAATCCCCGCACCTCGTCGTACCCGTTCTTGAGATAACGGTCGACCGCGGGGATCCCGGTTTTCAAGGTCTCGATCATGCGTCCTCCTGGGAATATTGGGCTGCTACCAGGGAATGTCAGCGCACGGCAGCACGATGCTAGCCTGCTTTCTTTGGTTTACAATGATGGCCTAGTCCAGCACGCTCACTCTCGGCACCGTTCCAGCTGCGGGACCGAAGCTGCCCCAGTGTGGACAGCCGCGCCATCACCGAGCCAGTCGGTGGTCCGGCTCGTCAGCCACGAAGGCTTCGAACTGCCTCAAGGACCCGCGAAACACGTTGAGATCGACCGGGCCAGTGATGCCGGCACGTGTACCGGCGTTGTGAAATTGCCAGATCACCCATTGGCTCGTTCGGAACGAGGGCGGCCAAAACAAGCTCCGCAACCAGAACCTCTCGCCCGCTAGCTGGCCTTGCAGGTACGCCGCATCGAAATCGGCGCCCGTGTAGATGACGGGGCGCCGACCATAGTGGGCTTCGAGGGCATCGAGAATGGTCGTGAGCTCCCGAATAACACTACTGACTTGCTGGCCGGTGCGGCACGGGCCCATGTGCTCGGCGTCAATCACAGGCGGCAGCGCACCGTGCTCACGCGGCACCGTCCCAATAAAGTTCTTGGCCTGTTCGGCGCCTGATCGGCATTGCGTGAAAAAGTGGTAGGCCCCGCGGGCCAGCCCCGCCCTCTTGGCCCCCTCCCAATTGAGCTCGAAGCGCTTGTCCCGGAAATCACCGCCCTCGGTGGCCTTAATGTAGGCAAACGCCACATTGCTGCGGGCGAGAGCCTGCCAATCGATGTCACCCTGGTGATTGGAGACATCGACGCCAATCACGTTGGACCAGAACGGCGCAAGTTGGAATTCGTAATGGTAGGTGAGGATGGCAGCGAACGTTCCGCCGATTGCCAGGGCGGCCAGGCCCAGCAGGATCCTCCGGCGCATAGGAATATGCCGCTCCTGTTCTGACTGCATCGATCTCGGCCCTGGCGCTGTTAAGCGACGGGCCTCAGCCCTGCTTCGACACGCGCTTGGGTGGCGTGTCGGGCGGGAGAGTCACCCAGGGGTGTCTGGACTCTTCCCAAACCGAGATCGTCGGTGCGGGAAAATTTGGCTCGGCAAAGGTGCCGATGGCTACGGCAACGTAACCGGGAAAGCCTTGGCCCTCCCAGTAGACCGTGGACCCGCATGTCGGGCAGAAGTGGAAGGTGAGCGCGTTACCGCTCTCCGCCTTGCGCGTCCACGCAGTAGACTTGCCCGCGAACGTAATCTGCTCGCGACGAAAGCGCGCCTGGTTGCTGATCACAGCACCGGTGCGGCGTTGGCACTCCAAACAGTGGCACATGGAGATCCGCGCGGGCTCGCCCTCGATGGTGAGGTTGAGCTGGCCGCAGCTGCAGGTGGCTCGGCGACTGGTCATGACTGCTCCAATCTTCCAATGCGGCACGCAACTCGCGCCTAAGTTCGAACCCCGCTCGCATCGGCGCGCGATGACGGCAAATGCTTTCATTCGCATGCAATGCTGCGCAGGACAGTGCGTAGCTCATCGTGCCTGAATCTGACATTTTTTGACAGGCGAAAAAAGGACACCGCTATGGACTGCGAGACGCTCAAAGCGCGCAAGGAAGCGGCGGTTCGGTTCGCTGAAATTGCAAGCGGCGGACCACGTGGTGGTGCGTGCCGCGATAGCCGATGGTGGCCATCGGCACCCGTCCCGCCACCAAGTTGAGCCAGCCGACGTCGCGGGTGCAGCGCACCATTGGTTCGCGCTAACGCGTGCAACGAATTTGCAGAAAACGGATGGTGTTTTGCCCGTCCTTCTATGAAGAAGCGTGACAGTCAACGAACCGGCGTTGCATTATCCAGTCACGAGCAACGCTAATAATGTGGCCCAGCGCGTGCTTCGCGAGTTGGCGAGGGGGAATTTGAAATGCGCCACAAGGGGTTCCCAGTCGTCCTAACGGCACTCGCAGCGATGAGTGCCGGTTGTCTGACAACCACGAGCTATGTGCTCTTCGCTCAAGCGCAGGAGGGAATGCCCTCGGCGCGAAGGCTCGGCGCCATGAAAACAGACTATAAGCGCCCACCTGCAAAGTCGACGGAGGACGGACCACTGGTTGAGCTGGGTCGCAGCCTCTTCTGGGATCCTCGAATCTCGGCGTCCGGCAAGACAGCATGTGCGAGTTGCCACTTCCCGTACCTCGGCTGGGGCACAACGGATATGAAGAGCCGCAATGATTCAGGCAAGCTCACATCCCGGAGATCGCAACCCCTGATCAGCATAGGGCACGCCGAGGGCCCATTTGGTTGGGACGGGCGGAATGCGACACTCGAGGCCCAGGCAAAGTCATCGGTCGCGACCGGCTCGATGTCGATGCGCGAGACGGAGACGCCGGTTAAGGTTGAAATCATCGAAGAGCGGATTCGCGCGATTTCCGAATACGTCGCAAAGTTCGGTGCCGCGTTGCCTGGGACCGCAATCGATATTGATGCAATTGCCAAGGCAATTGCCGCTTTCGAACGATCGCTTGAGCCCGGCATTGCCCCGTTCGACCGTTGGATCGAGGGTGATGAGGACGCGATCTCGCAATCGGCCAAGCGCGGTTTCGTGCTGTTCAACGACAAGGCCGAATGCTCTCTTTGTCACAGTGGCTGGCGTTTTACCAACGACACCTTCCACGACATCGGCGTTGCAACCAAAGATCTCGGCCGGGGCCGCGAGCGCAAAGACGAGCCATTGATGCAGTATGCCTTCAAGACACCGACGCTGCGTTCGGTCGCGCTGCGTCCCCCGTTCATGCACGATGGATCCGCAGTCGATCTTTACCAGGTGATTAAGCACTACGAAAAAGGCGGCATAGACCGACCCAGCCGCTCGCCGCTGATAAAACCTATTGCCTTGTCCGACCAGGAGCGGCGCGACCTGATAGCGTTCATGGAAACCCTGACGGGCATGCCCGAGGCGCAAGCGCCTCCGAAATTGCCAGCCCCCCCGGGTTGAGGGCCACGCACCTCAGTTGCGACAACCCGGGTGGGCCCGCCGGGCAGCTCCCCCTTGATGGGGCGCGCCGGTTGAAGGGAGTTACCTAGCGGGTAAGCTCGGGCGGCACATTAAACTTAGGCTCGATCAGGGTACAATTAGCCGGAGCAAAGGCTTTAATCTTCTTGTCACTAAACGGTAGAATAGTCCTCGGGCGCTACAAAGAAGACCAGAAAGAGGAGAAGCCAGCGGATCGGCGGTGCCCTCATGCGCGCTCACACCTTACCCCTTGCGCTCACTCTAACCATGGCTCCACTCCCCGCAGTGGCGTTTGACGAAGACGAATTCTGCACGACCGTCACCGACATCGCGCACCGCATGAATGCACGCGCCGGCCGGTGGCTCGATCGCAGCACGCGTCATGATGGGGTTGCAGTCGACTGCGGCTTGAAGACACTTGAGGCGAAGCGCTTTCTCAAAGCCGATCCGGATGACATGCGCGAGGGATGGGAAGCTCGCAAACAGCGAGCTTGGAACGCTACCTACTGCAACAATGAGGGGTGGCGGGAAGCAATCGACGACGGCTGGCGCGTCATCGCCACGATAACGTTCCGCGCCGGCGAGACTGTCTCGTTCGTCGCAGAGTGCTGAAGTCAGAATAGGGTCAGGGCCGGAGCAGAGCTGCACCGCCGATTGACGCTAGGATCTCAGACGCTCTTGAGGGTGACACCCTCTACTTCGCGCTCGGTTTGACTCTTCAACCCACAAGTATGCTGCACATGCTCCGGTCTGGATCTGGCAGATTTTGTTGTAAAAGTATTTTGGAGACCGTCCACGCAAGTGAGGGTAGAAAACGATTCCCTCCAGGATCAGATAGGAGCTAGGATTCTCCTGGGAATAATCGACGCCGAATGAAATTCTATCAGCCGTACCATCTATCAGACGTCGGAGCGACTTTTACAACAAAATCGGCACAAGGCAGAAGCGTTCGGCGCCGCAGCGAATCTGTCCGGTATTAGAGGTACGTCTGCCGTGCCGACGAGGCGACCGCCATGCCTCTTGATGACCCAACCGCCCTCGTTTCGCTGTCGGGTCGTCGGGTGAACCGTCTCTCGGTAGTTGCGGTGGACTACTCTGGCAGCCCCGCTTTCCGCAGCCCATCAAAAAAGCGCTTGGGCCGCGGATCGTCAATTCCTGGTCGCCGAGGAAGCCTTCGCCATGCTGTTCTCCTCCGTCGCTCACTGTCATGCAGGACTCGGCAAATAAACAGCTCGGGACAACGGCGATTGCAGCGCGGACAGCACATCCCCCGAACCATGTCGCACTTTTCCATGAAGCCAAGGCAGAGGAGCACCACGATCTCAAGCGATGAATACAGCTTGAAAAATCGCCGTCTGCGCCCCATCTAACTGACGTGGTTCGAACGCTTTGGCCGCATTGGAGCTGGCCCTGTTCCCACGTCTTTCGATGGCAAAACGCACGCACAAGAAACCCGATGCCGGGTCTGGTCCCGAAGCCAAGACGCGGAGGTGTCTGATTTGCAAGACACCCTTCCCGAGCGCATGGGCCGGCGAACGCATCTGCCGGCGCTGCAAGGCGACGGAGAAGTGGCGTAGCGGGATCGCGTAACCTCCGGCTGCGCTCCCAATGGCACATTCGCTACCACGACGCCGGCTACCGACATGCACATCGATCGCATTCAAGCGAACATTCAAGCGGACCCCTATTTCGCGTTCCTGGATTTCGCTCTGAGACTCAATCATCGCCTGA
>Ga0081455_10000228_pt1 | contig 72266 bp, 129 predicted proteins | sample TabmetS3T2R1_FD_70207 | JGI IMG/M metagenome (GOLD analysis project Ga0081455, IMG submission 70207) | Tabebuia heterophylla rhizosphere microbial communities from the University of Puerto Rico - S3T2R1 | ecosystem: Host-associated > Plants > Roots > Rhizosphere ...
GCTGATGGTGTCCGGAGCCGCGTCCTTGATCGTCTTGTAGTCGACGACGATCGGGCCACGCAGCCAGTCCGGCCTCACGCGGCAGCGGACGCCGGTCACCGGGTCGGTCCAGTAGATCGACCGTTCTGCGATGCCCGTGCCCGGTGTGAACAGTGGGCCGGCGATGGGGTGCTGGCGGATCGCCTCGGCCATCTCCAGGACCATGTCGTGGTCTTTGGTCAGGAGCGGCACCTTGCCTGCGGCGTAGGCCTCGTCGCGCTGGATCTGCGCGTCCTTCTTCCGCCAGTCCGGGAAGTCGATGACCTCCAACTCCGGGCCCTCCCCCAGTACGTGGAGGTGCGCGGCGTGCCCGAGGTCGAACTCCTTCTTCGGCGCCTGCGGGTGGTCGCGGTCGTACTTGAACTGGGCGGGGCAGCCCGGGTTGAGCAGGGCCCGCAGGCCGGACGAGGAGATCGACGTGCGGTCCGCGTGGTACTCCTCGGCCGACAGATCGTCGCGCCACGTCGGCGCCTCCACCTCCACGGCGGCGGTCACGCGACACCGTCCACGACGGTGGCGCGCTCGCAGGCTTCGCAGAGTCCGTCTTCGGTGAACGGTCCGTCCTCGTCGCCGCACTGGCAGCGGAGCGGGGCGACGGTGACGCCGATCCCCTGCTGCAGCTGCCGGATGCCGTCCTCGCGGCTGGCGGCGTGGTTCATGGCGTCGACGAGCTCGGGGTAGGCGGCGCGGAGGCGGGCCCGGTGGACGATGTCGGCGGCGTCGATGGCGGCCATGAGTTTCTGGGTGAAGCTGCCGGGCTGGTAGCCGCCCTCGGCGCCGTAGTGCCACAGCACGTGACGGGCGGTCTCAGCGGCGAAGGTGGGGCTGCTGGTGCTCATGTGGTCTCCAAGAAGGTGTGCTGGGTGAGGGCGGCCCGCCCGGCGGGGAGGGGGGCGGGCCGCCCTGGGGGTGGCCGCGGAGTTGGGGCTCGCGGCCAGCTATGTGGCTGTGGGGTGGGTCTCCGCGCCCGCGGCGGGGGGCGTAGCGGGCACGGAGACCCTGGCTGCGGCACACCAGCAGGGGAATGCGCGCCGCAGCCGGTCTCAGGCCGAGGCTGCGGCGGCCTTCTCGGCGAGCTTCTGCTTGTGCGCCTCGTAGTCGTCGTGCCACTTCTGCGGGTTGTGGCCGGCCTGCTCGGCTTCGCCCCACGCCCACTCGCCGATCTCGCCGGACTCGAGCTGCTCGCCGAGGTCGCGGACGGTCGTCTCAGCGAGGTCCGGGTCGGCCTTCTTCAGGGCATGCAGGAGCCGGTACGCGGACCAGGCGTAGATGCCGGAGTGGACCCAGGCGTTGAAGGCTCCGCGGCCTCGATCAGAGTCCATGTCGATGCCGAACATCTCGGAGGTGGACCGCAGGGTCTGCCGGAGCATCTCCTCGGCCATCTCGGCGACGGCGCCCGGGGCGGGGGGTGCGGTGATCTGTTCGGGCTTGCCGCCCTTGCGGAGCGTGCGGGACCAGGTGTCGAGCACGGTCACTCGGTCCTTGTCGTCGCCGCTGTAGCGGCAGGGCATCTGCATGCCGATGAAGTCGTCGCCGACGAAGAGGAGAGGCTTCTCGGGGTGGGCCTGCCACGTGCGGAGGTGGGTGTCTGCCTTCTCCCATCGGGCGAGCATCTTGGTGTCGACGCTGACCATGTCGCCGGACGTGGCCGCGTCGGTCAGCGCGTCGCGGAAGAGACCCTGCCACTTGGGGAAGGTGTGGTCCTTGGCGGGGACGGTGAGCTTGCCCTCGTCGTCGGTGATGGTCAGCGCGTCCGTGCCGGCCGTCAGGTCGAGGATCGTGTCGCCCTCGTGGTTCTCCAGCCAGGGCACGAGCCAGGCGAGGGTCTGCGCGCTGACGGTGAAGGACCAGGTGTCGGTCTCCTCGCGGACCTTGGTGCGGGCGACGGCGAAGGTGTAGCGGTCGGTGCCGAGGGCGTGGATGTGGACGCCGTCGCACTCGAAGCGGATGCCGTTGATCGCGGGCAGGGTGTCGTCGTCGCTGATGTGGGGGCGGGTCTGCTTGATGAGCCGCTGCAGCTTGTGGGCGTTGATCGTGGTCACGAAGGTCTCCGTGGGATGCTGGTGTCGGATCCCCGGGCGTCGGAAGCGTCCGGGGCTTCTTGCTTGTGCGCCGGCCTGGCGGGCTCGGTGTCTCCGCCGGGCCGGCGGGTCAGGTGGCGGCCGCGCGCTTCGTCCCGGCGATGAACTCCGGAATGGGCTGCGTCTTGGTGACGACGGCCTCGGTCATGGACCGGAGCTCCAGGCGGCGGGCCATCTCGGTGAGCTGGCCGTTCATGGCGCGGATCTCCTTGCCGTGCCGGTCTTCCATGCGGGCGACAGCGGCGGCGTATTCGTCGCGCTCGGACTGCAGCTGGGCGATGAGGATGGCGTCCTGGCAGCCGCGCAGCAGTGCGGTGTGGAGGTCGCGTTCCCGTTCCTCGACCCCGGCGACGAGCTGCGCGTTGTGCCGGTCCAACTCGCGGTTCTCGCGGCGCAGTCGGGCGTTGACGACGCCTGGCTTGTGCCGGCCGCGGGCGAGGAAAGGGAGGGCGATGCTCACTTCGCCTCCCGCAGGCTGGCCGCGGCGTCGCGGAGCAGGCGGGCGGCTTCGCGTTTGCCGTGGCCGCGGGCGTCGTTCCAGGTGACGATCGCCGCTTCGGGAATGCGGGCGAGGAGTGCGTCTTCGGCCCGCCATACGAGGAGGGACTTGCCGGTATAGATGGGCTGGCCGTGGGCGGCGATGTTGAGGGCGCCGATCACGTCGACCCGGCAGTCGGCGGGCCGGGTGCCGTTGGCGGCCTGCTTGTGGTCGTACAGATCGCGCTTGCAGTGCCCGTTCTTGTCGATGACGCCAGCGGCCTTGTCAAGGAGGTCGGCGACCTCGGCGGTGGTGGGCTCGGTGAGGGTGCTCACTGCTTCTCCTCCTCGGGCTGGGCGGAGTTGTCCGGCCGGGTACGGAAGGTGCGGTAGATGGCCACGGCGAACCCGATGCAGAGGGCGAAGGGGAAGGCGGCCAGGGCGACGGTGCTCACTGCTGCTCCTTGCTGGGGTTCGGGTAGCCGATGGCGTCGAGGAGCTCAAGGACCCCGTCACGGACCGCCGGGTCCCTGGCGATGAGCCGGCCTGCGAGACGCGGCATCAGCTCGTCCAGCGGGTGCGGGTGTTCGGCGGCAATCCGGTCGGCGATATGCACGGCCGCTGCCCGGCGGACTTGCGGGGTGACGTCGCCGACGGTGAGCGCGTCATGCTTCAGCTCGGCACCCATCACGACCCCTTCCTCGGATGCTGGTTGTTGCGGGCGCAGGCGGCTCGGGCCCTGCGGGCGTCGGCTTCGATGACGGCGAGCAGGAATAGCGAGATGGTCACGGCGGACAGCAGGTCGGCGATCACGAGGCGGCCTCCTTGCGGCTGATGCGGTCGCAGAAGTCCTCAAACGACTCGGTGAAGCCGCCCACAAGGGAGGCCATGAAGTCGTCGTCATCCGGGGCGTGTTCGCGGCCGAGCCAGTCCGAGATGCCGCGGATGATGACGACGGCCCCGGTTTCGGCTGCGGCCCCCAGGACGGAGTCGAGGGATTCGGCGGCCATCACGCGGTCACCGCCTCGTCGAAGCGGGCGGCGTCGGTACGCAGCCAGTACTCGCGCCAGGTACCCGGCGCCCACGACGAGTCATCGGCCCCGAACTCCTCGTGCGCTTCCTGGTCGACGCGGACGAGGGCGTCCTCGGTGATGTCGGCGAGAGCACGCATCACGCCACCTCCGGGAGCCCGCGCAGTCGCTGCTGCCGCTGCACGAACGCCTGCAGTTCGGCGACCGCTTCGGCGAGTTCGTTGAGCGTCTCCGGCGTGGACCGGCTCACGCTGATCGCCACGGACTGCCCGGCCTCGCCGATGATCAGCTGGGCGCACGGTTTGCCGTCGACGCTGCGGAAATGCTTGGTGCGGATCGGGCCGTCATTCAGGTCGAAGTTGATCCCGCCATAGCTTTCGGCACGGGTCATGACGCCTCCCCTCGCAGGACGGCCATGAGGAAGTCGTCGAGGACGATCGGGGCGACGTCCGGGCGGGTGGAGTCGTGCAGTTCGAGGTGGCCGCCGGATGCGGCGGCAGTGCGGATGGCGTCACTGTCCGGGGCGGACATGTCGATGCGGGTGGTCTCGCTCACTTCGCCTCCTCAGGCGTGGTGTTGTTCGGGGTGGTGGGGGCGAGCAGGTTCCGCAGCCGGTCGGCGGACTCCTCGGCGCGCTGCTCGTCCTGCCGTGCGATCAGGTCGCGGATCTGCTGCTCCAGGCGGGCGGCAGGAACATCCAGGCGGGACATGTCGACGGTCACCGGGGCTCACCCGCCTCGATGCGGTCCTGGCAGTCGGGACAGAGACCGGTGATCTGCCACTCCGCCCGGTAGCGGGCGGCCTCGGCCTCGTCCCAGAACACGCGGGCCGAACCGTCGGCAGTGACGAGCGGCAGCCCGCAGCCAATCGGAGGCTTCAGGCAGCGCTCCTCACGCACCGCATCCGCAGGCAGATCACCGCCAGACAGAGCAGACAGGAAGTCGGGGATGGTCATGCGGTCACGACCTCTCGCTTGCCGCCGATCGGCGTCTTCTGGAACTTGCGGTGCCACCGGTACTTCGGGTTCGGCGCCTTGTTCTCGGTCCACTCGATCGGGCCGTGGCACTTCCGCAGTGGGTTGTGGTACCAGGACCGCTGCATGGCCAGGTCGCCGCACTCCGGGCAGGCGATCACCGGGCCCATCGGGGAATGGCGCTGGCGGTCCATGCGCTCCATGTCGTCTAGGCGCCGAAACTCAAGGTCACCTGCGATGACCTCGGTCCCGTCCAGCCCGATGTCGGAGTAGTCGTCGGACCAGTAGGCGAGCGCGTCATCCTCGTTCTCGGCGTCCACCCACATCACCCGCGTGATGGTCTCGACGACGACGATCGGGTAACGGCGCTCGTCCAGGCCCCACGATCGGGCGCCCTTCGTTCGATCCAGCAGCGCCTCGACGCACGGATCGGGCTCGGCCAGCTCGGGCCGCGGCCACGACGCGTTCAGGTAGCGGTGCGAACCAGCATGCTTCAGGTCCTTGTCGCACTCACGCCAGTCGCCGGGCTTCGGCTCACCGCACTTCACGATGCGTCACCGCCCATCGCGGCGCGGGTTTCACGGTCGGCCATGGTCGCCGCCCAGAACGTGTAAAACAGGACGTCCAGGGCTTCCTCGCGCTCCGACAGCGGCAGCGTCTCGAAGGCGACACGGCCGATCTCCTCGACCTCAAACCCCTCCGGATGCGCGGCCCGCAGCATCTCCTCCGCCTCGTTCCACATCGCCTGCCACGGCGACACGAAGGTGACCGACGACGTGATCCGGTCGAACTCCGTCAGCTCGAAGCTCACGACGCCTCCCCGAGTGCCTGCTGTGCCGGGTAGCGGTCGGCGTAGAACTCGCCCCAGACCTTGTCGAACATCCTCCGGTCTGCCTCCGTGTACGACTTCACCTGCCGCTCACGGCCATCCACCAGGCCGATCGAGTCCTTCGGCTTCTCGCCGTGCTGCATCTGGTAGGCCAGCGACACGCGCCGGCCGAACGATGAGCGCACCGAACGGAGCTCGGCCGTCGACAGGCCACGGTCCTTCAGGTACGTCTCCACCAGAAGCGCGCGGTCCTCGGCGGGAATCTCGGCGATCTCGCCGGCCGCCTCCGCGTAGTGGTGCAGTTGCCGGGACCGCTTCCACTTCGGGTCGACCGAGTCGTCCATCGCCGCGATCAGCTGGACCAGGCCCAGCGCGCGGCGGATACGGCGCTCCTCGATCTTCTGCTGCAGCGCGTCCAACTGCTCGTCAGTGGCTGCCGGGTTGATGGCGCCACCCTTGGTCCAGTACGCCTCGATCGCATCTGCGGTCTCGTTCTGGAAGGCGACAAGGGTCGGGCGGAGTTCCTCAACGACGCGGTTCTCGTTGACGTTGGCCAGCAGCATGAGGAAGCTGCGAACCGTCGTCGCGGTCATCACGTAGGACTTGCCGTCGGCGCCAGTCGTGACCGTCTCGGTCACGACTCCCCACGAGCGGGTCTTGAGCTTCCGAAGCTGCGGCGAGTAGGCAAGACCGAGGTCTTCGATCGCCGGCTTCAAGATGATGTGCGGCTGGCCATCGACCAGGGTGGTGTGGACGGAGCCGGCGGACAGGTCGAGTTTTACGACCTCACGCGACTCGGGTGACAATGGAGACAACGGGGTCCCCTCTCTTCTCGGTGGTGGTGAAGGTGGATCTCGGGTGAGGTCGTCCGCTGCGTCGGGTTGCGGGCGGCCTCTTTGCTGCCGTCAGGCGGCGGCGCGGGCCGGGCGGGAGATGCGCGGCTCCGGGGGGCGGGAGTTGTGCTCACGCTCGGCCTCGTCGCCTTCGAGGGCTTCGAACTCGGCCTTCAGGTAGGCGTCGATTTCGGCTATGGCGTAGATGAGCCGGCCGCGGTAGCGGCGGGCCTTGGGCCCCTTGCCGTGGTGCTTGTAGTTCCAGAGCGTGCTGCGGCTGAGGCTGAGGCGGCGGGCTGCCTCGTCGCTCCAGACGTAGCCTTCGGGCGGATCGGGCTGGGTGCCGTCCTTCGAGGGCCTGGGCATGTGTTTTTCCTCCGGTGGGGGTTGCTGTGGGGGACGGTTCGTCATTGGGGCATTGACGCGGGGGGGTCGAAAAGGACCAGGACTCTGACGCCGAGGGCCTCCACGACGCGGTGCGCTTCGTTGACATCGAGCCAGTCGAGTTCTCCGCGCACGATGCGCTCGATCTTGGACTTGCTCACCTGGGCTGCGAGGGCGAGTTCCCGGATGCTGTAGGACTGGCCGCGGCCTGGGTGTTCCATGATCTTCAGGAAGAGTTCGAGGTCCCTCAGGACGTAGCGCACACTCAATGGATTTCCCCCGATTTGCGAGGTGCCTTTCGATGCGCCCAACTTAACTACACCGTGGACGATCCGTCAATGACTCAATGACGACCGAATGACCGGTATCGGCCAAGCCTTCGGCCGGTTAGCATCGATCTGTAGACGGTTCGTCTCAAACTCAGGATGGTTGTACGGAGTGACCTGCTAGTTTTCCGGCGCACGCACTTACTAGATAAGACAGTCGGTGACAGAGTGACGCGAGAGGACGACGACATGACGGCAGCGGCCACAGCTCCGGACCCCGGCGCGGCCGAGGCCAGTGCGCTTGGCGCGCTCTCCCAGCTCATCCAGGACGCCAACGACCGCGGACTCTCCTACCAGGAGATGGCCGATCGCGCCGTCGATGCAGGAACAGGGGTCCGCTACTACAAGCAGTCCCTGCAGAAGCTGGTCAAGAACCCTCCCGTCAACCCGCCTAACGTGCCCCAGATGAAGGCCCTCGCCAACGCCCTCGGCAAACCCCTGCGCATCATCAAGGCCGCCGCCGCCCAGCAATGGCTGATGTTCGAGGCGACCGAACTCGCCGGCTACGACGAGGACACGCGGATCATCGTGGCGCATCTCGCCGGGCAGTCCCCCGCGGACAAGCGCCGGTGGCGGCGCATGATCGAGGCCGAAGAGCAGGCCCGGCGTGAGGTGGACGAGTAGCAGGACAGCTACCGAACTTCTGTCAACTGACCGCGAATGTCCGTAAGTAGACTTTTCTGCAACTGATTGTCGACGACTCTCGGTAGACGTACTCTGCACCAACCGTGCACAACTGGCCATTTGGCTTCAAGTGCACCGTTGCTTGGGGAGGACACGTGCTGCAGGTCACCTACGAGGCCACTACCCTTCCGTCCGGGATGCTGGCCGACATAGGCGAAGAACGGGGAAGAGTCCAAATCCGCGTCCATGAGCCCGCCCCCCTCGAAGACGTCGTGCGGCAACTCAACATCCAGGTAGACCGGTTCCTGTCCAGGTCGGAGTGGTATCAGCTCTGGCGCGACGAGATCGTCAGCCGTGAGACCCCCGGCTGCTCGCTGCGCGTCGTGTACCGCATCGACCGCCGGGCCCCTGCGGTCGGGATCGGTGAGAAGCGGGGCCTCGTCACCGTGTACATCCCGCCGTGGACCAGCGTCAAAGAGTTCGCCGCCGCCATGAACCCGACCGCCCGGGAGTTCCTTGCCGGAGGGCACTGGTTCCAGCACTACGCCGGGGAGATCATCGACATCAGTCCGGAGGAATTCACCGGAGTCTGAGCAAGGGGGTCCGCCGTGGCGGGATACGTCGAAGATCGCTGGTACAACAAGGACGCCGAAGGCAAGTACACGATCCCCACCGCACGGCACGGCACGGGCAAGCGCTACAAGGTCACCGGAATTCCAGGCGTCAAGGCCCGCTCGTTCACCAAGCTCACCGGCGCCGACGGCGCCAAAGCGTGGCTCGCCAAGGCCCAGCACGAGAGCGCCAAGGGCGAGTTCATCGACCCCCGCGCCGGCACCATCCTGATCCGCGCCTACGTCGAGGAGGAGTGGTGGCCCGACCAGGACTACGGCGACCCGGCAACCGAGGCCACCGTCAAGGGCCGCATCTGGAACCACATCCTGCCCCACCTCGGCTCACTTCCCCTCAACGCGGTCAAGACCCCGCAGCTGCGCGCCTGGCTCAAGACGATCAACGCCCAGCTCGGCGACGGCACCGTCAACGAGGTGTGGGGATATCTGTCCGCCATCCTGCAGGCTGCGGTCGACGACGAGCGGATCACCAAGAACTACTGCCGCTCCCAGACATCCGTCCGCCCGCCCAGCCGGCCCGAACGCAAAGCGCGGGCGTGGCAGAAGGCACGGATCCTCGCCGTGCAGGAAGCCCTGCCGGAGCGGTTCCAGGTCATGGTGGATCTCGGGGTGGGCGCCGGCCTGCGCCAGGGTGAGGTGTTCGGTCTGGCCGTCGAGGACATCGACGAGTCGGAGGGCGTCATCCACGTCCGGCGTCAGGTCAAGAAGGTCGGGGCCAAGCTCATCTTCGCGCTGCCGAAGGGGAAGAAGACCCGCACCGTTCCGGTGCCGCCGCATCTTCTCGCCGTGCTCCGCGGGCACCTGCAGCGGTTCCCCGCGAAGAAGGTGACGCTGCCGTGGGCGAATCCGGCACCTCCTGAGACGGAGCGGGAGGAGAAGGAGAGGGCGCCGCGGACCTTCGAGCTGGTCGTGACCGCAGCACGGGGCGGGGCCGTGCGGCGGGACAGTTGGGACACGCGCGCCTGGAAGCCTGCCCTCGCTGCGGCCGGCCTGATCCCGGAGCCGGAGCGGACGAAGCAGCCGATCAAGCACCGCCCGGGCTGTTTCCGCACGGTGGTGAAGTATGCCGAGAGCCGCGAGCACGGGTACCACGCGCTGCGGCACACGTTCGCCTCGGTGCTGCTGGACGCGCGCGAGCCGATCGTGGCAGTCTCAAGATGGCTGGGGCACGCGGATCCGTCGATCACACTCCGGATCTACGCCCACATGATGCCTGAGGCCGACGGCCGCGGCAGGACGGCGATGCAGGCCTGGTTCGAGACGAATTCCTAAAAGATCTCCCCAGGCGCTCCCCACGAAAACTGATCATGAAAAAAGCGGCACCTCCCGGAGGTTCGGGAGGTGCCGCTTTCACGTGTTCAGCGTACCCCTACAGTGCACAACGCACGCCTCTGACCTGCGGATAGCCGCGCCGGGAAGTACAGGTAGCAGACGCCGCCGGTGCCGGAGACGACCTTGCCGCTGGCGTTGTACCGCTTGGTGCGCAGCCAGATGTTCTCCATCTGTTGGCAGCGGTACCGGACATCAGGGGTAACGCGAGCCCGGTACGGCATCAGGGTCCTGAACTGGCTTCATTACGATTCACGCAACCTCGCACGGCTTAACGGAACTTGAGTCGAAAGCGCTCCCCCGATGCTCCCCACGCAAGATCACTCCCCAGGCGCTCCCCAGATTGAGGCCGATGAGACAGCCTGTCACCTACCCGTCTCATCGGCCCAGCGCCTCGCCGAGGCGCCCCGGTGCGTACTCCCGGCCCGCACGCGCAGCCTCCTCACGCCTTATGTCCTCCATCCGCACCACGCATTCCTGGCAGGCGCGGACCTCGCGCTCGCCGTCCTGTCGGGGATGGACTACACCCACGACGGCCGTGGGGACGACTCCCTTGCTGGGATGGCGGAAGCAGAGCCCGTCGGTCCAGTCGTAGAGGTCGAGGATCTGCTGCCGCTCCATGGCCCTGTCTCCCGTTATCTCGGCCGGCTCGGTTGTGGGGGCTTGGCCCTGATTCCCGTCTTGCTCAACGGAATGCGCTGGCCAGTGGTAGTTCACCCCTTCGGGTGAACATCTGTTCGAATCTCGCACACTACAGCGCACCCCACGGCATATGCCACAACCGCAGGGCTGCCGGTGGGGGGTGGCAGCGCTTCGAGGGCGTCGCCCTCGCTTCTTCTACGGCGGCGACAGGCTGGTCCGTCGCGCCGGTCGGGCACTTTTTCGCGTGGCGACCGTTTGGGTACTGACGCAAGATCGTTAGGGCCACAGCGTGTGACGGGTGCCAGCCCGCCGCAACCCCAGACCCGACTGGGTCCTCGACCGCCGAAGAGCCCTCGGCCACCGGATAGCGGACCTACGGCGGCAAGCGGAGCTCTCCCAAGAGGAGCTGGCCCACCTCGCCGGCATGGAGCGTCGCAGCATCCAGCGCTACGAGAACGCGCAGCGGGATCCGCAGTACAGCGACCTGCTCCTCATTGCCCACGCCCTGCGTGTGCATGTCGCTGACCTCCTCAGCGGCTGAGTTGCGGTGCGTGGCGCAGCTCTGTTCCGAACCGTGCTGCTGTCGAACTTTATTCAACGACCAATTGCCCGCGAGGTTACGGCGTTTGCTGCATATATGCGGGTGGGTTCGGTGATCGGCGCGTGAACTTCTCGCCCACCGTAACCCTCAGGCCAACACTCCATACGCCCTGGTCAACCGTTGGCCAAACGTTCCGGCAGGTAACCCGTCCCGTCGCAGGGTCCAGGCGACGGGGCGGGCGTCATATCGCGCCGTCGTGCAGCTGGCGGTAGGCGTTGTCGAGGGCCGCAGTCCATGCCTGCCACAGCTGTTCGCCGATAGAGCAGCGCTGCCGGTCCACGTCGGCGCACTGGCGGCACTCGTTGGCGTGGACGGCGTGCGCGTGCTGGGCTTCCTGTACGGGGCTGAGGCGGGTGGCTGGTGGCAGTGCGGGCCAGTGCGGGCCTGTTTCAGGCGGGGGCTGGTCGCCTCTACGCTCGTCCATGTCGACGCTCCACTCCGTCGGCCGCGCCCCCGGGTCGAGCTGCATCGGCCGCGGGGGTCTGTCGTGTCTGGTCACGATACCCCTGCGGTATAGGCGGTATAGGCCGTCTAGGTCGACTCGTCTCGCGTGTCTGACTAGGCCCGCCTAACTTCTGGATCATGAGGTGGGAGCCGGAAGTACCGCGATGGCGGCAGGTGTACGCCGTGATGACGGAGCGGATCGACGACGGCACCTACCCGCCCGACGAACGCCTCCCGTCCGCAATGGCGATCTGCGACGAGTTCGGGATCTCCCAGGTGACCGCGAAACGCGTGTTGACAGAGCTACGGGGCGCCGGGCTCGCCTACATGCAGCCGGGCATCGGAACGTTCGTGGCGCCGCTGCCGCAGCCGCCTACCTCGTAGCCTGCTGTCAGACCGGCGCCCTAAGATCAGAGGCATGCCCCCCACGCCCCGGCCGGATGGTGCCGCGCGTTCTGCCGACGAGCTGAACGCGGCGATCCGGGCGTTGTTCCCGCACCGGGATGTGCGGTTGACGGACGAGCAGCGGGAGACGTACCGGGGGCTGCTGGCGGAACTGCGGCGGGTCGAACGCGGAGACGTCACGGCGGCGGCCTAGAAGGCGAAGGCCAGCTGCTCGCAGTCTGTGGTCTCGATGCGGGGCGGGGCTGCAAGAACCCGGGTATGCCAGGCGAGGGCGCCTTCCTTGCAGTTCGCGCAGGTCTTCGCGCGGTGCGTGCACTGCGACAGCTTCATCTTGCGCTTGCGGTAGCCGAACGACCAGGCCTGCGAGTCGGCCGACGTGAGCTGGTCGCCGTAGATGCCGAGCCCGTCGGTCTTCACGCCGAACCCGTGCAGGCGAAGGCCCTGCCCGTGGAAGTAGTCGACGATCTCGGCTATCTCCTCGCTGTCCTGCCGTCGGCACACCGACCCCAGACCTACGACCGGTTCGGCGGCCAGATCGAACCCGGCTTCGGCGTACAGGCGGGCGCAGTGCTTGTAGTCGTCGAGGCTATAGCCCTGAAGGACAAGGATGAACGGGATGTCCGGGGCCAGGCGGCGCAGCTCGACGGCGTTGCCGACGGTGAGCCGCTGGTGGATCCGGACGGCAGTGGTGAGGTCTTGCTCCGGCTCTCCGGGCTTCAGGCCGCGCAGCTCCCGGGTGCCGTGGAACTCCTGCCCGTGGAAGAACCCTCCCCGGATGACGACTTCCTCGCACATCAGATCCTGCGGGGCCGCCCACAGCATCCGCTCCGGCCCGAGCTGGTCGCGGTAGCGGCGCACCTCCGCCACGTACTCCTCGGCGGTCAAGGTCCAACGGCCGTGACGCTGGAGTTCGGTGAACCCGCCAGAGTCGAGGCAGAAGTCGTGCAGTGCCCGCGGGAACGGGGTGGCACGCCGGGCCAGACGGGTGCGGGACACGAAGAACACCACGTCGTTGAACCGAGGGTCCGGGTCCCACAGCCAGTGAGGCTCCGGCGTGCCCAAGTAGAACCTCACGCTGATTCCTTGACGACGTGGGCGTTGCGGTAGGCGATCAGCATGTCGATGACCTCGTCGACCCGTCCGGCTTCCAGCGACCGGAACAGGGCCGGGAGGCGGTGCCGCTCGTTCTCCTCCAGCAGCCCGAAGCCCTGGTGCGACTCGAACTCGATCCGCCCGTTGCGGCGACCGTCCCGCTCCTCGGCGCGCACACGCATGGCCTTGATCAGTCGGTAGTAGTCCCGGTTGGCAGCGTCGATGCGGCGCTGGTCTCGGACAGACGGAACCTCCGTCGTGCCGTTGCAGCGGTAGCAGGTGTCAGGGCCGCGGCGCGTGTGGTAGATGCCCGTTCCGTTGCAACGGGGGCAGGGGCGCAGCGGGTCGAGCAGTTCGATCGCGGTGGTCTGCTTGGTGTCCTGCTCTGCAACCGGCGTCCAGCGGTCCGCCTCGCGCTCACCCTCGGGGTCGGCGTCGGCGATGCAGCAGGCGCAGCGGAACAGCGGGGTGACCTTGACGGGCGTGCCGTCGGGGCTGGTGACGGGGCGCCAGGAGGCGGTGTGCTCGTCGCAGGTCAGGTTCGCCCAGGTGTCCCAGTCGAGTCGGTGGGTGGCCTGCTGCATGCAGGTGCCGCTGTGGCACGTCCCGGCGGGCTTACTGGGGTCATCGACGACCTTGTTGGTGTTCATTCCCGTCTCCCCTGCTCGCCGTTCCCTTTACGCCTCTAAGCTTGGCCTAGCGACTTGGCGTTGTCAAGCGAGATGGCCTAGCGACTTGGCCAAGAAGGTGAGAAGATGCCGGACATGGACACCGCCAAGCTCGAACTCGCAGCCCAGCGCTACCGCGACGCGCAGGCCAACCTCGACGCAGCCCGCGCAGACCTCCAAACCGAGGTCGTCTCAGCACTGAGCAGCACCGACGAGCGAGGCGCCCAAGCCCAGGTCGCACGCATCACCGGCTGGACGCGGGAACAGATCAGACTGCTCATGAAGGCTGCGCGCGAGGAGTCGTAGGATCCCAACATGCCCGCGATCACCCTCCCCGCCGACCTCCTCGCCCTCGAAACCCGCGCCTGGAACGACATCCAAACCGGACAGCTCACCGCCGACACGGCCGAAGCCGTACATGCCGCAGTGGTGGCGTTCGCGGACGCGGCCGGGCTGGAGCGGATCGACGTGGAGACGGCGGTGAAGCAGGCCGTCAGGCACCCAGAGACGGCAGGCTAGGGCCGCCACGACTCCTGATAGCCGGGCCGGTCGCTGTACACGGCTGCTTTGCGCTTCGCCCACCGCTCCAGGATGTGCAGCATGGCGGGCAGATAGTCGGCCTCGCGGCGCAGCGCGTTCCTGCGGAACACGTCGTCGTCTCCGGACCCGGCGAGACGAGCGGACTCCCTTTGGTGCCCCTCGTGGCTGCGGAGGGTGCGTTCATACTCGGCGAGAAGTTCGCGGTCGATCTCGATCTCGCGCAGCACCCGCGCCGGATCATGGCGAGCGATGTGCTCGGTCGTGGCCCGGAGTTGGCGGCTACTCAGTGCGAAGCCGTCGGCCACGGTGATGCCGTCGACGGCCAGCACCTCATCCGACTCGGCGTTGACGTGCCACGGGCCAGGACTCGCAGCCTCAGCCGCGCGCTCGTCTCCGTCGAGCTGGGCGCGTAGCCACTGCACCAGATCGTCCACGGCCCCTCCAACGGTTGCGGCCCCGCCCGGGGGTTCCACGACCCAGGCAGGGCCTCAGCAACTGGCAAACCCGCGCTTGGCTAGTGCCTGCAACGGATACCACCATGCTACGACCCGCCACCGACAACGCCGGGCCGCTGCGCTGCGCCACAAAACGACGCCGGCATGCAGACGCACGACCGCCCGCCCACAACCACGGAGGACGGGCGGAACGCGGTGCGCCAGGTAGCTACTCCGGCGCGCGGCAGCCGATCGGACGGCGCACGGGGCGCCGCACTGCCAGTAGCACCGGACGGATTTGAACCGCCGACCTCTGGGATATGAGCCCAGCGAGCTGACCGAGCTGCTCCACGGTGCGAACTCCAGCATGGCACAGGGCGGCGGCAGAAACTCACGGGCAGGAAGACGAGTTGGCGCCCACCGCGACGGGGGGACGCGGTAGGCGCCAAGGGCAGTGTGGCATGGGGCGGGTGGCTACAGGCCGATGTCCTCCGATGCCGCATCGGTCCACTTGTCGGCTTCGCGGATGTAGCCCCAGAAGACGGGACTGTTGTCTGCGTGGCCGGACTGTGCGCGGATCTTCTCTTCGCGCTTCCCGGCTCGGCGGCTGGTGGTGATGAACCCGGCCCGCATGCTGTGGCCGGTCAACCGGACGGCGATCCCAGCGCGTTCAGCGTTGCGGGCGATGATCTCGCGAACGGCTTCCGGGGAGAGGGCGCGGTCGCCGAGGCGGCCGTGGACGGTGATGGGCAGGAAGGCGGGGCCGCTGGTGATGCCTGCGGCGGCGCGCCAGGTGAGCCAGGCACGGACGGGGCAGGTGTCGGGGTTCTTGCCGTAGTGGACGACGACGTCCCGGGGCGGGCGGCCTTTGACGGCGGGCACCTTGACTTCGAGGCCCTGGCTGACGTGCACGATGGTGTCGGCTCGCAGCTCGGCGACTTCGGCGGAGCGCCCGGCAATTCCGAAGGCCATGAGCCAGAGCGCGCGGTCGCGGAGCCCGGCGAGCCCGTCGGCGACGGCGGAATTCATCTGTCGGAGTTGTTCGGGGGTGACGGCGGCGGCTTTGCCCCTGCCTCGCGCCATGCGGTCGGGGTCGTTCTTGAGCGGCTTGAGCGCCTTGCGTGCGGCTTCGGTGGCGCGCTTCGGGACTTCGACCCCGAGCCCTCGCGCGGTGACGGTGACTCCGGTGATCCGTCGGTCGATGGATGTTGGCGCGGCGAGCTTGATGGTGTCGAGCCAGACGACGAAGCCGACGAGGTTGCCCCTGCTGACTGCGGTTGACGGCATGCGGTGGCCCGTCCGCTCGGCGAGCCAGTCGTGGAACTGTTCCCAAAGCGCCCAGTCGTTGGCGTATCCGCGCTTGGTGTTGTTGGGGATGTTCCTGTCGAGGTGTTCGTCGGCCGCCTGCTCCATGGCGGCGAGGACGGCGAGCGTCGCAGCGTCGTAGACGGGTGGGTTGGCATCCGGCTGGCGCGGGATGAGGTTGCCGCTCATCGCTCACCACCCGTTTCGGTGGATGCAGCTTCGTAGTGCTGAACCCAGAGCGCCTTGGTGTTCGGCGTGGACCAGGCCAGCTGCTTGCCGCAGGAGCAGGCGACGGATGCGCCTTGGCCGCCCTCGTTGTCGGTCTGCGGCGCATGCTCCCCAAGGGCGCCCACATGAGTGGGGCATAGGTGGAGCCAGAAGCGTCCGTGCGACCGGAGGGACCGGACATCCAGAGCCCGCAGCAGCGTCCGGCCCGCCTTCGCTGAAGGCAGCGGAGCGTGCGACTGGTAGGCGATGCTGTCGATCGTCGTCCAGCCAGCGGGGGCGTCGTCGGTCTCGGATAGGTCAGACACCGTGCAGTTGAGTGCGTCGCACCGGAAGCGGTACGTGCGCAGGACTTCGACGGTCACACGGCCCTCCTCGTCTTCGGCGACCACGACCAACCCATCCGTGCACGGTGATTCTTTCCGCCGTGTCCGGCGGGCAGATTGCAGGGGCGCGGCGCGTACTGCGACGGCACGAGGTTGGGCGGCCCGCCGACGCTGCCGCATTCCTTCTCGCCGGGGGAGGCGAAGTCCCGGAACCAGTCCATGTGCAGGACTGCGCTGGAATCGTCTTTGTAGCACTCGTGAGCGGCGCAACCTCCGCACAGTTCGCACTCAGCGCACTCATCGAGGCGCCACGGATCGACCTTCCCGAGGCAAGGTGAATCAAGCACGGAGTCCCACATGCGCTGATCGTCAGCCACGGGCGTCATGACCCGGACTGACGAGGCTAGCCACGGCCGCCGCAGCGCCTGTCACCCGCTCTGCATGGGTGGGCTGTGTGCCGTCCGAGGCGTAGTAGTTGAACCAGGGGCGGATGACGTCCGGCCCCTCGGTGCGGATCTTCTCGGCGAGCCCAGAAGCGTAGTCGTCGAGGACGGCGTTGGCCCGGGCGGTACTCAACCCGGCTTGGCAGAGGTGCACGATGAGGCGTGCGCGGGAGTCTGAGGCCATGTCTAATTGTACCGTTTTTTCGCCCGCGATATGGCATGTTATCGAGCGTCAGGGGCGCCGCATGGCGCCCGGCGCGACGGCGGCGACCCGAGCGCGCTTCCGGTCACCAGGCCTGAACGTCCGCTCCACGAGACCGTGCCCAGCGTTGTAGGTGGCGGTCATGACGGCGTCGGTGTCGCACACGGATGGCAGGCTGTACAGCTCCCTGGCCACGTAGTCGAGCAGGTCGCTGCGTGCGGCCTGGCGGCCGATCCCGCGGGCCTCCTGCCAGGCTTCCCGGTCCACGGTGATGCGCCAGTCGCACCGGACCGCGGCTTGTCCTGGGGGCTGCGCTTCCGGTCGCGGGGTGATGCAGGTTGCGTAGGCGCCCGTCTCTTCGAATGGCGCCAGGTCATTGATCGCGAAGACTAGGTAGCTCGCCAAGTCGCCCTCGACGCGCGCGGGATCGATGCCGTTGTCGTCCGCGTAGGAATCGAGCGACACGGTCCAAAGCGTGCGCAGGATGGCAATCATCAGGTCTCCAGTGTGCCGGTAGGCTGACAGGCGTGCGCCCCGGCTGCTTACCTCAGCCGGGGCACCATCACTTCTGACTGTCGATCTCTTCGCACTTCCGGCAGGTAGGGTATTCGTTGAGGGCTACCCAGCTGTTCACGCGGCGCGGGAGCGGGATCCCGCAGAGGGCGACGTTCTCCGCCCTGTCCTTCCAAAGGCCGTCCGCCACGAAGTGCTTGGTGCGCCCGTAGCGGGTCAGCCCCATGGACGGGTCCCACCAGACGAGGTTCCGGGCCATGGTCAGACCTCGCTCTGAGCGGCAGTCTGCCTGTGTCGGTTGTACTCGTCGGCCTGCTGGGCGTTGCGTTCCAGGCCGTCAGCAAGATGTATGGCGAGTTCCGGGGTGATCTCGATGTAGATCACGCGGCCGTCTTCCTTCTCGGGGTCGATGATGCGGGCCTGGAGGTACACGGCCTTGCCGCCCCCCTTCGCCAGGCGGTGGCCCCATCCTGTGAGGCGCGCCGCCCAGGGCTGCTTGCGTCCGGCCATCAGTTGCTCTCCTCGTTGAGTTTGGCGGCCCTGGCGTGGGCACGCTCGCGGCTACTCGGCCTGGTATCACGCCTGTAGCGGGCCGGTATGGCTGGCACTGTGGGGGTGGCGTAGCCGAGAGCGGCAAATACGTGCATGCCGGTGACGGTGTCGAGTACGGCGAAGTAGCCGGGGCCGAGCTGCTGAACCTCGTAGCGGGGCTTCGCGGGAGCCGTCTGGCTCGGCGCCTCAGGCTCCGGCGTGGGGTCCTGCCTCGGGGCGGGCGTGTGCTCGCCGCACCTCCAGCCGCCGTGCTCGTTCTTCTCCGGCAGCTCGTAGCCCTCGGGCAGGCCGGGCTCCCACGGCTTCTCGCCGGAGCCCTGGCAGATGTCGCCGTCCGGCTGCTGGGGCAGGCCGCCGGAGAGGGTGAAGTGGCCCATGTCGACGGACTCGCGATGCTTGCGCATGGTGCCGTCCTTGCGGAGCTTGCCCGCCCACTTGCAGCGAGGGCAGGTCGCGTAGCTGTCGTCGGCGGTGGCGTGGTCGGCCATGAGCGGTTCCGTCTTCTCGGTCTTGTTCTCGGTCATCACGCTCACTACTTCTCCCTGGTCGCCTCTTGTTTCTGTACCTACAGAATGCGCCCGCGGGGAGAGTCTTGTCAAGGCGTCGCGCGAGATGGATGCTAGTTTCTGTACCTACAAATAGGAGGAGGTGGCCGAGTGGCCAGGCCGAAGACCGGCGAGACGCCCATCCGCAACGTCCGCGTACCCGACGGCGTCTGGAACGCCGTCAAAGCCAAGGCGAAAGCGGAGGGGCGAACCATCACCGATGTCGTCGTGACCGCGCTCCACCGGTATGCCGCCACCCCCGCCAAGATGGACGACGCGAGCAGCGAGCAGTCCGGGACATTGCAAAGCGCCCCGCTCCCCCACCGCTGATGCGGCAAGGAAGCGGGGCGCAGTCGCGTGGTTCAGAATCCGAGGACGACGGACAGGCTGGCGTACAGGTCGAGAACAACGGACAGCATGGGCTCACCCCCTTTCCCGGCTGGTGGGGCAGTCGGGTCAGGGCTCCTCGTTGGCCGGTGGGGGCGGCAGGTCGGGTTCGAGGAACGGGGAGATGGACGGCGCCGGGATCGGCTGAGGGTCGAGGCGGCCCAGGCGCTCGAGACTCGCGGCGTATGCGGCGGTCGTGTCGCGGCGCGGGAGCCGGGCGGCAGGCGGTTCAGGCATGCGGGCCTCCTAGGCGTACTGCGTGCGGCGCGGATCCAGGGCCGCGGCCTGATTGCTACTGTTGCCCCCGCTGTTGCCGTTGCCGGGCTGGTCGGGCTCGCAGTCGTACCGCGGGTTGTTCTCGTCGAAGCCGTCGACCGGCTTGCAGCTGTAGGTGGTGCCGAGATAGGTGAACGTCCAGCCGGCTGGCGGCTTCCCGTTACTGCCGTCCTTGCCGTCCTTGCCGTCGGCGCCGTCGACCCCGTCCCTGCCCGGAGGCCCGGAAGGCCCGGGGACGGTCGAGTCCGCGCCCGGCGATCCGCTCGGGCCCGGCACCGTCGAGTCGGCCCCATCCTTCCCCGGGGCCCCGGATGCGCCAGAAGGGCCCGGCGACGGGGTGCTGGTGGGCGCCGGCTTGCCCGATGCGCCCGCCGGCCCGGTACTGCCCCGCGGCCCGCGGGGGCCGACGACAGACTTTCCGGACGCGCCGCGCGGACCTGCTACCGGCTTGCCGCCGAGATTGCGCACCTGCTGAGACAGGGCTGCGATGTCGGCGTCCTTGTCCTTCAGGTCGCTCGACATGCCCTGGATGCTCAGCACGATCCACGCGAACGCGGCCCCCAGCGCGACGGCGGCGACGACCGCAAAGAAGTCGCCTCGGCGCCAACGTCTCTCTTCAGCGCGGATCTCCGACCGCGTCACGACCCGGACCCCCGTGTCAGGAGGATGATGACGGGCAGCAGGATCCCGACGAGCGGCACGATCACTGCGCCGACCAGCCAGCGGCGTGTTGCGACGATCCGCTCGGCGTCCTTCTCCCGCAGTGTTTCCAGGGTGGCGACGCGTTGTGCCAGGGCGTCGTGGCGGATGTCGTAGAGCTTTTGGTCCACCTTTTGGGCCAGCTCTGCGGACAGCGCTCTGATGTCGTCCCGAATGTCGCCGGTCCGCTCATCGAGGCGGCGGGCGAGCTCCCCGAGAGTCGGATCCTCCGGCACGCGCTACTCCGATCAAACGCCCGGCTTCGCGGGCTGCGCTGCGGGCGCCGTCGGCGAGGCCGGGGAGACCTGCACTCGCGTCAGCAGCGTGAGCACTGCGAGGACGACGGTGTTGATGGCGCCGACAGTCTCCTGCGACACGTTGTAGCCGAGCGTTCCGACGAGGACCGCCCCGGCGGCAACGACCGCGGTGAACGCCTGCGGAGCGATGGGGCGGGTCATGGCGGCGGCGATGGCGCCGAGGATCGCGGACACGGCGGCGACGATGGCGCCAGCCGTCTCGGCGCTCAGGCTGGTGATGCCGAGGGAGACGATGAGGCCGAGGACGGCCGAGAGGGTGTTCAGAACCACTACCGGTTCGCGCCCGAAGAGCTTCACAGTGATCTCGCTTCCTGTTCGGCGAGCCAGCGCCGGACGGTCTGGTTGTGGCGGGCGTCCGCGAGCGCGTTGTGCTCGCCGCTCGCCTGCTTGGGCAGGGCGTCCCAGCCGAGGCCGAGGCGGCGGGCTTCCTGCTGGATGTCGCTGGTGTACATGGGCACCCCGTCCGGGAGGTCGATCATGCGGCCCCACAGTTGGGCGAGGCACACATGGTCGTAGGCCCCGTAGGAAGCCCAGAGTTCGACGTCCTGCCCGGCGTCGCGGATGAAGTCCCGCACCTCGCGGGCGATCCGCTCCACGGGCTTCACCGCCGGATCGAGGTAGTTGAACAGCCACCGCTTCGGCATGTGCAGGATCCAGTCCCCGTGCGGCTTCGGCAGGTTGGGGACCACGTGCTCCATCAACCACTTGTGCCTGCGTACCCGCCGCCGGAACCGCCAGCCCTTCCAGCCGCGCGCGGCCAGCAGGGCGTTGACGGCGTAGTAGGAGCGGCCGTCGTCCGCGACCATGCCGATCGAGATCGGCTCGATGCGCACCCCGTCCTCGAGGAATTCCCAGTCGTAGAAGACGTCGGTCATGCGACCACCATGAACAGGCCGGTCTGCGACCCCAGCTTCTTCAGGGACACGCTGCCCGGGATGCCGTCGGCGTCGTCACCGGAGTAGCCCAGTCGTCGCTGCCACGCCTTGTACGCGTTGACGGTCGTAGACCCGAACGAGCCGTCACCGGCATACGTTTTGGCGAGGTAACCGAGCTTCACCAGCGCCGCCTCGACGAGGTTGGTGCCGGTCATGTACGTGATGTGGCCCTGCTTGGCATCGGGGTCGGTCTTGGCGGCCTTGATGAGCAGAGACAGGTCGACCCGCGGCTTCGACGGGGTGGGTGCCGGCGCCGGGGTGACCGTGCCGCCGGGTGTCTTGGTCAGCTGCACCTTCACGGCGGCCCGGAAGTCGTCCATGTCGAAGCTGGGGTCGATCTTCCCGGGCTGGACTTCCTTGTGCCCGGCGACGGACTTCTCCGACCAGCCGTGCGCCCGGCACAGGGCCGCCGCCCACAGCACTGCGTCCCGGTACTGGTCGGCCGGGTAGGGGTCCTTGCCGTTGCCGAGGTTCTCGATCTCCAGGCCGTAGAGGCAGTCGTTGCCGTCGGCGTTGGCCTGGTCGTCGTGCGGCAGTGCGGTCTCGTTGCGGAGCGCATTGAGGACGTCGAGGTCGACGGCGCCCGCGTGGTTGGTGCGGCCGTGGCCGATCATCCACAGGCCGTCCGTCTTGCCCAGCCAGGAGTGGCACAGCGGGCCGGGCAGATCCGCGCGGCCGTTGTAGCAGAGCTCCCGATCGTTGCGGCCGGCCGTGTGATGGATGAGCACCCCCACCACCGGGCCGAAGGTCTTTCCGGTCGCGGCCTCGCGGTTGCGGGTGGCCCAGTCGGCGTGCTCGTGCACGGTGAGCCCTTCGGCTCTCAGCTTGGCGAGCATCTGGGTGGCGGACAGCGGTGTAGCCATGGATGCTCCAGGCGTGACGAAGGCCCCGGCCATCGGCGCGGGGCGTGCAGGGTGGGGCGGGCGCGGGTGGGTCTCAGTAGTCCCAGGTGGTGGCAGAAAACTGGGCGTGGATCACGTCGACCGGCTCGGTATGCGTGTGCCGTACCTCGATGGCCACCGGCTGGCCGGCATTGCCGTGGAACAGCCATGTGCCGTTGCGCAGGTCCTGGCCGACCGTGTCGTCTGCATCCGATTCCCCGGTGTTGTCCGGGTTGGTGTATGGATCACGCACGAAACGGACGTTGAACTGGCGCTCGTCGCCCTCATACGTACCGATGTCGTCGAACTTCACCAGATATGACCAGATGAAGTCGCCGCTGGTCTTCGGCTTGATGAGGGCCGAGTTCGGGTTCTTCGCCGTGCCGTCGCCCTGGTACATGCCATCGTCGTTCCGCAGCACGGTGTCGAACCGGATCGTCGTCCACGTGTTCGGCGGAATGGGCTGCCGGATGTTGGTGTACAGCTTGCACTGCGTGGCCATCACACACTTCCATCCTGGATGGGCGACTGCGGTCAGGAGGACGTCGTCATGTTCCGGGTCGTGTAGGCCGTGAAGCCCTTCGTGCCGGTGACGTTGTAGTAGCGGGGCGCGAGGAGATCGACGAGCGCTTGCAGGAGGGCGTCGCCTTCGGACTCGGTCGCCGGGCTCTCGGTGCTGATGCTCAGCTGAAAGCTGGTCGCCGAGTTGCTGTTCAGGCGGCCGTTGATGGTCCAGGTGGTGTCGCTCGTCGACGTCTGCGGGGTGTCGAGGGGCATGCTGCTCCTAGGCGGTGTAGGTGGTGACGATGACGATTCCGGCGGCCCCGGTGGAGCCGGCGACTGCGGCATTGCTGGCGCCGTTGGAGGGGCCGGATGCGCCGCCGCCGTAGAGGCGGCCGTCGAAGCCGGAGGTCGAGCCGGAGGTGACGCCGGTGGCGCGGCGCGGGTTGGAGAGGAAGCTGCTGCCGCCGTTGTTGTACTTCACCGGCGTCGCACTGATCACCTGCCCGTTGCTGCCGTCTCCGCCCGCGAGGCGCCAGTCTCCCCCGGTGCCGCCAGAGGCGCCGTTGGTGCCGCCGATGGTGACGCTGGTGCTGGTGGCGGTTCCTCCCGCACTGCCTTCGCCGCCAAGGGCAGTAATGAGTGCGCCGAAGCTGCTGGTGCCGCCCGTACTGCCTGCATTGGCTCCGGCCGAGCCGCCAGCGCCTCCGGCGCCGACGGTGACGGCGACGCTGGCGCCGGCCGTGGAGGGAGTGAACCAGCCGGTTGCGTATTCTCCGCCTGCCCCGCCGGGTGCGCACGCCGCCTGCCCTGATCCGGTTGCGGCGATGCCGCCGGATCCTCCTCCGGCGCCCTGCACTTGGACGTGGACGAGGATGGCGTTGGCGGGCCGGGTCCAGGTGCCGGAGCTGGTGAAGACCTGCCGGTCGACGTTGCCGATGATGATGGCGTCGGCGGTCGTGGCCAGGGTTTGGAGATGCTCCCAGAGCCTGGTGTGGTCGCTGGACTGTGGATAGGTGATGCCCTTGGAGGTGTTCGCGGTCATGAGCTTCGCCTCCAGGAGATCGAGACGGTGAAGGCGGCCGACCAGCTGCCGCGTCCGGCGAGATGGATGTACGGGTCGTCGGAGCTGACGTTGATGGCGATACCTCCGCGGGTGCCATCGATGAGGGCTTGGCCCCACGAGGTGGGCAGGGTGAACGTGGTCGAGCTGCCGATTTTCAGCGACGGCCCGGACGTGGTCTCGTTCAGGGTGGGCGCCCCGCCCGGCCGGGACGTCTGCGAGACGAGCCGTAGCGTCGCCGAGCGGGCCGCGAAATCACCGGCCGACAGCCGCTTGATCTTCACGGTGGCCTTGGTGCAGGTCGCGCCGTTCAAGGTGTGTGGCTTCGAGCCGTAGAAGGCGCACCCCGTGTTGCGTCCGTAGCTGCTGCCGCCGTAGCGGCCCTGAAAGAGGTCGAATGAGTTCGTCGGGTCGCCGTCGGAACGCCAACTACCGTCCCGGTAGCAGGCGGTGGCCGTCGGCACACAGGTCAGCGTGCCCGTCCTCACGGTCGGCTTCGGGGCCGGCGGTGGATCGCCGGTATCCACGGGAGCACTGTCCGCGGGCGCGGGAGTTGCCGGCGTCGAGGTGGGTGCGGCTGGGATGACGTTGATGACGTAGTAGGTGCTGCCGAGGCGGGCCGCCAGCACGATGTTTCCGACCGCCACGGTCAGTCCGGTCGCTACCCGGGCGGTGACGGCGATGCCGCCGACGCTGATCAGGCAGGCACCCGACGATGCTGCAGTCAGGGCGACGCCGCGCAGCACGCCCTTACCGGAGAGGGATATGCGAGTGTCAGCGAAATCCGCCACCGGCCCTCCCCTCTACAGGACGCGGACGGTGAGGGACTGCTCGCCTGGCGAATAGGGCAGCGACAGGGATTCGATCACGCATGACGCGTTCGTCAGGCCGGCGCCGGTCACGGACACGATGTCGCCGGTCATGAGGCCGGGGTGGGGGACCATCGTCACGGCCAGTCTGCGGAACGCCTGTCGTCGCAGGAGTGTCAGTTTCGATGCAGCGGACTTCCGGCATTGGCTGACGGTGGTCAGCAGCGACGACTGGAAGGTGTACGGGACGGGCAGCGGATTGAAGGGGCCGCCGTAGCGGTAGGGCGAGTCGCCGATGCCGTCGTAAGCGACGCCCTGGATCTGGTTCCCGGAGGCGTCCTCGCCTTGGGCGACGACGACGTTGAAGGCTCCGTCGCGTGACGTTGCCCCCTGCCACCGGACGACGGTGCCGGTGGATGGGTCGTCGGTGATGGCGATGACCGGGCTGCCGGCGTCGGATACAGGCTCGATGAACAGGTAGCCGTCCTCGGTGACGCGTGCGTCTGCGGCCCAGGAGTCGAGCACTTCGGTGATGGCGGCGAGCCGGTCGGAGTCCCATTGCAGGCCGAGCGGGACGGCCCGGTCGGTCAGTGCGCCGTCGAAGCTGCAGGTGAGTGCGGGCTCGACGAGGCCGCGGATGACGGATCCGAGGGTGTCGGTGCTGGACGGCTGGAAGGGGCTGACGAGTTGGGCTTCGTCGATGAGGGTGAGGAGTCCGGCGCAGTTGACGGAGACGGTATCGCCGTCGGTCGACGACTCGGTGATGAGGAACCAGCCGCGATTGATCCATTCGAATTGGCCGCCGATGTCGATACCGTAGTCGATGCGGAGCATCTGCCCGTAGGCGGCGAGCGGGTGGGTCGGGTCGGTGCCGGGGTCCCAGTCGTAGCCTTGGTCGCGGCGGGGTACGGTGAGGCTGATCTGTTCGGGGACGGCAAGGGATCGGTCGCGGCTCTCCGATCCGTCGTCGATGGGGATGTTGTCGGCGATGAGCTGCCCGTCGAGCCAGGATTCGGCCCGGATGTCCATGGTGTAGGAGCCCTGTACGACCGCGAGCGCGGTAGTCGACATGTCGAGCATGTCAGGGCCCGAAGTCGTACTGTGCGATGTCCAGGAGCGTGCCGGTGAAGAAGGCGGCGATGTCAGCGAGGGTCGAGAAGTTGTTCGCGATATCGGCGAGGGTGAACCCGGCGGCCTCCATGACGTCCGGCCAGTCGTCGGCCTTGACGACGTTCAGCTGGAACCACCTGAACTCGTCGTACCAGTTCGGATCCTCGGAGTCGTCGAGGAGGGCGTAGGTGCCGTCGAGGCGCGACAGTGAGGTCTGCTTGCGCACCAGGATGACGCCCTCGGTTGCGTTGTCGAGGACAGAGTTCAACGCGTCACCGTCCTCGTCGGTTTCGGTGCGGACGGTGATGGAGCCGGAGCGGGACGAGCGGGGCTTGCCCTGGACGACGATGCGCCCGTTGATGTTGAACTGGGTGGCGTCGCGGTCTCGTTTCCAGCCGAGCGGTGATTCGACCTTCACCGCAGCGCCGACACCGCGGATCGCGTCCGAGATGACGTCGCTGGCCACGGTGGAGGTGATCGGGCCGGAGTAGACGGTCCACTGGTTGCCGTTCACGTCGGTGAGGACGGCCGCATAGTTGAGGGAGACCCCGAACGGCTGCTCGGCATCCACGCGCAGCAGGGTTGCCTGTCCGGTGACGTCGATGTTGCTGGCCGCGCGGACCGGGGTGAGCGTGGTGTCGACCTGCCGGTACAGCGTGGCGGTCACGATGTCGTCGCCGGTAAGGCCGGTCGCGGACACCAGGTTGCGAGGCGGAAACACCGACTGGGCGGTGGCGTTGACGTCGCTCGACGCCTCACGGATGCGCAACACGCCGCCGACGCCGGTGTTGTTGCCGGAGAGCGTGGCGGTCACGGTCGGCGCCTGAGTACCCGAGCCGGACGAGACGCTACCGGTGGCCATGCCGAGTCGTTCGAGGTTGCCGGTGGCGATGCCGTCGTCGATGCGCTCGGTGATCGTCCCGTAGGTGATCCCGGTTGCCGTGACGGCTTCCACGGAGATACCGAGGGCGTTGGAGTTGATGGCGTAGCCGAGCAGGACGAAGTCGCCTGCGAGCCACGTCAGGGCATCAGAGCAGGCCGCGGAGAAGGAGGTGTTGGCCGAGGTGTCCTCACCGAACGACCAGGCCCACCGCCAGCCGGTGCCGGCGCTGCGGGACAGGGTCGTCATGCGGGCGGCGATCACTGACCCCGCGGATCCGGTGGGGATCGCCGTGGTCGGCGTCGCATCCGAACCTGCCAGCTCTCGCACGAACCAGGTCAGCCTTCGAGGTCCGGCGCCTGAGCCGAAGGTGCCGCCCCCGCCGGAGAACGTGCCGGCGAGTGTCCATCCGGACGGGGTCGACGGGGTGGAGGCGCTGGGGTGACCGGACGCGACCGTGAGAATGGCCAACTGGCCCGCAGCCGTTCCGCTCGGATACGCGACGGTGATGGTGTCGGTGTGGCTGACGCCGGCACCGGTCGCGACATACGAGATGGTCACCCGTTTCGCCTCCCCACCTTCGCTCGATGGGCCGCATCCCGCGCCGACGCGTTGATCTTCGGTTTGACGGTGATCTCGATGAGGTCGCGCAGCCGGTCATCGTTGAAGTGGATGTGGACGTCCTGGCCGTTCGCCTCGATGGCTTCCGCCAGCCGCTCCCACAACTGCTCGTCCTGCCTGGCCGCGGACCGGCCGCTGGCGGCGGTCGGGACGTACCGACGGCGCATGGACACGCCGGTGGCGGTGTCGGCGAGACGTTGGGCTGCGCCGCCAACGAGGTGGCTGTGCATGTCGATGCCGTGCATCATGCCGAGGACGACCTGCTTGCCGACCTCGTCGCGGAACACACCCGACGGAGACTTGATCTTCAGGGCCTTTTTGATCTCCTTGACCAGCGACTTGGCCAGCGAGTTGATCTGCTTCTGAAGGTCCTTCTCCTGCGCCTTCAGGCCGGCGAGGAAGCCTTCTCCGGCGTGCTTGCCGGAGTCGTACATCATGTCGGCCATGTCCTTGCCGAAGGACGTGGCGAGCTTGCCGCCGGAGGCCATCAGCTTGTTCAGCTTGTCGATGTCCTGGGTGGTGACGTTCTTCTGGCTGAGGATCGTCGCGAGCTGGCTGCCCGGACCGGCATCCGACAGTTGCTGCAACAGTTCTTTCGACGCGCCGCGCGCCTTCAGGGACTTGCTCAGCTGGACGAAGCCGCTGGCAGTCTTCTGCTGCGCGCCCGCCTGCGAGATGAGGTCACCGACGCTCGTCGCCGAGGTGCCGGAGATCGACAGGAAGTCCCGGATGTTCCCGGCCTGGTCGGACGCGTACTGGTTGGCCTCGGCGATCTTTTTCTGAACGGAGGCCCGCTTGTCCGCGAGGCTTTCGAGCTTGGCTCCCTTCTTCTGAACGGACGCCGCGGTCTTGTTGTAGCCCGCGTTGAGGAGCTTCGTCGCCACGCTCTTGATCGCCGAGGCGATCGCGGACGACGTGCCGGTCTCCAGCTTCTTCAGCAGCCCGGTCTGGATGGTGTTGGAGATGGAAACCTTCGCCGACCGCTGGGCGTTGTGGAGCGAGATCTTCGCGGCCTTCAGCTGCGTTTCGGCAGCCTGCAGCTCTTTCTCCGCGGCCTTGATGCCCTTGTGCCGCTTCTTCGCCGCGGCCAGCTTGTCCTTGGCGTCCTCGACGCGATCCTGGGCCTTCCTGTACCGGTCGGCCGCGTTCATGATGGTGCCGGAGGCGTAGCCGGGCAGCTTGATGCCGTTGGCCTTGGCGAACATCATCGACTGCGGATGGCTGAGGACATCCTCGCCACCCTTGAAGTTCACCAGCTCCGGACCCTTCTCCCCCACCCAGGCGAGCCCCTTCGCGGCGCCGCCAGTGCCCTGGGCGTACCAGTGCGGGGAGCGCGACAGCCACGCCGAGTAGGCGCTCACGGGGTTGCCGTACCGGGAAGCGATGTACGACAGGCCCCACTTGATCTGGGTGGAGGCGTTGGTCTTCCAGTCGGAGCCGGCCGATGCCATCTTCGATGCCGGCAAAGCCTGCGGGATACCGTAGGCGCCGCTGCTCTTGTTGAGGGCGCGTTCGTTCCAGCCGGACTCACCATTCCACAGGTTCTTGAGCGCCGCCCACTGCGGGCCCGCCCAGCCGCGGGTCAAGGCCAGCGTCTGCCCGATCTTCTGGTTCGCCGAGGAGCCGCCGCCGCTGCCCCCGAGTCCGAGCAGGCCAAGGACGTCGCCGCCCAGCCCGCCGAGCGCCTTGAGCGCCTTACCGGGGAGGGAAGCGATGGAGACGAGGCCCTTCTTGACGAGTGCGGCCAACGCCTTCGGCAGCGACCCGAACACCTTCTTCGCGATCGCCTTTCCGCTGGTCTTGGCCATGCCCTTCATCAGGCCGGAGACCAAGTGGCCGCCGATGCTCATGAACACGCGGGAAGGCGAGCGGATGCCGAAGAAGCGCTTGACCGCGGAGATGACCGGGTCGACCAGGTTCTTCTTGATCCAGGATCCGATGCCCTTGACCGCGCCAACGATGCCGTTCTTCATGCCGGAGACGAAGGCGCCGCCCTTGGACTTCAGCCACGAGCCTGCGGTCCTGAAGACGCCGACGGCAGGGTTGATGATGCGGTTCTTGGTCCAGCCGCCGATGCCCTTGGCGGCGCTGACCACGCCGTTCTTCATGCCGGACACGAACGATTTACCCTTGCCGACCAGCCACGTCCCGGCGCGGCCGAACACGCTGACGGCCGGGTCGATGATGGTTCGCTTCGCCCAGCCGCCGATACCTTTCGCCACGGCCACGATGCCGTTTTTCAAGCCGGAGACGAAGCTGCGGCCCTTGCTGATGAGCCAGATGCCTGCGGTCTTGAACGCGTCGACTGCGGGTCGGCCGGCCGTGCGCCACACCCACGAACCGAGCCCCTTGGCGCCCCGGGCGATACCGCGGCCGAGGCCGACGACAAAATCGGCGCCCTTACGCAGCAGCCAGCTGCCGGCCTTCGCAAACGGCTTCAGGATCCAGCCGATGACGCGGCCGATCCACTCGCCGATCTGCCCGCCGGTCTTGAGGATGCCGCTGCCGAGGCCGCCGACGAGGCGCTCTCCGAACGCCGCGAAGCGGCCCGCGTAGCCGACGATGCCGAGGGCCAGTTTGCCGATGAACTCGCCCAGCTTGCCTGTCAGGCCGGGGAAGACGCGGGTGAATCCGCCGATCAAGCCCTCGAAGAAGCTCTTGCCGAACCGGCCGAGCGGCTTGATGACGAACTTGCCCAGGCCTCGCTCGATGAAGCCGCCCAGTTTGCTGATGTTCTTGAAGAGCGGTTCAAGGATTTTCAGGAAGGGGATGTGCTCGACCAGCTTGCCGAGCACGCCGGCAATGCGTCCGATCGGGATGACCGAGAGCACGGCCAGGATCGTGTCGAGCCAGTGCTTCTTCCAGAAGCTCACAGTGAACAGCGGCTTGAACAGATCGGTGATGAACCCAATGGCAAAGGGGATAGCCTGCCCACCAACGGCCTTGCCGACGTCCACGAAGTCGATGCCGCCCACGACCTTCGCCAGCTTCTTCGTCAGATCCGCAGCATGCTCGCCGACCCAGCCGATCATCCTCCCGAGGCCCTTGCCCAGCGAGCTTCCGAGCTTGCCCCAGTCGATGTCCTCGATGCCGCCCGAGACGGCGTTGCGGATGGTCTCGCCGAACGCTTTCGCCTGAGACTTCGGCGCCTTCGGTGTCTTGGGCTTGGCCAGCATCCCGGGCTGCGACGGCAGTTTGAACAGCTGCTGCTGCTTCGGGGCCAGGCTGACCGGGCCCTGCGGCTTCGCCAGCAGCCTCGGCGCCGCAGGCTGGGTCAGCATCACGGACGGCAGCTGGTTCTTGCTCGTCTTCTTGCCGCCGGAGTCGGTCAGGCCGTCCAGGAAGTCGGAGAACAGGCCACCTGCCGACTTGCCGCCAGTCAGGCCGGAGAAGAAGTCACCGACGACCTTCTTGGCATCCGAGAATCCCTTTTTGATTGTGTCGACGGGGATGAGCTTGCCCATGGCGGTGCCGAACTTCGCGGCCGCGGGCATGGCCGTGTTGGCGAGGAAGTGCACGAAGTCGGTGAGCGGCGGCAGCACCTTGGTGCCGACGCGGACGCCCATGACCTCCAAGTTGGAGACGAGCAGGTGCCATTGGGCCTCGGCGGTCTTGCGCTGCTGTTTGACCGCGTCGTCGAACCGGCCGGTGGACTTGTTGACCTGGTCCTGCTTCTTCTTCAGCACATCCAGGTTGTTGATCATCAGGAGGATGCCGGACGACGACCGTCCGCCGCCGAACGCCCTGGACAACAGCTGCGACTCCTCGGCGGCCGACAATCCGCTCGCGTCAAGGTGGTCCTTCAGCATCTGGATGGCGCCGATCAAGCCGTCCTTGCCGCGCATCGCCTTGGCCAGGTCCAGGCCGGTGAGATGAATCTTCTTCAACTGCTTCTCGGCCGCCCCGCTGGGTGCGCCGAGCAGGCTGAAGGACATCCGCAGCCGGGTCGCTGCGGACGCGGAGTCGATGCCTTCGTCCGTCATCAGGGCGAGCGCGGCGCCAACCTGCTTCATCGACAGGCCGAACTCCTTCGCGGACGGCAGGATGCCCGTGCCGATCGCCGCGTTGAAGTCCGCCATTTTCATGTTGCCCGCGCCGATGATGGCGTTGACGGTGGAGACCGCCTCATGGAATGAGGTGGCACCGCGGATGCCGGTGCGCCAGGCGCCGGCCAAGGCGTTGGTGGTCTCCTCCAGGTCGGCGTGGCCAACCGCCGCCAGGTCAGACGCCTCCTTCAACGCCTTCATCGCGGACACGTTGTCCATGCCCACGCTCTTGAGGTGGTACAGGGACTCGGCGAGCTTCTGCGGGCCCTGCTGGGTCGTCGTGCCCAGCTTCAGCACCTGCTCCGACAGGATTTTGACGTCCTTCGTGGTGGCGCCCGCCTGCGTCGAGATCCGCGTCATCTCCGACTGGAACTCGACAGCGCTCTTGGTTCCCTTGGCGAGCCCTGCCGCGAGCCCCACAGCCAGCGCTGCGCCTGCCACCTTTGCGGTGCGGGCGAGCTTTCCCAGGGCGGTGTCTGTGCCGCCTGCCGCGCGGCCGACCGTGTGGAAGGTGCGGCTGGCGGAGTCGTGGGCGACGAGCCGGTAGATGATGCCGGTGGACATGGCGCCTCCCCTCAATGTGCGGGCGGGTCAGGGCCAGTTGCGGCTCGGCTCGGAGGCCTCGTTCTCGGCGGCCTCGTCGGCCTCAGCTTGGAGCTGATAGAAGATCTCCCACTCGGCGAGCTCGCGGGCCGAGATCCGCCGGAGCATCTCCGCTACGGAGCAGTGGAAGACGTCTCGCGCGAGGACGAAGTAGAACCGCCGTTGTCCGTCGGCGGCTCGGAGTTTCCCTCCAGTTCCGCCTTCTCCTCCTCGGACAGGCCGGACAGGCGGGTGGCGATGTCGTAGAGGCGGTCGATGACGGCGCCGTTCTTCGCGCCGAGCGCGGGCGCGTCCTGGTCGGTGAACAGGCGCTCCCCCGCCTCGTCGACGAGGCACTTGACGAGGAGCTTGGCCCGCATGCCTTCCTGGATGAGGACGGGCTCCATGCCCTTGCCGTCGAAGGTGGGACGGAACTGGCGGATGCTGCCCTGGAAGGCGTCGAGTTCGTCGCCGGTGAGGCCGCGGATGATGACCTCGCCGCCCCACTCGGGCACGTCGGCCTTTTCGGTCTGGACGTCTACGGCCTCGAGGATGCCGTCGCGGGACAGTGCCATGGTGCTCCTAGCTGATGTCGCGTGTGATGCCGTCCAGGACGCGACTGACGGCCCGGCGTGATGCCGGGCCCGCCGTGCGTAGGACGGAGTAGAAGTAGGGGTGCGGCGTCTGCGTGACCCAGTTCTCGCGGTTGCCGTAGACGGGGTGACGCCAGCGCTTCTTGCCCTCGACCATCGACGGCAGGCTCCTCATGTGGGACGGCATCTTGCGTCCGTCTACACGAATTGCCACACCCGCCTGTTTGCCCGTGGTCTTCACCTCGAGCCGGGTCGCCCGGGCGAGGCTGCCACGCAGCCCGTCCGGGGTGTAGCCACGACCAGACGGGATAGAGCGGATCGACGAGCGCACGCGGGGAACGAGCGGGGCCGCGGCAGCACGCAGTTCCTTCCGGAACCGCTTGGTGACTTCCCGATCGTCCATGCGCCGCAGCTCGCCACTGATCCGCCGCAGATCATTCCCGCCCTGAAGCCGGATCGTCATCGCTGGCCTCCTCGCCGAACCGGACGAAGATGCGGTGCGTCGCGACATCCCGCCCGTCGGAGATCTTGTGTCCCGTCTCGTCCGTGGCGAAGAACGTGACGTACAGGCCGTAGGGGCTGAAATCCAGACCCTGCACGTCGCTCGGGTCGAGACCCAGCCCCTTACTGAAGGCGACGACGGTCGAGCGGGACACCCACTCGGGGACACTCGGGACCGTCACGGCACCGTGATGTTCTCGACGGGAATCGAGGTGACGCTGAACTGGATGGTGATCTGCGCCGGGTTCTCCACGTCGCGGCTCTTCGGCTGGCCGGTCACCTTCACCGGGAACACGTCGTACTTCAGGCCCGCCGTGTCCCCCTCGGGGAAGATGCAGATGAAGCCGGCGGTGTCACGCGGCAGCAGGGTCCGCACATCCGAGGACGTCGACGACATGTACAGCGTGATGCTGGAGTCGTCGGCGGTGATCCTGCCCGGGATCTTCGACACGAAGCGGCTGCCGAGATCCGGGGTGTCCTGCTGATCCGAGTTGGTGGCGAAGCCCGACACGGAGGCGATCTCCGCCGTCAGGTCGGAGCCCGCGTTCAGCTCGGAACGAGTCGGCGCGCTCTTGTTCGCGATGGTCGCGACCCAGTAGTAGCGGGTCGTACCCGGCGGGATGTACCGGGAAGTTGCGGAGATCGGGGTGGCAGGCATCGGCTATTCGCCCTTCTTCTCTTGCGGCGCCTTGGCGCGCGACCGCGCCGGCCTCTCGGTGGGTGCTTCCGCCGGCTCCGACTTGTCCGGCTCGTCTGCGGTCTCGGCCTGCTCTTCGGCCGCGGCGGCTTCGACTTCCGCCTGCGCCTTCAAGGCGGCGCGCTTCTCGAGCTCCTCGGGCGGGACCTGCTGCCAGCCCGCGCCGGTGTAGTGCGGCATGGCGTCCTTGGGGACCTCGATCTCCTGGCCCTCCGGCAGGGTCGGGTGCCGCATCGTAATGGTGTCGCTCACGGGACCCTCACCACCGCGACGGTCACGCTGGTCGTGGCCGAGTAGTTGATGGTGGCGAGGCCGGTCGTCGGGTCGGCGTACAGGCTGGCGGGCAGCGGGATGATGCTCAGGCCGGTCGTCGCGGCGATGCTCGGCGACGTGCTGTCGGCGATGGCGAGGCGGCCGTCGATCGTGCCCGGCGTGGTGATGGTGACGGTGATTCCGGAGCCGCTCGCATTCTTGACGAGCAGGAAGGTGCCGCTGCCGCATGCGGCGGTGTCGCCGTTCGTGGCGGCCACCAGTGAGGTGGAAATGTCGACGCCCACGTTGGGCACGACTTGGGTGACGAGCGCGGTCATCCGCGTACTCCTGTTCTTGTTGACCCAACAGATGGGCGATGGGACGATCCGGCGACGTCCACAAATGGGGGGGAAGGCCGATGGCCGTTCGTGATGTCCAGGCGCCGAGATTCCGCGCCGAGGAGAAGGCCAAGAAGACCGGAGTACGGCTCGCTGACCTGATCGAGCTCGTTGACAGGGCTCGTGAGGCAGGCATCGATCCCGAGACTGTGGTGCTGGGCGACTATTACGTGCTGGGCGCCCCGAGGGGTCGTAGGGGCTGCATCATCAAGTGGCTGGAGCTCTAGGCGCCGCTGTAGGCGTCGCAGGACACCTCGAACGCGACCGCCGCCTGGGCGCCTTGGGTGGTCTGCGCCTGGTCCAGGCTGTGTGACGAGATCATCGCCCGCATGACGGTGCCGCCGAGCTTCCGGTCTGCGGTGATCGCCGCGCCAGCCTCCGACAGGAGCTGATAGGCCCGCTGCCGGGCGCCTGTGATGTCGTCGCTGCCGCGGAGCACTACGGCGACGCAGCGGATGGTGAACTGCTCGCGGTCCACTACGCCGCTCATGCCTTCTTCGAGGAGCGTGGACTCGGCGCTGCCCTCGTCCTCGGCGCCCGTGTAGCCGACGGAGATGACCTCTTTGACGGTGGCCTGCGACGTCGACGGGCCGTCCCGCACCGTGACACCGGCCCCGCCCAGCCCGGGCCATTCTGCGAACGTGGCCAACAGGGCATCAATGGCGGCCGGGAGTCTGGACGTCCACGCCATCTACGCCACCCCCGGAAGTTGCGTGTCGAGGAGCTCCAACGCCCGCCGGGGGATCGCGAAGCCGCGGGATGCGAGCGCCATGTCGACGTCACCGCCGCCCAGTTGCACACCCATCGCGCCGCGCTGCGTCTCCCACAGATGCTGAAGAATGATCTTCCCGGCGAGTTGATAGTTCTCCGGGATCACCGCATAGCCCGCCTGATAGGTGCCATCCAGTACGCCCGTGAAGGCTGGCCCAGATTCCACCGTCACCAATCCGGTCTCTCCGTCGGCCTGCAAGCTGCCAACATCCCATGAGGTGGCGCCGTCCGCAGATACGAACGACGTCAGCGACAACACCGGGACGTTCCGCAGCAGCACTTGCGTCGCCGAACCGCCCACCGTGAAGCGATCGGTGAACGAGCGCCGCACGACCACCTTGCCCAGCGCCCGCTCGACCGCCCGCGTCGCCGCCCCGATGGACCCGCGCAATTCGTCATCGTCTGCCGTCTCCGTCGCCCCGAAGTTGAGCTGGGCGCGCGCATCGGCCAGCGACACAATGCCCGTCGGAACGGCGGGCCGCACGTCGAAGACGTCGCTGTACGCGGTCGTCGGATTCGAGGTGACCATCCGCCAGGCATGCCTGCCGACCTGCGTGGTCACGTAGTCGACGCGCAACTTGCCCGTGGCTGCCGGAGGCAGCGGCACTGCCGGGGTGAGCGTGCTGCCGTCCGGCAGCGTGAGCGTGAGCGTCGCCGACGACGGGTTAGTCAGGGCGCCCGACGCGTCGAGCACGTCAACCGCCACCTGAAAAACGGAGCCGAGATCGATCACAGGGCCCCTCCCCTCGCTGCCGGTACGGCCGGTTCTCCACGTTGCGCCACAGGTACGGCCTGCTCGCCGCGACGCGCCCGAGGCCCGATTCCTGTTGCCGTTCGCGCAATGCCGCGCACCACCGCGCCAGCAACCTGCCCAGACGCCTCAAGCCCTACGGAGACGGCCATGCTGCCGCCGGATGCGGCCCCGACCGCTCCGGCCGCCGTGAGAACAGCGGAGGCGGCGAGTGTTGCGTCGAGGCCACGACCGACCGTGCCCGCCGCAGTCAGACTTGCGGTTGAGGTGATCGCGGCGTCGCCGGTAGTGCTGCCGGTCACCACTCCGTCGGCGGTCAGGGCCGCCGATATGGCGAGGCTCGCCGCCCCGGAGGCGCCCCGTATGCCGTCCGCCGCAAGGCCGGCTGTAGATAGCAAGCCGGCGCTGCCTGCTGTTGCCCGAATGCCGTCCGCTGCGAGGCTGCCCGTAGCCGCCAGGCTTGCACCGGCGGCCGTGGCGCGCACGCCGTTGGCCGTAAGGACAGCCACGGATGCCAGGGTTGCGGCGCCAGCGGTGGCCCGCACGCCGGAGGCAGAGAGACTCGCTGTTGCCGCGAGCGCTGCATCGCCCGAGGCCGCCCGCTGGCCTGCCGCGGTCAGGGTTGCGGTTGTGGTCAAAGTGGCGGAGCCGGTGGTGGCCCGGACGCCGGTAGCGGCGAGGGTGGCAGTCGCGGACAGCGCCGCATCACCGGTGGCGCCGGAGGTGACGTCGGCGCCGGTGAAATCATCGAACCGGAGTAGGTTCGTGGATTCGGCGCGGAGGCCGACGCTGGTGCCGGTGGTGACGGCCGTGTCGGTGACGCTGACGCGCTGGACGCCGTTAACGAAGCCCTTGATCGTCGACCCGACGGCCTGAACCTTCGCCACGTCGCCCGCGACGGCCGCCCCGGAGAAGCTACCGATGGAGGTGAAGCTTCCGCCGACGACGCTGAACAAGTTCCATGAGGTGCCGTCGTTGCGCCACAGGTAGCCCTGCGTGAAACCGGTATTCCCGCGGCACCACACGCCATGCGAGACGGCTCCAGTGGAGGCGATCGTCACCTGTGCGGAGTTGTCGTTGGTGGCCATCGCCGTAGCGGCACGGATGACGATCGTGCCGCCCGCTGTCCCCGACGACAGCTGGTTGGACACGATGGTCCAGAGGCCGGTCCCGTCAACCCAGTCGGCACCGGGGGCCCCGTTGGCCCGGTTGAAGTCGTCGGTGAAGGTCGTCATGAGGGCGACCCCTCCCCGTCAGGGTGTTACGCCGCTTGCGCCCCGAGCGACACTCCGAGCGTGCTCTGGGTGAACGTGTCGCCAGACGCCCAAGCCTTCGACGCCGTCAGCGCAATCGAGAACAGGAACGTCCCGGACGTCGATGCCGTCCACACCGAGATGTGCGTCAGCGTCTCCGAGGTACCCCCGTTCGTCCACGCGGAGGGCGCGGTGCCCAGCGACAGCGCCGAGCCAGACGAGGAGGACGACATCACGCAGCTGTTGCGCGTCGACGACCCGGCGCTGACGTTGGAGGTGCCAGCCGCACCAGGGTCGCCGGTGTGCAGCTGCACGAACGTCCCGGCGACCGCCGAGTACGCGGCACCACCGTTACCGGTGGTGCGCAGAGTGTTCAGCCAGCCGGAGACGAGGCTGGGGGCGAGTCCTGCGGTCATTGCTCGGCCTCCTCGGGCTCAGCGGCGCCCTCGGGCTCGGTGATGTCGCCGTCGGACTGGTCGGCGTCAGCGGGGCGAGCGGGAGTGACCTCACCAGAGGCCTCCAACTGGATCACGAACACGCGCTCTTCCACGGCTACTTGCTCTCCGGCTTCGCCGGGGCGCGCTTCGCCGCGGTCTTCTTCGCGGCGGCAGACTTCTCATCCACGTCCGCGGCACTCGGCTTCGTCGCCGCGCCGGCGGGTTCCGGCTTCGGCTCGACGGCGGCCTCCGGCGGGCGGGGCGCTGCCGTCGTCTCCGGAGCCGAGGCCTTCTTCGCCTCGTCGTCCGGCTTCACGACGTCGTAGTCGTAGTCGTCCTTGAGTGCAGTGGCGACCTGCTCGGCGTCCACCTTGCGCCCGGCCCGCACGTAGCCCTGGTACTCGTGGATCAGGGCGGCCTTCATGTCGGCCTTGATGTCCCTCATAGCTCCCTCACCTGCTCAATTTCGGGCAGTTTGGCGTAGTAGTCCTCTTTGAGCCGCCGCCGCAGCGGCGAGCGCTGCCGGGTGCGGTGCTCCAGTCGCACATCCCACAGGGCTTCGGCCGGCTCGGCATGATGCTTGATGTCGTTCCCGCACAGCACCCGTGTCCCGGAATCGCCGGGGGCCGTCACTACGTAGTGGGCCTGCTGCACTCCGATCCCCGGGAGGGCCCGGAACAACACCCGCAGCGGGAACTGGGAGTCGATGTCGTCGCGCTCCCACATCGTCACCTCGGCCACATCCAACGCGGTCGCGGCCAACAGCGTGCGCGTGTCGGCAGGCACTTGGGTGAGTATCTCATCGGCATCGATCCGCAAGAACCAGTCGCCCGGCTCGGCAATCGTCGAGCCAAAGCGGAACATGAAGTCGCGCTTCTCCACCTCGTTGCCCCACCACGGCTGCCGCGGCGTGTGGATCGTGCACCCCATGCCAGCGCCGGCCGCGGTGTGGGCGATCGTCTCCGCCTGCTCGATCCCTGAGGCCGGCTTCCGCACGGCACCCGGGAACTGAGCGTAGGGACCGTCTACGGCGACCAGGTGGTCACAGAGTCTCGCCGCGGAGGCCACGCACTCGGCGAGCCACGAGGCGGGTTCCTCGTACCAGGACAGCAGGCCGATGATCTTCACCCGTGCACCCCCAGCCAGCCGCCCCGCGGATTCTTCAGTGGCATTCCCGGCTGAACCGTGGCCCTGCATGCCTCACCGAGTGCGTGATGCACCGTCCACTCCTCGTGGCCGTTGCCGCAGTCATGCACCACGCACACCGAGCCCGGCTTGCCGACCTCGCCCCAGAGCTTGATCTCCCCGAAGCGGAACTCGATGTCGCTGTCCAGGATCACCAGGTCTGCCGCGGCCATCTGATCCGCCGACGGCGTGACGAGCTCCGGATGTGCCGGCGCCTGCCGCCATGCGGGATCCGACTCGAAACCCAGGAACTCGCACGCTGCCAGATCAAGGTGGTCTGTGATGCGGCCGATCCCGACGCCCGTCTCCAGGACCAGGGCCGGTCGCAGCATCCGCTGGAGCATGCCGACGAAGCGGCAGAAGTCCTGCTCCGGCGACCACTCGTCCCACGACAGCCAGCCGAGCTCGGCGTGCCGCGTGAACTGCTTCTCGTCCTGCATGACACCCCCGACAGGGGCCGAACCCGCCGATCCGGCCCCCGCCTAGTTGATCTAGAAGGTCGGTGCCACGAGGCCGGTCCCGGTCACCTCGACGACGCTCGCCGGATAGCGGGCCGCCGTGAAGGCCAGGTAGCCATACACCTGCAGGCGGACCGTCAGCGTGCCCGAGCCGACGTCCGGTAGCACCCTGGAACGGAGCCCCGATTCGTACAGCAGGATGTCCGAGGCGCGCAGAACGTGGACGACGTCCTCGTTCGTGCCCGCACCCAGCGCGGTCGGCATCGACGGATCCGTGACGACCGGCAGCCCGTGCATCTGACCGACGATCTGCTGCGAAGCCACTGAGCCGAGCGTGGCGATCGCGTTCTGCGGGTTCCCGGCCTCCGGAACGACCAGAGGACGCCCGTTGGAGTCCGCCGCCGCCAGCAGATACGCCCACCGGCGCGGGTGCATCACGATCACGGTCGGCGCCATGAAGCGCAGGGTGTGCACCCGCTGCACCGCATCCGCGATCTTGCTGTACAGCTTCGCCACCGTCGGCGTCGCATCCGTGTACGTGATCGTCGTGATACCCGACGTGCCACGAACGCCCGTCACCTGGCCGGACGAACCCGAGCCAGAGATGACCTGAAGGTCCGTCTTCGTCGCATGGTCCGCCACCAGGTCACGGAAGATGACCTCGTCGAACGACACCGGCGACTGATCCAGGAGCTGGATGGCCACGTCCTGCTGGCCGGCGATCGTGCGCACCGGAGCGTTGATGAACGTGTCCGTCAGGTCCGTCTCCTGCACCGCCGCGTTGTCCGCGGTCTGCACCGCGGTGGCAGTGCCGGTGGCGACCTTCGGGATGTTGATCGAGTCGGTGCCCGGCGGCAGCGGCTGCTGGTTGACGACGTTCGCGTAGGCGCGGCCCGCGCGGGCCAGGTCCACATACTGGCTCATCAGCCACAGCGGCGGAACGAAGTAGCCGCCGTTGCCGTCGGTGCGGTTGAGGTCGCGGTACTCCTGGCCGGTCGCCACATCCTGGGCGTGCCGCTGCAGCCGCTCGCGGGCCCCGCCGTCCGCATCCATGTTGAGCTGGACGCGGGCCAGGTCCTGCAGGTAGGAGCGGCCGTTGCCGCGCTCGTAAGTGCGGGCCTCGGTGACGGTCTCGACGCGGGCGCGGGCCCGCTTGACCGCGGCAGCACCCTCGGTGACGGTGCGGGACCGCTCCGCCTCGTCGGAGAGTTCGCTGATGCGCTCGTCGAGGGCGCGCAGCTCCTCGTCCTTGGCCTTCACCTGTGCCGTGAACTCGCGGAACTCGGCGTCCTCCTCGGGAAGGAGGTCCTCGCGGGCCTCCTCCTCGGCGAGATCAGTGATGGCCTTGCGCTTGGCGAGGATCTCCTCGCGTTCACGCGCAGTCTGCTCGCGCCTGGCGACCAGCCGCTTGAAACGCTCGTCAGCCATGACGAGTCTCCATTCCTGGATGGTGGATCGTGACGGCGGCCCGTGCCGGACCGTGATGAGCCGTCGACCAGCCAGTGCCAGGCGCGCGACAGCAGCCGTGATCAGTGCCAGACCACGGAAAGATCAGAGATGTGCGTCGGTCTCAGCCGACGTCTTCGAGATGGCGTCGCAGATGGCGCTCGATGGCCGCCTTCTGGTCGGCATCCATGTCAGCCTGAGGCAGCAGCGACAACGCGTGCCGGACAGCAGGCAGGTTCGCCGGGGCGCCGATGCGCGGCTCGTGGTGTGCGAACCGGTACGACTCGGGGGCCTCTGGATCGCCGCCGGGGTCGACCCAGGCATGCATGTAGCGCAGAACAGCCTGATTGCCAGCCGCGCCGGCTGCTGCTCCGCGGCGGTCGAACCCCGGCTCAGTGGAAACGTCCGTCCGGTGCGCCGGGATGTGCGGCGAGACCTGAACGGGTACGTCGCCGTCCGCGATGGCGCGGGCCTCGGCAAGCGACAGCCGGCCGGGCGCCTTGCGCTCCGGCTTCATCTGCCGGTGCAGGGCAAGGACGTTGTCGCGGGCCCGCGTCAGCCGGCCCAAGTCGACGCCGTCGCCTGACCGCAGCTCCGCCATGGCGGCTTCTGGGTCGAGCTTGGCGAGCACCTCAAGCGCGTCGGCCGCCGAATTGAGCTGCGCCGAAGTCGCCGGGTTCGCGCCGAAGTTCACGACCGATACGTCGCCCTTGTGAAGGGACACCTCGGTCAGGGTGCGCTCGGTGTCGTCCTCCGACCAGGCATCGGCCTTCACGCGGAATGCGAACGACATTTCGTCCATGTCGCCGCGTTCCATCTTCGTTTCCAGACGCTGCACGTCCGGGTCGCGCCGGTCCAGGCTCGCCTCCACCAGCAAGCCCTTGGAGTCCGTCGACAGCTGCAGCGTCCCCGACTTGGTGCGGGCCAGCGGCATGCCCTCGTGGTTGATGAGCAGATGCAAGTCGGGCTTCGCCGCCAGCGTCACGTCGAACGCGCCCGGGTCGACACGCTCCGTCCACCCGTAGGGTGGGCCGCCGAGCACGTCGTAGCCATTCCCGAAGACGCTCGCATACCCGGTCAGGGTCAGCCCGTCGCCCTTGGCACGGAGTTCGAAGCCGGCTGCGGCGATCGCGCGCCGCTCCGGAGCATCACGCAGCTGATGCCGGTCAACCATCGGTGCCTTCCTTTCGGATGAGGCGCAACGGCCCCGGTTCGTCGCTCCGGATCGTTGGAGGTGAAATGACCGCGCCCGACGCGATCGGCAGCGGCGTGAAGTCCTGGCCCGCCCCGTTCGGCAGCGGAGGCTCGTCCTCAAGCGCCCGGAGGCCGTCGATGTTGTCCCAGCCGATCAGGCGCTTCTTCTCGTGCACCTCGAAGCGGGTCAGCAGGTCCGCCCTGATGAGCACGTCCGGGTCGAACTTGACGTACTGGCCTCGCGGCAGCAGCGCCGACAGGTGCGACTCCAGCAGGGCCAGCCACGGCAGCAGCGAGAACTGCACCAGCTCGATCTGCCGCTGCTCTGGGCTGCTGTACGACATCGACCCGCCGGTCTCGCCGCCGATCATCTCCGGCGGGATTCCATAGATGGAGGCGATCGTCGTCGCGGTCAGCCGCATCGTCTGCACAAACTGCGCCTCGTTCGGGCTGACCGTGACCGGCTCGTAATCCCAGTCCTTGCCGTACACGATCGGCTCGTGCGAGCGGATCGCCTGCACCAGTCGCCGCTTGATGACGTTCGCCTGCGTCTGGTCGACGACCTGCTGCGTGTTCTTGAAGCGCCCGGGGGGCACGCCACCGCTGCGATACCAGTCATCGGAAAACTGCTGCGCCGCAAGCCCCGTCGACACCGTCACCGCATACGCGCCGATCGGCGACAGACCCCACACGCGGCCCGGCAACTGGAACCACGGGATGTGCACGACGTCCTCGGATGGCAGCCGCTCCCCCATGTAGGAGAACTTCGGGTTGGTGAACGACCCTGGCTCGCCCATCGACGCCAGCCGGTCCTCGCACAGCACGAATGCCGGATCCAGCCACTCGACCTCGACCGGGTACTCCAGATAGTCCCGCGCCGTCACCACACCAACCGCGTTTCCGCGGTACGCGAGCGATGTCACTGCACGGAACACCCAGTCGTGCAGCGTCCCCTGTGCGGACGGCTGAGTGAACAGCGACGGCAGCGGCAACTCCTGCTTCGAGTCGCCCATCTGCCGGTACACGCACAACGGCATCCCGGAAATCGTTGCCGCCAACAGTCGCCCCGCAGCAAGCACCGGGCCTAGCCGCAGAGCACCGTCCTCATTCAGCGCCGCCGGCGACGCAAGCGGATCCGACGGCCACGACACCGAAGACGAATCCAGACTCCGCCGCTCGTCACCGCCACGCCTCAGCAACCCGCGAAGGGGATTGCGCACGACGCACCCCCTCCGTCAGAACACCGACTCCAGAACGTCGTACTGGGCTTGTTCGAGCAGATGCGAGCGGGTGACGTAGGACCAGCGGGCCAGCGTCATCGCCACCAGCGGGCTGATGTCGCCCTCCACGCCCTTCACCGTCCAGGCGATCGTCTCGCCCGTCTGCCGGGTCTTCGCCGAAGCGACCGCCACATCCAGATGCCGGTTCGGCACGACGCGGAAGTTCTCTTCGCGGACCGCCTCCAGCACCTGGCCAGCCGCCGCCGCCATATCGACCGCGTTCGTCACCGCCAGATCACCCGGCTCCGGCGCCTCGGAATCCTCCGGCCGCTGGAAGCCCGCCTTGTCCAGCGCGGTCTCGAGGAACGCGAACGTCCCCCGGCCCATGCTGACGGCCACCGGATCCAGCGCATCCCGCAGTTCCATCAGCCGCGGGATCAGCCACTTCGTGCCCGGCCGGTAGTCCGCCAGCTGCGTGTGCCCCAGCCCGTCTGCGCGCAGCCCGTACACGCACACCGCGGCATAGTCCCGCAGCGGGCTGATGTCGACACCGATCGCCACACCTGCCTCGCGGTCCCGCTCCGACGACGCGTCCGCCAGCCGCACCCACGCCCCAGGGTCGATGACCGCATTGCCTTGTGTGATCTTCGGCCAGATACACAGCCGCTCCCGCGCAAAACCGGCGTTGCCCATCGAGCGGCGCTCCCGAAGGATCGTCTCCTCCGTCAGCCGCATCCCCAATGCGGGATTCGACGCCGCCCACAGCCGCCGGTCGTCCAGATCGATGTCATCCAGGTGGTCGAGATCGCCCGCAACCCCCCAGTCCCGCCAGCCGAGACTGTCATCGCCGCCCGCATCAGCGCGCCGCTTCAGGTTGAACATGACCTCGCCGGACTCGCCATTCAGCGGCGGCGACGACGTGTAGATGATCTGGGCGTTCGGTCGGGCCGCCATCGCCGGCATCAACGCGTCCTGCTGCTCCGCCGTGAACGCGAACGACTCGTCAATGATGACCAGATCACCCGAGAAACCACGGCCCGAACCCTTCGACCGGGCCACGAACTTGATGCGGGCCTCAGTGTCGAGCCTCTCGAAGCCTTCCTCGCCGTTCGTATTGATGAACTTGACGAGGACGCCATCGATATCCCACAGGTTCTCGTTGTTCGGATTCACCTGCTTGCCCAGCCGCCGAAGCAGCGTCCGGCAGCGGCGAAAGGCCTCCATCGACGTCTTGTACTCGTGCGCCGACCACATGATGAGCGACTCATCCAGCAGCAGAAACCCGGCTAGAGCGCGAATCTCCAGAATCGAGCCCTTGCCGTTCTGGCGGGCCACGATCTCGCCGTACTCGTAACACGCCCACTTGCCGTCATCCCGGCACGCCAACATCAGGTTCACGGCGTCCGCCTGCCACGGATCCGCAACCAGGCCGGCCCGATTCGCCAGCTCGCACGCCTCCGGCCCCAGCGTGTACTCGTAGGCCGGGGCAAGCTCAACCCTCGGCCTTGCGCCGCCTTTCAGCGATCCGCTTCGAGAGATCCGCGACACCCGAACCCCCCGCAATTTCCGCCGGAGCTGGCGCAGACGTTGACGAACCCTTCAAACCCTGCCGAATCTCCGCCACAAGCCCCCGAAGAGCCGTCGCCTGCTGGCGAGACTCCGCCAAAAACCCCGAGATATCACCGGAGCTGGCCCCGCCTTCTTCGTCATCCGTATTGCCAGGTGAAGCCCAACGCAGGAGAATCGCGTTCAGCCAATCCAGCCGGTCAGCGAGACGGCACGCCTCCTCCAACAGCACCATGTGCGCCGGAGTCAGAGCCGCAGCCGCCGTCATCTCCCGCCAGAGCCGCTCGCCCCGATCCCCCAAGTCGGCCGGAGGCGAATCGCTCATCGAATCCCCCAGAAATTAAAGGATCTTGCTCCTGAGATTTCCCTGCGGGGGGAGATTTTTTTCAGGGGCGTGTGGGGTCAAAGCGAGAGTGGATCAAAAAACGGACATTCCCACCCATGCGTGCACGTTTATGCAGGTCAGAGGCTTGCAGCCCTCACCGAGTGCACCGCCCTCGGCTTCTTCCTCGCCCTTGCCTGGTTCGACTTGATGGAGTTGCAGCGGCGGTGGGCAAGCCTGCAGTTCGCCCGGTCGAGTGGGTCGCCGCCCTCCCACAGCTCGCGCACGTGGTCCACGGTTCGGGCCATCGGATGCGTGCGGCCGTCGAGGCTCTGGTCGACCCATTCGCCGCACCACCAGCAGTGCGTCTCCTCGGCGTAGACCTGGGCCTGCACGTTCCACCATGCCGTGCCCGCACGTCCCTTGCTGTAGGCCACGGCTACCTCCAGGCCTGAGCTACGCCACGCTCCACTGCCCCTGCTCGCCGAGGTAGAGGCAGCACCCGCACCTACTGCACAGAGCAGTGGGTCGCACATCTCCTAGGCCAGTGGTCTCAACAGGGCTGTGCTCTAGGCAGGTCCCTGCCTGCCGGAGCCTGATGACGAGTGCTGCAGCGCTACCTGCAGCAGGCTGGATACCCAGCAGGTCATGCTCCAGTACGGCGATCCTGAGCGGGTTACTGCGCTCCTGCCGTACTGGCTGCTCCTTGCGCCTGAAGGGCCACATGCCAGCAGACTACGTGCTGCCCTCTGCAGGGTCGGTGCCGTAGTCCCCAGCGGCGAGGCGTTCGGGTTGGCGGCAGATGTCCCAGTCGCATGGGCTGCCGGGTTCGTAGTGCCAGCACTGCACTGGCGGGTCGTCGAGGTCGCCGTCGATGTCTTCCACGGCTATCTCTGCAGCGTGTGCACGGTGGTCGGCAACAGCCAGAGCGCGAGCCCGGCGTAGGCCAGGCGGTCGCGCGGCGCGGTGGCGAGCAGCAGGAGGATGACGCCGACCGTGTAGCAGAAGACGTTCAGCACGAGCCCTCCCTCAGGCGGCCTTGGGTGCGCGTTGCGGCATGGGCCGGTAGGTGGCGGCCTGTGCCTGCACGTCGGGTAGCGCGTACAGCGTCTTGTATTCGTGGCCTTGCCCGGAGTATTGGTCGGGCCGGCCTTGGAAGCGGCGGACTTTGCCGCGCCTGGCCCACTGCCGAATCACCGTACCGGGCACGCCGGTTGCTGCCGACGCTTCGTGCTCGTAGACGAGGTCTTCGGGGTACAGGTCGGTCACGTTCACGCGCACCCCCGTGCATGCAGAAAGCCCCCGGCCGGAAGCTGGGGGCTGTAGTAGCTGCGGACACACGAGTATCCGGATGTGGGCACTGTGACATACCGCGATCACGTGCGCAAGCGCAAGGCCTGTGCGTGATCCTTCAGTTACGCGGCGGTGCGTGTGGCGAGGGGTAGGCCGAGGACTTCGGTGCGGTCGTATTGGTTGTCGCAGCCGCGGCATCGGGCGCCGGGTGTGGAGACGGTGACGCGGAGGATCGTGCCGCAGGGGCAGGCGACGGCGATGGGACGTTCCTTGCGTTCGCCGGTGATCTGCCGGTCGCACTGCCGGACGAGGCTGGTGACCTCCGTGGCGAACTCTCCGAACGCCGGGTGCGAGCTCGCGGCCCATTCGAGGTTGACGCGTAGCTGGTAGACGACGCCGTCGAGTTGCTGCTGTAGTCCGCCCTGCCAGCGGGGGTGCCGCCAGCCGAGGTACTCGTGCCAGTCGACGAGCCAGTCTTGGAGAACGGTGACGACTCCGCCGCGCGCCATGAGGCTGAGGGGTTCGAGGCGGAGCGGGAGCGGGGCGGTGCGCGAGGAGGACACCATCACTCCGTCACCGCCGCGACCGGGAACAAGGCGTGTGGCCAACTGGGCGTACAGGCCGTCGGGTCCGGGGAGTTGACGGAGCGCGAGGTCGACGCGGTCCTGGCAGAGCCGGCATGCCACACGGCCGAGTTCGTCGTGCCGGAGCGGGCGATGACACGCGGCGCATGTCGGCCACACGTAGTCCTCGGCGGGCAGGGTGCGGTCGTTCATGGTGCGCTCCTTGGCGGCGGTACAGGGAACACGGTGCTGCTGCTGCCAATGGTGCACTAGTCCGTCGACAATCCGGGCCATTGGCCCACCTGCCGCCTCCCGCGCATGCCGAAGGCCCCGCCGGGGTGGCGGGGCCTTCGCGTTGCCGCCCGGTTCAGGTGGCGGTCGCCTGGGTGCAGGTGTTGGCGTGGTCCTGTGCCCACTGGATGGCTTGGGCTGTGGCGGTGCCGGTGTCGGTGAGGCTGTCGGCGCCGGCGGTGTAACGGTGTCCGTGGGGGCATTGGGCGTCGGCGAGCAGGTGGACGGTGACGGCGGTGCAGGCGCCGTTGATCGTTGCGGTCGCGGTAGGGGTGGCGGTGGTCATGGGTACTCCTTGGGCTAGGGCTTCTTCTTGCCGGGCTTACTGCCGACCTTGGCGTTGACCTTGGATGCGGCCCAGCCGACGGCGACGATGACGCCGACCAGGCAGGCGACGAGCATGGTCAGGTTCTGGCCGACGGCGCCGATGATCCCGATGAGGGTGCCGCCCATGAGGACGACGATCGCGCACGTGCAGGCGGTGACGGCGACCATCACGAGGACGACCAGGAACGTGATGATGATGAGGCGCTGCAGGGCAGGGTCGAGGCCCTGCGGCTGCGGCGCCTGCACGATGATCGGGGCCTGGCTGGGCTGCCCGATCACGACATGATGCGGTCGGCCGTAGTCGTCGTAGACGACGTTCGGCGGCCGGTGGTGGGCGGGAATGACCGGCTGCTGCCCAAGCACGTCGGGCAGCTGCTCGGGCGGCAACTGGGTCATGGCGGGTCTCCTTACGGCTTGCAGGTGGGGTAGGCGGCGCCGACTTGGCAGTGCAGATAGGTCGGCTTGGACACTTCGAACCGGTGGCTGGCACCTTGGGTGTCGCGGGTGGTGAGCCACAGGCGGGCCTTGCAGCGGCCTCCGGTGCAGTCCCACCGGTTGTTCTCGTGGGCGGTGACCATTCCCGACGGGCCGACGGCTTCGGGGTTGCAGGTGCCTGCAGTGAGGGCGAGGACGGCGCCAACGGCCGCCAGCCCTACGCGGGCGCGCGTGATTCGCATCAGGGCTCCTATCGGAATTTACGGGCGGCGGCGTCGGAGCGGCGCACCTTGGCCTTGGCGTCGTTGCGGGCCTTGCGGGCGGCCTGCTTCTCGGGGCCGCGGGCGGTGCGCAGGGCAACCTCGGCGCGGGCGAGGTCGTCCTCGGCGGCATCGAGGTTGCCGAACGCGATGTGGGCCTGACGGTCGCGGCGTTCCTGCGCCTTGTCGTAGATGCGGTCGGCACGGTTGCCGTGGCCGCCGTCAGCGGACTCGTGGCCGTTCTTGACGACCTGACGGCCGCCCTTGATGGCGTGGCCGGCGATGCCGAAGACCTCGCCCCACGTGAACATGCCGGGCATGGTGGTTTTCCTTCCGGTTAGTGGACTGGTGTGGTTGTGCGGGGTGGTGCGGTCCTGCGTTTGAGGGGGTCTAGCGGGCCTCTGAGGGCCTGCCTCACCTCGTCACCAAATCGACATTCATGCAGGTCAGTGCAGGTGGGGTACGAATGGTGGGGCGGTCGGTGGAAAGTCACCGCCCCACCTGCGCCTCACCTTGCTTCAGCGGATTCCGTTTCGCGGTTGCCGAGGGCTCGTTGTACGCGCTGGAGGTGCACGACGGGGTAGCCCTGGTAGACGTTTGTGTCCTCGCCGTGGTCGGTGAGGAGGCGGCGTAGGCGGCTACCGTCCCAGTCGGTGTAGTATGCCGGGTTGAGGTTCTTCAGCCGGTGCAGGACCTCGGGTGTGCGGACTCGCTCCTGCCCGGACATGACCTGCTCGAGGTCGGCAAGCTCGTCGACGTCTGCGACGGCTTCCAGCTTGTGCAGGGTGGTGACCTGCCTGCGTAGAGCCTTGGCCCGGTCGGTGATGGCGATGGCTTCGTCGTCGTCGATGAAGTGCGTGCGGACGTTCTCCGACACCTGCCCCTTGGGCATGTCGATGCCGCTGCCTGCGACGACGAGCTGGCCCTTGTCGATGTCCTGCCGCAGCTTGTGCGGGGCGGCGCCGGCGACCACGGGAGCGTCACCGAGAGCCATCTTGGCCTGCGACTCGCTGCCTAGGACCAGGGAGGCGCGCAGGTGGTTGCCTTCGCGGGACCGCTTGGGCAGGTTCTGGTCGGTGGGGTCCTGCGTGCCTTCCCAGATGGTGACGTTGACGGCACGGCCCTGATCGTGGATCTTCTTGACGGCCTGGAAGTACCGTGACGTGGCCTTTTGCCCCCCGTAGGGAGCCCCGTACTTGACGTTCCCCTTGTCGTCGACGTACTCCTCCCGGGCGCCCGACCCGTAGGCGACCTGGGCTTCGTCGACGATGCAGACCAGCGGATCGAACACGGTTCCCGCGGGAGCCAGCAAGCGCCGCTGCATCTCCTCGAAGACGTCCTCGACCATGTGCGTGACGTCCTTGACGTGGTCGTCGGTGGGGCCTTCGATGAGGATCGTGGCCAGGCCGAGGAACATTCGCCAGTCGCCGATGCCCTTGAGGTCGCCGATGCGGAACTCGACGGTCGGGTCGAGCGAGAGCCACAGGGCGAGGGCGCGCAGGGCTGCGGTTTTGCCCTGGTTGGACAGGCCGGTGACCAGGATGTGCTTCTGGTAGAGGCTGACGAGGACGGCATCGCCGCGCAGGCTGAGGCCCCACGGGGCGCGGCCGCTCTTGTATCTGGCGGTCATCGTGGTGTCGGTGACCAGCGGCGATACAGGCACGGGCTCGTCGAGGGCGCCGGAGTCGGCGACCCAAAGGCGGACGGTGCGGGGCTGCGGGGCGACGCTGATGTACAGCTCGTGCTCGTGCCGGCCGAGGTTCTCGGCGAGCTTGCGCCGCTTGTTCTGGATCTCCAGGGTGTCGACGCCGGACGGCAGGTGGACGTCGAGTTCGACGCCGCAGCCTGCGATGGCGATGGGCGACAGCATGGAGGCGCCTGCGTCTTCCATGTCGATGATGGCCTTGCGCAGGGTGGAAATGCCCAGGTCGCGGAAGGCTTTGACGACGATCGACGGGGTGATGGGCTCGCCGTCGCCGCGCACGCTGGCGGGGAGCGCCCAGCGCGGGGCGGCCTGGCGTTTGCGGCCGGTGCTCCAGAGTGCGATCAGGCCGAGGGCGGGCCCGAGCATCTTGGCGGCGCCCCATACGACGGCGCCGATGAAGAACGCCCAGTCGACCATCTCAAGGAACATGTGGAAGGGAACGAGCACGTCAGCGGCGTTCTCGTTGGCGACGGCGAGGGCGATCCCGCCCATGGTGAGCGCGCCGAGGCCGGTGAGGGCGACCGCTCCTGCTGCGCGGGGCGCCTGGCGCATTGCGCCCAGCATGTCCATGCGCCGCTGGTGGCGGGCCTGCCGGAAGCGGTGGGCGCGCTCTTCCCACTCCTTGGCTTCTTCGGTGTTCCCGACGGCTTCGGCGGCGCGGATGTTGCGGCCGTAGCGGGCGGTGGTGCGCTCCTCCCAGATGCGCCGCCACGCGATGCGTGCCCCGCCTGCGGTGTAGGCGCCGTGGCGGACGATGATCCGGCATGCGGAGCGGGTGCGTTCGTCGGTGAGCGCGGCCCGCATCCGTTCGCGTGCACGGCGCCGCTCCGCCTGCTTCTTCGCGACCCGCTCCGGGAGAACCTCGAGGGACGCCTCGGGGGCGGGCGTCTTGACGAGTTTGAGGGGGCGCTCTTGGCAGTCGTCGAGGGTGCCAGGGATGTCGATAGTCATGGGTCAGCTTCCGGTGAGTGCAAGGACGTTGTCGGAGCCGAGGGCGGCCAGGTCGGGGCGCTCCCGCTCGATCTCGGCGCGCAGCTTCTGGGCGTGCTGGCGGGAGGTGTGCGGGTAGCCGGGCAGGGCAAGGAGGGCGGCGGTCATCTCGCCCTCGACGGGGCGCCTCTTCTTGCTGTCGTAGAGCGCCTCGATGGCCGCCTTCGCGTCGGCGCGGGAGGCGCTCCGGGGGCGCTTCGCTGCCGCCTTGCGGGGCGCCTTCTTCGACGCCTTGGGGGCGCTCTGGGGGCGCTCCGGCTTGACGGTTCGGGGCGCCTCGGGGGGCGCTCCGGGGGCGTCGCTCGGGGCGCTCTGGGGCGTCGTCTCGGGGCGCTCCAGGGCGGGTGCCGGGGGCGCCTCGGGGGCGGCAGTCGGAGCGTCGGCGGGGGCGCTCTGGAGCGTCTGGTTCGCCTCCACTCGGGGCGCCTCGGGGGCGGCCGGAATGCGGGCGGCGAGAGCGCCGTGCAGCTGCTGCATGAGGGCACCGAACGCAAGCAGGGCGGCGATCGGCGGGACCGCGGCAACGACGTAGTCCATGGGCTGGGCGTGCGATCCGACACCGGCCACGTTCAGGGCGATGGAGCCGCCGGAGCCGGCGACGGTGAGGCCGATGGCCCACGGGTCGACGGCCCGGCGCAGGCTCGCCCGCAGGATGAGGACTTCGCCGATGAGGATGAACAGGTCGACGGTTGCCGGCCACGCCCAGGAGCGGACGGCGGAGTGGCCGAGGCCGTAGCGGGAGGCCACGTCGTGCAGGTGCTCATATGACAGCCAGAAGGCGGCCATGGTGAGGATGACGCTGGCGACGGCCGCGATGACGGCGAGCGTCGCGAGGACGTTCGGCTGTTCACGCGGCTCGGTCTGGGTGGTCACGCGAGCCTCCGGGTGAGGGCGAGCCACACGGCGGCGGCGAGTCCGATGAAGATCTGGACGGCGGTCTGGGCGAGGAGCAGGGCGGCACCGTGCACGGCGAGGAGTAGGGCTGCCAGGAGCAGTGAGCCGATCGCTGCGGCCAGGCCGGGGAAGTAGCCGGTGAGGATGAGGAGGGCCGCCAGGAGCGACCAGAGCAGCGCGCGCATGGCGGGCTCCCTTCAGGTAGTGGCGGTCAGGCGTGGGCGCGGCGGTAGAAGACGATCTGCATCGGGATGAAGGTGGCGATCGCGGCGGCCAGGGCGGCGCCGGTGATAGCCGCGTTCGGCAGTCCGGCGGCCGTGCTGGCCCTGTCCGCGATGAACCCGGCGAGGATCGACGCGCCGATGATCAGCAGGGATTGGCGGTACGTGAACTTGTGGGACATGAAGGCTCGGAACGTGCGCATGACGGCCTCTCTTCGGTGGTGCGGATGGGTGTGTGGTGCTGGCCAGGTCTCCTCACCGCCGGGGGTGCAGGGTCCGGCGGATCGGGGAACGGTCAGCGGACGATCATGTGTTCGGGGTGGCGGCCGCCCATGTGGGCCACGCACTCCGGGCAGTCCTCGCGCCAGCCGAGGTGGCGGTGCGCGGACCGGTCGTGCGCGTGCCGCCAGCACTGACGGCACTCGCCCCTCGGCGGGTTGTTGGGATCCGGCATCGCGGTCAGCCCTTCGACTTCCGGCCGTGCGCCTGGTCGAGGGCCTTGCCGGCTTCCTTGACCTGGCCGGACTTGATGCCGCCGTAGACCTTCTGGCTCTTCGCGACGGCGGCCGGGCTGGTCAGGTCGGTCTTCTTGTCAGACACGCGGTGTCCTCTCGGATCGGTGGTTGGTGTCGGTGCGTGCCCCGGGCTGCGGTTGAGGCGGCGGCCCAACTTCGGCCTAGCCGGGGCTGGTTGCCGTGGCGCGGGCGGGGGATGCCCGCACCCGGCGGTCTGGGGGTCAGGCGGCGACCGGGAGTCGCAGCCCGCGCAGCTCGTCGACGAGCCGCGGACCCAGCTGGGTGACGTCGTCGACACCGGCGGCCTGGTCGAGGATCAGACGACGCGTCTCCTCGTCGGCGGCAATGAACTGGTCGATCAGACGGGCACGGTCCTGGATAGACATGACGGATCACTGACTCTCTCTGGGTGCGCGGGGATGGTGGGGTGGTGCGGGTTGGGCACCGCGGCGGCGGGTGCCGTGGGGGTGCGGATTTCTCCGCCGCCGCGGCGGTCTATCGGGTGCGGCGGGCTTCGGCGTCGACCTCGGCCTTCAGCCGCCTGGCCGCAGCGACCGCTTCCGGGCCGCGCCTCTTCGAGCGGCGAAGGTGGTCGGCGGCAGCCAGCTGCTCCGGAGTGCGGCGGATCACTGCTGCTCACCGCCGTCATGCTCGTCGAACACGGCCAGGAGGTGCGTCACTGCGACTTCCAGCCGGCCGAGGGCACGGGCCGTCGCCTGGCCATCGCCCGCGTCCGTCTGCTCGGCGGCGGCCAGCGCCTCACGGGCCTGACCGATGCGGTAGCGGTCGTGGCCGGTCAGCCGGAACGGGGCCCGGTCGCCGACCGGGTCCAGGTCGGCACGGATCACACCGTCCACGCCACCCCGCCGGAACACTGCCTGCAGCCGGATCGTCCCGTCACTACCGGCCAGCTCGGTGGGGGTGGCGCCCAGGTGTGCGGCCCACGCCTCAAACACCGTGCGCTCCGACGCGAGGCCGACCAGGCCGCCCGTATCCGTCAACCACCACGCGACCGTCGGCAGACCGTGGTTCTGCTGCGCCTGCAACAAACCACCCAGCTCCGAGTACGCCAGCCACTGCCGGAACTCCGGACTGTTCGACATCAGCGCACCTCCCCAGCCGGGACAACCACCAGGAACACGTCCTCGTCCAGCAGCATGACCACCTCGGCCGGCACACCCTCCATACGGCGGGCGTGCGCGAACTCCTCCGCCGGCCAACTGCCACGCGGGGAACCGGCCGGGAACCGCTCGAGAACGGTGCGGGCGGTCACCAGTCCTCCCCCGGGATGCGGCCGTCGCGCAGGGCTTCGGCTTCCTCGCGGTACTCCTGGGCGTGCCGCAGGGCGATCGGGACGGTGGCCGCCGCCTGACGGCGCATGTTGTCGGACAGGGTGGGGTCGTTGGCGGCGGCCTTCGCGGACTCGGCGTTCCGGGCCGAACGGGCCGCGCACTTCTCGCGGTCGTCGGCCAGCTCGTTCATCTCGCGGCGGGACATGCCGGCCATCACCGACCACCGCCGACCACACGCCGCAGGTCGATGGCGGGCTGACCGAACAGCAGCGTCGCCCGGCCGGCCAGGCGCACGGTGCGGCCCATCCAGCCCTCAGCCTCAGCCAGGTCCTGCGCGTCAGCGATGATCAGAGCCTTGCCCGTGCCGTCCGCCGCGGTCATCGTCCCGTACAGGACGTCACCGACGACCGGCGACACGTAGTCGACCTTCACGTCGACGACGAACAGGTGCTCGCCGATCTCATCCGCCAGCCACACACCCGCGTCCGTGCGGACGTGGCCGTCCGCGTTCAGGTGCGACAAGTAGCGCTCGCGGGCCTCGGGGGTGAACTGGCCCCGAGGACGAGGGGTGGCCTGGTGATCGACACCCGCACGGGTGCCACTAAGCTCTTGGGTAGCCACAGGGTCTCCTAGATAGAACCTGGTGGTTAGGCCCTGGCCTGGGAGTGGAGTCCCGGAGCTGGGGCCGTCTTCGTTTGTGGGTGCAGCTGGTGGAGCAGCCGCTGAAGCTTCAGGCGGTGGAGCGCCCTCGGCTTCAACACCATCCTGAAGCTAGTCTGAGCCTGTGTCAACACCCTATTGAGAAGTGGCGCGTTGACTTCTACTCTGGCCTCATGACAGATGCGTTCACGGAGTCCCTGGAGGCGAAAGTCGCCGAAGTTGCAGCCATCGATGACCTGCTTACGCAGGGCCGCGCCGCTCTTGAAGCCCGCCAGAAACTGGCGACGAGCGACCAGGCCCTCTATGTGATCCAGCAGGCAGCCGTACAAGGGCTGCGCCCAGGGCGCACGTGGGCCGAGGTCGGCGAACTGTTCGGGCGTAGCTATGCCTGGGCGGAAGCCATCGCCAAAGGGCGAAGTGCGAAACGGGGAAAGAGTGACCATGGCGCCGAGTCAACGCCTCGCGCGGGCGCGGCAGAAGGACACTCCCCCGACATGGAACCGCCAGAAGACGAGTAGCTAGACATCGCGGCGACACCACCCTGTCGCCGCCCCGCCAGACCCGAGCGCCACGAGCACGGGAGCCCGATAGTGGACGTCGTAGGGACGTGGACAGGCGAAACCGCATGCCTCCTTCAGCAGGCCATGCGGATGACCAACGAGGAGTTCGCCGAACGACTCGGCCTGTCCGATCGGACCATCACCCGGTGGCACGCATCACCCGAGATGAGCCACCGACCCGAAGTGCAACAGATCCTCGACACGGCATACGAACAGGCAGGTGAGGCGGTGCAACGACGGTTCGCGCTCTTGCTGCGCCCCGCTGAGCCGCGCATGGAAGCGCAGGCCCTGCGGGTAGCGATAGCCGTCGTGCTGCGAGATGACGATGTGCTGCTGGTCTGCAGGCGCGGGGACGGCGAGCTGCGCTGGCAATTCCCGGCCGGCATGGTCAAGCCGGGCGCCGACCCGGCGACGACAGCGGTGCAGGAAACCCACGGCGAGACCGGCGTGCACTGCACCATCCGCGAGCACCTCGGCGAACGCATCCACCCGGTGACTGGGGTTATCGCTGAATACCACCTCTGCGATTTCCTGGCCGGCGATGCCACCAACCGAGACCCGCTGGAGAACGTAGACGTGACCTGGGTTCCGCGCGCAGCCGTCACCCGCTTCATTCCGCAACACCAGATCTACCCGCCCATCCTGAGCGCCCTGGAGGTAGCTGCATGACCGAGACGACGACCGAGAAGCCGGGCATCTCCGCCGCGATCATCGTGAAGGATGGCGCTGTGCTCATGGTTCGGCGCCGCGTCGGCGAGGGCGAACTGCTCTGGCAGTTCCCTGCGGGCGCGATCGAGCCGGGTGAGGCGGCCACGGACGCGGCGGTGCGCGAGACCGACGAGGAGACCGGCCTGACGGTGAAGGCGCTGCGCCTGCTCGGCGAGCGCGTGCACCCGAAGACCGGCCGGCTCATGTCGTACACCGCCTGCGAGCCGGTATCCGGCGAGGCCCGCGTCGCGGACGACGACGAGTTGGACGCGATCGCCTGGGTCTCCCTCGCCGAAATCCCCGACTACGTCCCCTACGGCCTGTACGGGCCGGTGCAGGAGTACCTCGACGAGGTGCTCAGCGCGTGAGGGAACACATGTACCGGCCTGACGCCGGGCGTACCAGCCTGTACCGCATCTGCGACGGAAGCGGCCAGTTGCTGTACGTCGGGATCGCCACCGACCCGGAGAGGCGCGTCAACGTGCACCGCTGGGATACGACCAAGAAGTGGCGCCGCGAGATCGCCGAGTTCCGTGCGGAGTGGTTCGACACGCGGTGCGAGGCAGAGAAGGCCGAAGTGTCCGCCATCCGGAGCGAGCGCCCGCTCCACAACCGGAGATACCACCCGGACTACGGCGACGCCCCGTGGAGTAGCAACACGGCGGCGTGACAGAACAGCGGCCGGGCCTCCCGTGTTCGAGCACGAGAGCCGGCCGCTGCAACAACCGGCGAGCGCGAACTCGCCGATCACGAAACCCACCCTTCGAAGAGATGAGGTTCACCTATGACTCTAGCGCCTGAGACCTCTGCGGCGCCTGCGGCTTCCGTCACGCCGGATCGCATCCTTGACGCCCCACTCAGCCAGCTGCTGACCGAGACGGGTGTCGAGCTCATCGACAGCTCCATCAGTGACCGGGAGTTCTTCGGGGCCGTTGTTCAGCGGAAGAATGGTGAGCTGCTGCTCACGATGCCGACCGGTCGTAGCGAGCTGGAGCACGACACCGTCGCCCGGTATCTCCTGGCCCAGGTCTTCGACGTCGAACTCCCGCAACTGCCGCCGCCGTTCGTCACGACGACTGCGGCCTGATTATCAGTCCCCGCTCGTAGAGTCGAAACGCCGGGCCTGCTCAGACGAAGTGAGCGGGCCCGGCGTGCACGATCATCCCATCTCACTGAAGGACACGCATTGACTCGTCACCTGCAAGTCGTGCCCGAGTTCAAGGACACGCTCGATCGGCCGGCCTGGTGGTTCCAGGAGCAGTGGCTGTGGTTCCACACTGACTGGTCGAAGGTCCGCAAGCCGATGACCGAGGAAACCCTGAGGTGGGCCTACGCCCGCGAGGGCATCCCGTATCCGGACGACGTTCAGCCGGAGCCCGAGCCCTCCATTTCCGTCGACACTCCTCCCCCGCCGCCGAAGCGGAAGGCGGTCACCGCCGAGTCGCACACTTACCTGATCGAGGCGGAAGGCTCCCACCTGGTGAAGATCGGTATCGCCAGCGATCCGGTGCGTCGACTGCGGGAGCTTCAGACGGGTCAGCCGATGGAGCTCCGCTTGCTGTGGTCTATCGCCGGGGACTACGAACACGACTTGCATGTCCACTTCGCCGCCCACCGTGTGCGCGGCGAGTGGTTCGATCTGACATCTCTCGGTGATCCGGTAGACGTCGTGAAGGCGGCTGTCGGTGAGATCGAAGTATCGCGCGCGTAGCCGCACACGAATCGGCCCCCACACCCGTTTGGGTGTGGGGGCCGTCGTCTTGCCGCGGACCTGCGCCTCCTCCGCCGTCTTCGCCTCCGCGCGATGGCGAACACCGTGTTGGTGCCGGCTGCGGCGGTGAGGGCGGCGGCGGTGATGAGCCAGCCGGTCACTCGCCCTCCCGTTCCAGTGTCTTGCCGGTCAATGCGAGGACGACGAGCCGCATGTCGCAGAGGTCGACGATGCGTTCTGCCCAGTCGAGGGTGAGGGTGGCTTTGCCGGTGAGCATCATATTCATGTGCTTGGTGGACAGGCCGAGTTGGCGGCAGGCCTCGGCTTGGCTGATGCCGGCGGTGTCGAGTGCGGCCCGGACCTGGGTGCGGAGGTCCCGTTCCGCCGTGCCGGTCACTCGCCGGCCTTCTCGCCGTCGAACCAGCGCCTGTCGTCGGCGGCACACTCGGCGATCGACGGCCCGTCGTCGCCGGCCGGCTTGTCCACGGCCGCCGGCTCCGCCTGTTCCCCCAGCTGCTCGAGTACTTTCGCGAGTTCGTCGTCGAGCCCCCGCAGCAGTCGTGCGTCGTGGTCGTCGAGCCGTCCGGCGGTCTGCTCGTGGAGGCTGCGGATGGCGTCGGCGTGGATGCGGGCGATCGCCGCCAGCGTGCCCGGGTCGGGGGCGTCCGCGCTGGCGGCGGGGTTGTCCGGGGTTCCCAGGGTGTCCCGGTACTGGTCGAATGCGGCCCCGATGACGGGCATGATCCGGCTGGCGATGCTGCCGGGCGTCCAGTAGGCGACGGGAAGGGCCTCGAGGGTTGCGACGATCTGCTCGCGCAGGCCGGCCGGGGCCAGGTGGAAGTGCGGGGCGGATGCCTGATCGGTCACGGCTGCTCCTGGCTGTCGTCGAGGATGTTGAGGATGGCGGCGGCTGCCGGATGCGTTTCGCCGGGGCGGACGGTGGCCTGCCAGCGGCCGGCGAGGGCACGGAGTTGTCCGGTGGCCGCGGACAGGCGGGTGACCTCGTCGGCGAGGGCGCGCCTGTCTCGGTCGACGATGGTGAGGACGGTGTCTGCGTCTGCGCCGTAGACGATCAGGTCGTGGGGGTGGGCGTCGGCCCATCGGCGGCCGGGGTTGCTGTGCTCGTAGAGGGCGGCGGCGATCTGCTGCCGCAGCGGGTTGTCCGCCGTGCCGCTGCTGGTGGCGGGGTTGTCCGGGGTTGTCCGGGCGGGTGGGTCGGTGGCCTGCCAGCAGCCGATGGGCGGGTCGGGTGCCCAGTAGCCGGTGAGGTCGTCGGGTTGTACGTCGTCGGGGTCGGTCATCGTCCCTCCTGGTCGGGGCAGTTGATGGTCCGGCAGCCGTCGTGCAGGTAGCAGCCGTGGACGCAGCGGGGCCGGTTGTAGTCGGGCTCGGCGTCCCGTTGCGGGGCGTGGCGGACGCTGTCGTAGGTCGGCCGCTTGTGCCAGCCGGCGGGCTCGTCTTGGGTGTCGGGGTCCCAGGTGGCGATGGCGGCTTTCACGGCGGCCGGGTCGCGCGGGTAGCACCAGCCGTAGTCGTATCCCCACTCGCCGGCCTCCCCGCGAGGGACGGCGATGACCCGGATGTTGAAGCCCTGCCACAGCCACAGGTACCGGTGGGTGTCGTCGGCGGCGAGCTCCTCGCCCTGCCAGTGCTCGTCGGTGATCGGCTTGGGGTGGTGGGTGACGGTCATGCTGCGGGTCGTCCTTCCCTGGTGGCGGCGTTGATCTGGTCGCGGATGGCTTCGTAGCCGGCGAGCCGGTTTCGCCAGCTGGTCGGCTCGGGTCCGGTCTTGCCGAAGTGGGCCCGTAGTTCGGCAACGAGGGTGTCGTCGCCCGGGTTTTCGTCGTCGTGGCCGAGGGCTTCGCACAGGACGTCGCGGAAGCGGTCGGCGGCTCCGGCTGCGGTCTGCTTGGCCTGGCATTGGTCGTCGAGTTCGCCGTGCAGGGCGTCGATGTGGTCAATGCCTTCGCGCAGCCGTTCGGCTTCGGCGGCGGTGAGTTGTCCGCGGCTGGCCCGGTCGGCGAGGTTGCGGAGCTGGTCGAGGGTGGGTGGCCTGGTCACAGGATCTCCCCGGTCACGTTGACGGCTTCAACTGCCCTGGTCCGGTTGTCGCGGATCCGCTGCCAGGTGCGCCGGGGCCGTACCGCCAGCAGCAGGAGGCCTTCGGTGGCGAGGATGGCCTGTCCGATCCACCAGCGTGCGTGCCGCCAGGCCGGATTGTCGGGGGCGACGATGAGCCACATCGCCCACTCACAGATCCGGTCGCCGGGGCGGTGCCGGCAGGTGAGGTAGCCGGCGGTGAACGCGACGGCGGCGGTCACGGCGAGGACGGTCACGGCTGCCTCCCCTGCTGTGCTCGGCCGACGGGTTTCGGTTTCCCGTCGGCGCCGACCAGCCCGTCGGCCATCGCCCGGGTGCGCAGGCTGATCAACAGCGCCTGGCGGGTGGTTTCGCCGGTGCGGGTGTAGAGGGCGAGGAGCCGGGCGAACTCGTCGTCGAGCTGCAGGTGGAGTTGGCGGGCGGTCACAGGTACTCCTGGTCGGCGATCGGTATGTCTTCGATGTGGGCGCGCTCTACGTCGGTGAGCTGGCCGTGCAGATCCCACGGCTGGAGCGGGGGCATGGTGCCGGGCACGGGGTCGTGGTCGCCGCAGGGCTCGGGCTGCATGTCGGCGGTCACGGCTGACCTCCGTTGATCGCGCGGGCGAGTCGGAGCATGCGGCGGTGGCGGCCGTCGGTCTCCTGGATCGTGGCCTCGCGGTCGAACTCCAGCACGGAGAAGGACTCAAGGACCTTGGCGAGCGGGTCGGCGATATGGGGTGGGACGATCCCGGCTTGGTGTCGCAGCTTCTGGGCGGCGTTCATGATCTCGTCGGCGGGGTGGGTCATGTGGGTGCTCCGGTGGTTGGTGGTGCCGTCGGGCGGGGTCAGGCTTCGGCTCCGCAGGTGCGGCAGGCGAACCCGGCAGGCGGTTTGTCCATGCAGACGAAGCAGCCGGGCGCGGTGAGGAGTTGCTCAGGGCGGAGCCCGAACACGGCGGCCAGGGCTACGAGGTCGTCGACGATGACGGCGACGGCTGGGCGGTCGGGGTCGCGGTTGCGTTCGATGCGGCCGATGGTGAGGTAGCCGACGGGTTTGCCTGCGGCCTCGGTCTGACGTCCGACCTCGCGGAGGGACCAGCCGCGTGCGGTGCGCAGGGCGTGGATGTGGGCGCCGACGATGCGGGAGACGGGGAGGTCTTCGGCGAGACGGGGCGGCATCAGGCTGCTTCCTGGCTCAGGCGGTGATCGTGTGGACGGTGATTCCGGCGGCTTCGGCGAGCCGCATGCAGCCGCGGGTGCCGACGTTGCGCTGGCCGGGTTCGGGGAACGCGACCATCCATGCGGGCCGCGGGAGCTTGGCGACCATGCCCGCGTTGCGGCGCGGCCCGGCACCGGGGCAGTAGTCGTCGAGCAGGCCGGGGTGAGCGACGTCGCCGGGTTTCTTCCGTCGCCGATGCCCGGGGCCGGGAGGGCAGTTGGGGGCGCAGTTGTCCCAGTCGGCGGGCATCGGGTCTTCGCTGACGCCGAACCGGCCGCCGAGCTCGTTGACCCAGTCGGAGGCGGCCTGGTCGGCGGAGTGTTCGCCGGGGCAGGCGCCGTGACGGACGATCACCGGGCCGTCGGCGATGTTGACGGCAATGTCGAACAAGGCGGCGGGGACGACGCCGGGCTCGGTGAGGTGGCGGGAGCCGGCGAGGAGGATCACGGTGGCGTTCACGCGGGCTCCTCCGGGAGTTCGATGCGGGCGGTGACGATCAGCCGGGTGCCGGGCGGGAAGTTCTTGGCGTCGGCCCAGAACCCGGGCCCGGACTCGATGCCGTGGTGGGCCTTGCCGGGATCGCCTTCGGGCCCCCAGTAGTTGCCGAGGAGCTTCGGCTGGCCGTCGCAGCCGGTGCGATACCTGGGGTGCAGCTCCAAGACGACGGCCTGTTCCTGGTTGTCCTGGGTCAGGTACTCGTCGGGCTTGTCGTGCTTGATGCACTTCCATGCGCTGTTGACGGTGTCGAGGTCGCGGCGGGCGGTGTACTCGATGTCGCGGTAGGTGCGGCAGCCGGACTGGGTGCAGGTCTGCCGGTGGGTTCGGCGGCGGCTCATGCGGCTTCCTTGTCGGTTCGGGCCCACGAGGGCGCTGTACGGGCCTGAGAGGCGCTGGGGCGAGTCGGTGCGGGAAAAGGGTCGCCGGGTGCCTGCGGGGCGCTCCAGCGCGGAACCGTCGGGCGGGCCGGGCCTGTTGCGGGCGATCCAGCGGGCAGCACGGGAGCCGAGCGAAGCCACAGACGCCCGTCTGCGGGCCTGGGAGCGTCCCGGACGGGGCGGAAGCCGCACAGACCCCTGAGAGCCGCCCACAGCCACCGCCACGCCCCCAACAGCGGCCAGTCCTGCCCGTGGTGGCCGCACGCGAGCGCCGCGAACGCGATGGTGCAGGCGAGATAGGCTGCGAGGCCCGTCACGACGGCTGCTCCTCGTCCAGCACCGCAAGGACGCGAGCGCCGGTGTCGAAGAACAGGCTGCGCGCGAGGACCCGGATCTGATCAGCGGCAGCCCGGTGGATGCTGGCGCGGTCGCCGACCGTGTCGACGCAGGCGCAGTGTCCGCCTCCGGGGCGTCCTTCGTGCGTGACCGGGCAGATGCCGGGGTCGGGGGTTCGGCCACAGGGGCAGGCCACGGTCACGCCTCCTCGTCCTGCGGCGCCCCGCCAGTGGACTCCCCGACGGCGGGCGCGGCACAGGTGCGGCACGGCGGGGCTTGCGGCAACTCCCAGGAGCTGCCCGTGATCAGGTCGTCCTCCGGGTCGATGACGGCGCGCAGGCGGCGGACTTCTTGCACCAGCGCGGGCACGTCCTCGCGGGCGTGGGCCATCAGCTCCCAGTCCGCCATGGTGAAGTCGCCGATGTCGGAGCGGTGGAAGTCGTAGTCGCGCGGCTGCTCACCAGTCCGCTTGCAGCGCTCAGCGGCGGACCACGTCGGCGTGGGCGTGATCACGGCGGTCACGTACAGGCCGTGGCCGCAGGGGTAGTCGCCGCCGCAGTCGCAGCCTTCCTTGTCGAGGGTCCACGGGCCGGGGGTGAGGTGCTCGCTGGTGGCGCGGGCTTCGATGTCGTCGAGCTGCTGGTCGGTGGGCGGGGTGTGGTCGTTCACGGTGTCCTCCGGTGTCGTGTTGTGGTGTCGGGTGATGTCTTGGGCGTGGCGGGGGTCAACGGGCGGCATCAGGCGGCAAGCGCCGGCGCGGCTGCGGTGTGGCGGTCGATGGCTTCGCCGGTGATGGCTTCGACGAGCGCGCAGACCAAGATCTCGGCCATGTTGGGCGGGACGGCGTTGCCGTACTGCTTGACGCGTTCACGCTTGGAGCCGAGGACGATGTACTCGTCGGCGAAGCTCATCGCCCTGCCGATCTCGTGGGGCTCCAACATGCGGAACAGCACGTCGTCGATGTCGACGTCGCCCTCGACGACCGCGATCCGCGGATCCGGGGTGACGAGGCCGTGATGGTTCCCGGACGCCGTGACGGTGGCGAGCGCCTCCGTCACAGGCCGGGCCACCGAGCCGCCGCCGCGGAGTTCAGCGATGAACGGCAGCCACGCGAGGCCGGTTTCGTTGCGGGCCGTCTGGGTGCGCAGCGGCGCCAGGGCGGTGTTCGCCTCTTTGCCGTCACGGCCTTCGACCGGAACCATCAGCGGCGGTATCCCGAGCCGGCGGCCGTCGACGGGCCGGGCGAAGCGGGTGATGCCGGCCTGGATGCGGGCGAGGGTCTTCGCCGCGAGCGGCCGGGCCCTGTCGCCGATGCGCTGGCCGGGCAGCGCCCAGTCGATGCACGTCGCCGCAGGCAGCGTCTCCGGCTCAAGCAGCTTGTAGCGGCAGGCCGAGTTGGGACACCGGTACACGTACTGCTGCCGGTAACGCCCCATGTCGCGGCCCTGCCTCTTGAACACCTGCATGGCGTCCACGTGGCGGTCGCAGGCCTCGCACCAGGCGCGGGGACGCAGCCACTTGTTCCAGTCCGGGGTACGGCCGAGCGTGCGGTGCCAGTAGGCCACGAACAGGCGATCCCGGCTCTGCGGCGCCTGGTGCACCGACCGCGGATGCGCGTGCATGGCGTTCAGGGCGATGATCCGGGTCTCGTAGCCGAGCTTGCGGATCTCGCCGAGCCAGCGGTCCCACTCGGCCCAGGTGCGGACGTCGACGACGTTCTCGACGATCCCCGCCTTCACGAGGCCACCGCGCTCCTGCACGCCGCGCAGGTACAGCGGCACCTCCTCCATCAGCGCCCGCGACTCCTCCTCCGCAGTCGGCTGCTCGTCCTCGGCCGTCTCCTCGAGGAGGGAGAACAGGTCGTACTGCATGGCCTTGTCGAAGTCCCGCTGCTTGCCCTTCGCCACTGACCAGTTGGTGCACTCCGGCGAAGCCCAGAAGATGTCGGTGACGGGCCAGTCCCACACTGGGGCCTGACGGATGTCGCCCTGGTAGTGGTCGGTCTCCGGGAAGTTCGCGGCATGCGATTCGATGGCGCGCAGCCAGTGGTTCGCGGCCCGGGTGACGCGGACGCCGGGGACGGCGTGGACGCCCTGGCTGGAGCCGCCTGCACCGCAAAACCAGTCCATAACGGACAAGGCGTCATTATCGTGGCGGTACATCACGCGGCACTTCCTTCGCGGTGGGTGGCGGTCAGCCCGGCATGCGCGGCGGCGGTGCGGTGTTCGGCCGGCAAGTCGGCGTCGCAGTAGAAGCCGATCGTGAGGTGCATGCCGTGGTCCTCGACGACCTTCCACACGGCCGTGCCGGTGCAGGCAGGCCGGCCGTCTCGCTGACGGTGGAAGTTGGTTGTGCAGTCCGCGTAGTCGGTGAAATCGGGCAGCAGCCAGCCGGCGTCGCGGCGGAAGACCCGGACGATCGGCTCAGGTTCAAGGTCGGCGACCGTGAGCCTGGCAGTGGCGAGCAGTCGCTCGTGCACTGCGGCAATCTTCAGCAGGTCGCGGCAGGCGCTGCTGCACCGCTCGACGTTCGGCCGCATCAGGTCGGAGCCGGTGAGCTGGAGTTGCCTTCGGTGCAGCCGCTCGTGAAGCTCCTCGGCGGTCACCCAGTCGACGTCGGCGGCGGTGAGCTTCGGGCTGCGGGTGCAGGCCCGGAAGTGGCGGCCGGCGACGAGGGTGGCGAGGTTCGTGTAGTCATCGCGGCGCTTCGACTGCGTCCACAGCCAGCGGGCGAACGTCGGCTTCAGCACGATCAGCGGCAGGCTGCCGTCGCCCGTGCAGTTGTGGGCGTAGAGGCGGCCGTTGCCGCGGATGCGGATCTCGTCCGGGCAGTCCGGGCAGCGGCCCAAGCGGGGCAGCGGGACGGGGATCGCGGATTGTGACGGGCGGCCGATCGTGGCGGTCATGCAACTTCTCCTTGCTGGGCCTGGTCGGGGTGGGTGTCGTCGTCCTGCACGGCACGCCCAGAGAGCCAGGGCAGGCGGACGAACTCGAAGTGCTTCTCGGAGTCGCGGTAGAGCACGGATTCCGAGGTGAAGCCGCAGCCGACGCAGCGGCGCAACCGTTCCCGCTCGACCCAGGAAATGCGCGCGCAGGCGGAGCAGCGGGTCATCCAGGAGTTGTGGCGGCGGGTCGACGTCCAGTGGACGTAGCCGCCGTGCCGACGAGCGAGTTTCGTCTTTGCCCTGTTCGGCCAGTGCTGGTAGTCCTCTTCGACCCACGGGTTCATGGGGGTGGGCGGGTGGCCGATGATGACGAGTTCGCCGCCGGGCCACGTGCAGTCGCAGGCGAGGAGCGGGCAGTTGCAGGCGAGGATCTCGCCGAGTTCGTATGCCTTCTCGACGCGTGGCACTCCGGGGCCTTTGACCTCGAGCCAGGTGCCTATCTCGGGCAGGTGGAAGTCGGGCAGATACTTCGAACCCGACGGGAGGTCGAAGGTGGTGGGCTCGTACTCCCAGGCGATGTTGAGGGAGTCGAGGGTCGCCGCCCAGCAGGCTTCGAGGAGGGACCGGAACTGTGTGCCGTGGTAGATCGTCGGGAGAGCTTCGCGGGTCATCTGCCCATCGAGACCGCTGCCGGAAGCGCGCGAGGAGCGCAGGGTTGCGGTCGCCTCTCGGTCGTCACACTCCTGGATGAGCTCTTCGATGTACTCCTGCCAGTCGTTCACCAGATCGCTCCTGTCTCGGAGTTGCCGTACATGTCGGCGTCGATGGGGTTGTAGGAGATCCAGGGCCACTTCTCGCCCTGCTTGATGAATCGGGGCCAACTGCGCTCGTCACGCATGCCGCGCCAGGGAAGGAAGCGCCGGCCGCGGGCGCCGTCGCCGTCTTCGGCGGACTTCTCGTCTTCGACGGGGCGCAGGCCGAACCCGAACTCGGGCCAGCGCATCCACAGCGACGAGCCGACGGGGCGGAGGGTGCGGTGCTGGCCGAAGCCGTTGTGGTGGGGGCTGTGGGCTTCCATGAAGACGGCGCAGCCTGCGGTGGCGCGGGCCTCGTCGAGGACGACGGACACTTTGCGGGCGAGCTCTTCGCTGTTGGGGTCGCCTGCGTGGAGCCGGTAGATCGGGCCGATGATCAGCAGGTCGGGTTTGAAGTCCTCGACGCGGCGCATGACCCACGAGCGGTCCTGCGGCCGGGTGAGGTCGAGGCCTTCGGGCCTGCAGCGGATGTGGAACTGGCCGCGGCGGATGGGCTGTTCGAGGCTGTCGGCGGCGGCGAGCAGGGGTCGGTACTTGCGGCGGGAGGCGGACTCACCGTTCTCGCAGTCGAGAACGAGCGTCTTGATCGGCTCGATGGTCTTCCACGTCTCGAACGGGTGGATGCCCGCGGAGAGGGTGACAGCGATCTGCCGCAGCAGCACCGACTTGCCGCCGCCCTCCCCCGCGGTGAGAATCAGCCGGTCCATGCGCTCCAGCAGGCCGGGCACGATCCAGTCGAAGGTGTCCTCGTGCTGGACGAAGTCGAGGATGTCCTCGGACGGCATGTCATCTTCGTCGCCGGTTCGGTCGCGGAGTTCGCGGGCCATCGACACGGCGCGTTCGATGAGTTCGCTGGTCTCGCCGTCCGGGCTGTAGCCCATCTGCACCAGGCGGGTGCCGAGTTCGATCAGGGCGCGGCGCAGGCCGCGGTCCTGGACGATGTCCGCGTACCACTCGCCATTCGCGGCGGACGGCACGGCCATGACGAGATCGACCAGGTAGGACTGGCCGCCCACCTTGGCGAGTTCGCCGCGGTCTGCGAGGTACTTGCCAAGGGTGATCTGGTCGACGGGCTGGCCGGCGAGGAACAGGTCGGCGATGGCACGGTAGATCGCCTGATGCTTGGGCAGATAGAACGCTTCAGCGGCAACAGCGGCGAGGACTTCGGCGCAGGCTCGCGCATCGCGAAGGCACGCACCGAGAGCGGACTGCTCGGCGGCGACATCCCGAGGGGGAACCCGCTCGAACGGTCCGGGCTCGTCGAAATCGTCGGACACTAGAAGATCCCCTTCTCGGCGTAGTACTCGTAGCCGGTCTTCGGCTTGGTCCGGCGGACGATGTCCGACGGCATGACGTGCTTGTTGGTCTCGCGGTAGTGGTCGCGCAGTGCGGCGCAGGCGGCCTCGAATTCGATGTCGTCGAGGACCATCTGCCAGGCGCGGACGTCGGATTCGCCGATGGTTCGCTTGTCGATGCCTGCGGCGATGGACAGCAGGTCGGCAGCTTCGGAGAGGGTCATGCGGGCTCCTGGTTGGCGTGGGCGGCTTCGACGGCGGCGCGTTGCTCTTCGGCTCGGAACTTGGCGGCTAGGGCTTGGCCGACGGCTACGCGCTCGTCTGCGGTGGAGCGGGCGCTGGGAAGGCGGTGGACGTTGGCCCCGTCCTCGTCGCCGTCACCGATGGCGACCGGGGTGCGGATCTTGTGCCAGCCGTCGTAGAACCAGCGGCTGCTGAAGGGGGGCTTGCCGGCGTTCCTGGCGCTCTGCTCGGCCTTGAGTGCTTGCTCGATCATCAGCGGGATGCCGAGGCGCTGGATGTCGTTGAGCACCCGGATCATGTCGTCGCCGTCGAACCGCCACGGGACATTGATGCCGGCGACGCTCATGGCGTCCTGGAGGCGAACGATCTCGTCCGGGTAGCGGCTCTCCTCCACACCCCGGACGGCTGGCAGCCGATCTTCGCGAGTAGCTGGGTGGGTGTGGTGGTTCCCTGACGGTTCCCTTGACGGTTCTACTGATGGTTCGGGTGAACTCTGGACAGGGTTTCGTGTCGCAGAGTTCAGGGTTTCGGTCTCAAAGTTCAGGGTTTGTGTCGCAGAGTTCAGGGTTTCTCGGGCCGAAACCCTGTCCAGAGTTCCGGGTTTACCGTCGGTAACCCTGTCCAAAGTTCCGGGTTTCGGAATGATCCGGTAACGGTTCGAGCGGTGCCGGCCACCCCCGTTCTCGACCTCCAACTCCCCCAGGGAGACGAGCTCCCCGACGCACTTACGGACAGCTCGCGGGGTGAGCCTGGTGCGCTCAGCAAGGTCATCTACCGACGGCCAAGCGAGGCCGTTGTCGTCGGCCCGGTCGGCGAGGGCGAGCATGACCAGCCGGGCCCCATTCCGGGACTCGGACCGGGCCCACACCCAGTTGGTGACCTTGATGCTCACTGAATCTCTTCTCTCAGGAGGGGTGTCTCTAGGGGTGTTCAGCTGTTTCGGGACAGCCCTCATGGGGGCGATGCGGTTCGTGGTGCTAGTGATTCGCTCGCCCCTGAATTGTACAACGCGACGGAGATTACAACAGGGCTTGTGTGTATCCTGGTCGCATGAGTGAGTCCGATGTGGAGCGAATGGGAGTCTCCGACGCACGCGCCAACCTGACCGAGGTCATCGCGAAGGTGCGCCTGCTCGGGCTGCAAGTCGTGCTCACTCGCCGCGAGAAGCCGCAAGCCGTCCTCGTATCGCCCGAGTTCTACGAGCGCGCCCTCGAGGACCGCGCCCGCCTCCAGTCGCTCGAGAAGTAGCCGCCGCATCTCCCCTCCCCTTCCTGGCCCCGCGATGCGGGGCCTTCGTCGTTGCGGTCTAGGCGGCTTGGCGTTGCTGCTGGTCGCGTTGTCGTTTGCTGCGTCCGCCCCACACGCCGCGCATGGCGAGCCCGTCGAAGTGGTGGAGTGCGGTGGCGTGTGCGTCGCAGGCGGGCTGGACGGGGCAGCGGGCGCAGATGCGTTTCGGTGTGGCGGTGTTGCCGCCGACGTCGGTTGTCCACAGGTCGGGGTCGGCTTGTGCGCACAGGGCCTGGTCCATCCAGGCGTAGCGGTGGGAGGTCATGCCGCCACCTGCTTCCGTTGCCGTTTGGTGCCGGTGCGCCATTCCTGGACGATCTGGCGGACGGTGGAGATCGATACCTCGTTGTCGAGGCGGTCGTGGATCTGGTCGGGTTCGTGGCCGCACCAGGCGAGGTGGATGATTTCTTCGCGGCGGAGGGCGGCCCGATTGCGGAAGCCGAGCGCGTCACCGGGGTCGCCCTGCGCGTTGGGGTCGTCGATCTCGTCGTCGTCCCATGCGGCTGGCGGCGGCCAGTCGTTCGCTTCGGCCCGCGAGATGGCCCGCGCCTTGCTGTGCACGGGGACGCCGTGGCTCAGCGGGTCCTCGTTCCACAGCTCTTCGTACAACTGCTTGATGATTCGCGCCGACTTGGCGGTGACACGGTCGGCGTTGAGGATTTGGTCGACGCGGCGCCGGTGGACTTGGAGACGCACGGCTAGGTCTGCCGCCGGCCAGCCGATGCGCACCAGGGCCTGGATGCGCCGGGTTGTGCCGGTGCCGGGGATGACCGCGTGGTCGGCGAGATGATCGAGGGCGGGCTGTACCGCGAGGATCTTGCGGGCGATGTTTTCGCGGACGCGCCGCTGTGGGGGTCGCCCTTGGTGCGAATAGACGATCTTCTGGATGATTGACCGGTTGACCTGGGCGAGCTTGGCAATGCGAACTACGCCCATGCCGTAGGTGCGGAGCATGTTGACGTGTTCACGGACCGGTTCTGCGTCGACGAACGGTGTCCAGGTGCCGTACCCCTTGAGGCGGTACCAGTAGGCCTGCCGGTTGGCGTGGGCCGTGTTGCATGGTGTGCAGCGGCAGCCGTGGCGGCGGTAGCCGCTGGGTGTCCCGTGCCAGGTCTCGACGGCGGTGGTCACAGTTCCTCCTCCTCTCGGGGCTGGTTGCGCATGTCGTCGTGGTGGCGTCGGGCGCCGGGGTGGTTTGCGTAGTGTTCGAGTCGGCGGATGCCGCGGCGGCGTTCGCGGGCGGGCTGGGTGGCCTGCCACCAGACGACGGCGATGGCGACGGCGAAGATTCCGGCGGCGGAGAGGGTGTTGGCGAGTTCGGGGTTCACGGCCGCCTCCGGTTGAGGAGCCAGCCGAGTCCGGCGCCGATGGCGAAGCAGGCGGCGAAGCAGGCTGTGCCGACGGTGAACAGCTGCCAGAGGCTGAGGTGGTTGAGGCCGTCCATCAGGCGCTCGCCTCCTGGGTGAAGAGGTCGAGTTGGTCGCCGAGCCGCACGTTGGACCAGAGGACTTCGATGCGGTCGCGGTCGCCTTTGCCGTTGCCGGTGGTGGCGGCGGTCTCGTAGCGGTGCCAGCCGTCGTATAGCTCGTCGTACAGCGGCGAGTGGTAGCCGGACAGGACGACGGTTGCGGTGCAGTCGGTGAGTGCGGCCGCCAGTTCTCGGTGTTCGGCCTCGGTCTTCATCTCGTGCCGGTAGTTGCGTCCCCAGCCGCGCGTGCTGCCGAGGTAGGGCGGGTCGACGTAGAGCAGCACGCGGGGCTGCTTGCCGTATTTGGCGATCAAGTCGAGGGCGGGCAGGGCATCGAGGGAAACCCCGTGCAGGCGTTCGGCTGCGGCGGCGAGCCGGAGGGCGTAGGCCTCGAGGTAGCCGGGCATCGATGTGGACGATCCAGCGGGGTCGATGTAGTGCCGCCAGCCGGTCTTGCGCAGCGTGCCGGAGCGTCCCTGGGCGAGGCGGCACCAGATGCGGCGGGCCAGCTCGAGGTCGTCGTCGGTCGGATCCCAGGTGGCTTCGTGTTCGAGGCGGCTGTGCGGGGTGAGCATGCAGGCGCGCAGCAGTTCGTCGGGCCGGTCGCGCAGGATCCGCCAGAACACCATGAGTTCGGCGTCGAGGTCGTTGACGGTTTCCATGCGGGACGGCGTCTTGGCGAGGAGCACGGACAGGCCGCCGCAGAAGGGTTCGACGTAGTGGTCGTGGTCGGGGAGGAGGCTGACGATCCAGTCGGCGATGCTGCCTTTGGCACCGAAGTACAGGACGGGGCTCTTCATCACGCCGCCTCCCGCCTCTGCTCGATGCGGGCGGCGATGTCCTCGATGCGTTCGGCGGACAACTGGTACACCTTGATCGGCTTGCCGTGGGTGGATGCGGCGGTCGACGGTTCCTCGCCGATGACCAGCACCTGGCGGGGGTTGCGGCGGCGGACGAGGGAGTGGAAGAACAGGCCGGCTGTGCCGTGGGCGAGTTCGGGGAGGACGGCGCGCAGGTCGTTGGCGCTGAAGGGGCGTCCGTCGCCGCCGATCGCGTCGATGGCCTGGTTGAGGATCGCGGTGTCCCAGGTGGTGACGTTCGCGTAGAGGGCGGCGAGGGCGGCGTTCGCCTGCTCGCGGGCCTCGTTCGGGGTGAGGGTCATGACGCGTTCTCCTCGTCGGCGGTGATGGCTTCGATCTGCAGGCCGGGCTGGGTGCCGTTGACGGTGTGGCGGCGTCCGTCGGGCGAGGTGACGATGAAGTCGAGGCCGCGGGCGATGCCGTTGGACCACTGCCAGGCGTCGGCGATCTCGCCCTCGAACGTGACGCGGACGCGCGTGCCCTTGCGGGCGAGGGCCCGGAGGCGGGCTTCTTCGTCGCTGAGGGCGTGCATGGAGCGCGGCTTCGGGGCGTGCATGACGGTGACGTGGGTGGGGCGCAGGCCGGGCACCGGGCTGTCGCACCTACAGGCGACCTGCGCGGGGTCCGGCGGCTGGACTTTGCAGGACTTGTCGCAGCGGCGGCAGTACCACACCAGCAGCGTTGTCTCGGGAAGAGTGGTCACCACGCCACCTCCGTGTCCTGTCGGAGTGCGGCGTTGATGGTCTCCTCGTCTGGCGTCCAGAAGCCGAGTGCTCCGGACACTCCGAGCACCGGTTCCGGGAGGGCGGTGACGTCGGCCAGTTCCCAGTGGTAGAGGCCGGGTTGGGCCCAGTAGCTGCAGCAGACCTGGTTGCCGTTGTCGAAGTGGCAGCCGGTGATCGTGGCGACGGCGACGATCGCGGAGTACACGTTGAGGTGCTCGCCGTACATCTGGGCGTGCCGGTCGGGCTGGGCTCCGGCGTGGATGAGGATGCGGGCGCCCTCATGCTTCGCGGGCAGCTTCCAGGTGCGGTTCTCAACCCGTTTCGTCTGGTGGGCGATTGCGCCCGCCCACGGCTGGCGGATGGTGAGTGCCTTCATCGGCCGGCCTCCTCGGGCGTGCCGTGCTGCTCGAGTTCGGCGTCGGTCATGAGTCCGTGCGGGACGTGGCCGGTGCGAAGGACGTCGCGCAGGTCGGATGCGGCGACGCGGTAGCCGTGGGCGCGAGTCGCGGCCCACTCATTGCTGCTGTCGGGCTCGATGAACAGGTCGGCGGGGAGGTCCTTGGTGAGGAAGTCGGCGCTCGCTTCCCACCGGGTGGCGAGGTCTGTGAGCGTCGCCCGGAGGTCGGCTTCCCGGGTGGCGGCGAGGTTGTAGCCGGGGCCTTGGTGGGCGAGTGCCGCGAGGAGGCGGCGGGGCCAGGTTGACTTCATGGCGTGGTTTCCTTGTCCGGTGAGGGCCGCCCCGCACTGCCCGCGGGGCGGCCGTTCGCGTGTGCGGGCTAGAACGGGGGCTCGTCGCTGTAGCCGAGCGGGCGGTCGTAGCTGAACGGGACGCCGCCGTTGAGGCCCTCGACGTGCCGTTCGACGAGGCCGCTGATGTCGAGGCCGACCCGACGCAGTTCGTCGGTGACGCCCCGCGCCCAGGCGCGGACGGCGTCGTTCTCTCCATCGACGAGGGCTTCCGCGACGTGCCCGGCGATGACCGGGATCACGGCGGCCAGCGTGTCCGCCGGGGTGACGTGCCCGGCGAGGTTGAGGTTCGCGAGTGCGGTCTCGACGGTCTTCGAGTACGGCTTCCAGGAGATGTACGGCTTCTGGGTGGCCGCCCACGGGT
>Ga0081455_10000229_pt1 | contig 72189 bp, 99 predicted proteins | sample TabmetS3T2R1_FD_70207 | JGI IMG/M metagenome (GOLD analysis project Ga0081455, IMG submission 70207) | Tabebuia heterophylla rhizosphere microbial communities from the University of Puerto Rico - S3T2R1 | ecosystem: Host-associated > Plants > Roots > Rhizosphere ...
AGCTAATATCTCTCATCAGGCGAACAAATTGCGGGCGGGAGACTCGCTTACTCCCTGGATGCATGCCGAAATGTCGGCAATCCGCATTCAGAAGGCAAAAGAAAGCGCTTTCTGGAATGTTATCACTAATGCTGCGAATAAGTTAAATGCAGAGGCGGGTAACAGGGAGCCTGCAACGGTTTCAGGGAGCCCCGCATGCGCTAATACACTCCCTGAAACCGAAATTCAGGGAGTAAACATGGGCATCACCGTGATTTGCGGGGGAGATTACAAGCTGAAGCAAAAGCGGAAAGATGGGAAGCCTGCCGGGTTCGACATCAGGGATCGCAGCGATGAGTACACCGGTTACACCGGGCAGAAAGCAGGAGAGACTTTAATGCTTCTCTCCGAAGATGCCCAGCGGGCAGAAGTGCAGAAGATTAAAAACAAGCGGTTAGGTATTCCCACCCTACCGCGTGCGGTTAATGAGCAGTAATGAACGCATACGATGCACAATATGAACCCCGATATTTCGGGCAGGAGATTGAACCGTTACAGGTCGCGGATATGACCGATAGCGGTGTAGTGATCGTCTGCCCCGAACCGGATGCGGCCGAGTGGATCTTTGATTACCTGATCGAGATTAAGACGAACACGCGGCGCCCGTTCGGGACGATCGGCATGAATCCCCGGCAACCGGACGCCGTGCGGTGGACCCGTGCCCCTCGCCGGTCTCGCTTCTTCCGGGAATATCGATGGAGCACGGAAGAGATCGTCTCGCTTGTGGCTGAAGTTTGGGAGGAGGTAGGGCGCTATTGGCTCCCGATGCCAGCCGTTGCGCTCCCGCCCTCTCCCGAACCTGAACCCGAACCGGAGGAGGAAGAGCCGTTAATACCCTGGTCGCTAGAATGGATGGCCGACGCCATGGAGATGTCTGTAAATCTGCTGTATAGGAGATTAGAGAGGGGTTCCCATGGCTATCGGTACGCCAGCCGGGAGACTCATTTTGATGCCTATTTTCGGCGCCGTAACTGGCGTCGGAATGCGGGATGGGGGGAAGCAACGGGGACGCTGACCCCCATCCAGCCGCGCTTTATCACCACGTATCAGTTTGATCAAGCTTCAGCTCTGGTCAATCTCAACTTGATCAGGGAAGAGAGAATCCGGAGGAGAGAAGAGCGGGCGAAAGAGAGAGCGGAACGAGCAAGGAGAGAGAGGGACACACGATGAGTACACCACGCAGACAGGCCCCGCCAGCTTCGCCGCCTTCGCACTTCCCCGGCCCGCTGCCTGGCCACGCCTATGGCTATCGGTGCAACCGCTGTAAGAGGTTCTTAGATGGTCCCTATGCGGTGGACCCTCATGATTTGGACAATCCGCACGATAACGAGTTCTTATGTTATCCGTGCGCGGAGGTGACGCCTAATAGTCAGATCCCGCGTTACTCCTCCCGGTTCCGGGAAGGGATGAAAGCGGGCATACTACTTGTGATCTTCATCGAACTGGCAATATTGCTGTTCTGGTGGACGCGGCGAAGATAGATATTACCTCAAATACCACGTGGAAGGTTGGTGCTCTGCCCTGTAATCTTAATATCCACGCTAGTTAGCCTGTCGTGAAACGGCGTGGAACAATCCAAGTAGAGGTAGGTGCAATGGTCAAAATCCCGCTAATAGTCCTAATTGAGATAATCATCTCTGCTATGGGTGTCAGTTTCCTTTACGGCTTCTCGCTCTATTGGTTCGCCTCTGCTGAGAGCGATTTAGAGACCGGTTTATCATTCGGTGTGGCCTTCCTCGCTGGTCGGTATACTGGCACTGTGATGAAGCGGATAGAGGCGTTATGCGAGAGATCATGATTCAGTACGTGATATATGATCATCCTCTTGACTATCCTGATCATTGGGTGTTGCGTCCCTGGTTTCTTTTCCCTGATGGTACAGTCAAACCCGCTCTTGGCTGCATACTTGGCGATACTTTAGAGTCGGTTAGATATTGGGTGCCGCGCCATTGCTATAATCTCGGCAACACCTATGAAGAAGACCCGAAGATATACGAAGTTTGGATCTAGCCCTATGCGTGATCGCCTATGCCCGACTTCCCCCACGAGACAACAAAACTACCGGTCAAGATCACCACGACCTATGAAGAAGTGAAGCCGCCGAAAAAAGAGTCATGGCTTCACTTCTGGCTTGGGTTCCTCGCGGGCGTGCTCTGCGTACTCCTATATAAGCTGTATACGTTGTGAAAATATTCGATGGTACGCACGATTTCTATTGACATACCAAGTCAATTGATCGAGTATAGCAACCAGCGTTAGAGCGGCTATGACGGCGCAAGGGACGATACGCCGCTCTTTATATTAGCTAGGCCACTTGGCGGAGACTTGCGAGTATGCCGGGATGAGCGCGACAGCAAACCCGTGGTGATTCGGGTGGCGGCATGGAAAACCGCCATATTTCAAATTCAGGAGATTTGATTATGATACGCAAGCCAGCACGAACCTCGAGCAAGGGGAAAGAAAAAATGGTAGTTGTCCTTACCGAGTTTAAAGAGATTTTTGCGGGATGGACGACCGACGCAACCGGGGACCGGATTCAACTACGCGCAGCTCGTCAAGCGGTCTACTACTCCGCTGATAGTCATGGGCTCTTAGGGCTTGCCGTTAACGGACCCGCCAAAGGATCAAGAATCGGACCCGCCGCAGATATGGAAGTCCGTAAGATCGTCAACGTTATTGAATGCACGCCCGAAGCAATCCGAGTATGGGAGAAGGCCGAATGGGCAAAGTAAAACGATACTACAAATGCACTGGCCCAGATGGGATCGCATACCATGACGGCGTCACCCAATATAAGGTGGGCGAGACGTTGACCGTTAAGGATGCGAGCCCCGCCAGCGTCGGACCTTGCGGCAGAGGATTGCATGTCGTGACACATCTTTGCGATCTGCGGCAATACATCAATAGTGACATTCTGCGTAGTGCTGAGTTCTTCGAAGTCGCAATAAATCCAGCAGATATTATTGCAAAGGACAGCACAAAAACCCGCGTCAGATCTCTTCAAGTCTTGCGAAGGATGACCGAAAAAGATTTCGGCATTCTCAAAGGGAAGCTTGTCAATGTGATCGGGTACGGGTCCGGGTACGGGTACGGGTACGGGGACGGGTACGGGTACGGGTACGGGTCCGGGTCCGGGTCCGGGGACGGGGACGGGTACGGGTACGGGGACGGGTACGGGGAATAAGTCTTTAGGCGTAGCAATTACAACTACGCCTTTTCTTATTTAACTATGACTGCACATCATAAAACACCATCAGAATTGATAGCCGCAGACCTTGAGGCCCACGGCTGGACACAGCGCGACATGGCGCACGCAATGAAGATCGACTACGCCATGATGAATCGGCTGGCGAACGGACGACAGGGCATCACGCCCAGCATGGCCCACAGGCTTGGGGCGGTCACAGGTCGTGACCCAAGAGAGTATTGGGACGCGCAGACAGAGTTATGGTGGGATCTCGAGGCGAGGCCAGTCATCCCGCCGACACCAAAGACCAGACAACGCAAAGCGAAAGGACGGAAAGCATGATAGACCAATCCACATTTGACCTTGATGAACTGATCGAACGGGCAATCATCCATATGCACACTGTACACGCAGATCAGCGCATGCAAGCTGAGGAAGAGCACGCATGCAAAGAGCGCGAACGGGAAGAGAAGCGGCTTGCGGACTGGAAGCCCCACGTTGACGTAATCCGCGCCGCGCTGCCCGGAGAGTTGAGGGGCGCAACGATCATTCCCCGTGATACATATTCGAGTTATCAAGAGTACACTTATGAATATGCCCCGTGTGAGATCCAGATAGGCCATCTGCGGGTTTTCGCCTGGCATTGGTACACGCGGGCCTCAAACAGTGAAGTGCTCATTTTTGCTCCCGGCATTCTGAAACTCGATAGCCCCGATGATTGGGATACGATAGAGGTCCGGTGGACTACGGAGAATTGGTACAGGTCGAACGAAGGTAGTCAATCGGATTTCATGCTCGCATTGGGCGAGAGCGCGGCCCACTATGAGGCGAACTGGAGCAAGCTACAGCGGGAGGTTGCAGATAGGATGGCTCCGCGTCCCGAGCCGACACCTAAACCGGCGAAGCCTGAACCGACGGCTGCTGAACAACTCGCGGCAGCAATCTACCGCATCGTCGAAGAGCGCATCACGGCAGCGATGGAAGAGGGGATGGAATGAGCGATACTTATACGTTAATTGATGCTAGCGGCGACCGCTTGCATGTAACCGGGCTCGGTCAACAAGTTAACGTCACTATTCGTGGCCCATATTTCGCAATTAGAGACCGGGCCACACTCCGCGCAATTATTGCAGAACTGACCAGATTGGATAAGAAAGTATTTGGTCCAGAGTTCGAAGAACCTGGCCCGCCGGCGGTCCCTGAGAACGTGCTGCTATACCGCGAAGATTTCATTTACGACTTACCGTTAGGCAAGGTCATGTCTACCGCCGAACTCGTCAATGCCTATCAAGAAACAGACCATGAGAACGTGAAAGCCGCATTGCTCTATCTGGGAGATTCGCGGCGACCGGATAGAGAGTTTGATCTGAGCCGGGACGACCGGACAGAGGCGATGATCCCAGACTACGAGCGGGCGTTGATGCCCCGTGACGAGCACGGGCGGTACTACTGCACCGTGCAAAGGAGGAGATAATGTCAGGCCAATATACCAAGAAACCATGGCAAGCGGTTTTTACCAACAATGGTGGGGCGCATATCATCGCCCCCTCTGCCGATAACGCGCAGATTGCCTTACTCGCTGCCCCTACTCTAAATAATCGGATTACGGAGATGGAAATGCGGGCCAATGCGCTCCTCGGTGCTGCTGGGCCTGAACTCTTCGAAGCGTTGGAGGAAATGATTTCAGCCTTCTGGGGAGACGCGAAAGAGCCGCACCGGGCATCATTCCGCAAGCAATTTCCGGATCATGCCATCGTGAGGGCAGAACGCGCCATCGCAAAGGCGAAAGGGGAGAGATACGAATGAGCCGTGACGAAACAGGAAAGAATATCGTGGTCTGTCTGCTGATGGCTGCTGTTGCTGGCGTCATACTATGGCTGGTCATGCCGAGCATCAAACAGGCCATGAATGACAGCTACCAGCGGGAAGATCAGAGTTATATGAAAACGGATCCGCCCCCGGTTGGCGTGCAGGCCGGTATCAATTGGAACGTGCGACACTGGAACGATCACCAGAAAATAGCGGCTGTAATCGGTGCGCTCATCGTCATCGCTATTGTCGCCTTCGCGCTCCACAATTATGCTGGCCATACGAAATATAAACGCGCGCTTGAAGCCGAAAACTCGCAATTAAGATTGCGGAATGCGGCGCTCAGAGGGGAATTGCCGAAACCGCCTAATGGATAAGCAGGTTTCGAGCGGTGGCGACAGGTGTGTAAGGGTCGCGGTCAGTTGGTCAGGGATGATCAGCGGCAGGCTATGGGGGTTCGATTCCTCCCCGCTCGATTGCAAAATACAAAGCCTGCTACCGCGTGGTAACAGGCTTTGCATAGTTAGACGGTAAACATGAGTTGTACAGAAGGGAGTATATGGACAATGGTAGAAGAAATCAAGATTACTCAAGAGAATAATGGGGATATGGTCGGGCGGTTCGCAGACGCCATCCACCAAACCCATGAAGTGCGGACGGTCAAGGCGCAGAGTCACCGGAAGCTTTATATTGATTCTCGGATTTGCCTGGATCGACAAAGGGCGCGAGTGCTGGGTTATATACTTGCCCGCTTTGCAATCACAGGCAGCATGGAAGAGATACAGCTTACACCTGAACAGGTGGCAAACTTCAAACAATCCATGACCGAGTTCAACGAACAAGAACAAAACAGGTTTAAACCAGTGCGGGCCAAACTCCTTGAAATCGATGGATGGGCAAAATTCATCGTTGAACGGGCAGGGAACGAAGCGAATGCAGCGGTAGCCCAGAACATCAGGGACGCGCTAAAAGAAGTGTTCACCGGTCTGGATGAGGCCATCGGCTAACAGTCTTAACCACACCTTCTCATATCCCCAAAAAGAAAAGGCCACCCGAAAAGGTGGCCGAAACTTTTAGAGGTACATTCCAATGGATAATTGGAATGTGATGCTATTCTTTAAAACCGATGCACCAGCACCCGTCTGATGCGCGGCGCAGTGTACAGGAAGGCGCACGCCAACGCAATCGGTTTATCGCCGTCCCTGCGCCTTCTTCTTCGCCTCTCGTCTCCTCTTCTCCATCTGCGGAGTAATTACCGTTTCCTGACCACCGAAGAAGGTAGGTAGCGTTTGCAGCCCCGTACCGATGCCCTGCGAGAATCCATCATAGAAGTCCCCCACGTAGGCGGGTCCGAATGCACGCCACGCGGCGCGAGCGGACCCGGTTCTAGTCGCCAGATCCCGCACCGTCATCTTATTACCTTCTATATCTTTCCCCTTGATGATCACATCATGCGCCAATCCCGCAAGCGGCGTCTCGCGGGTCCGGATGTATGAGCCGATACGGTTTAACATCTCCTCTCGTTCTTTCGGGATGGCCTTTTCGGTCTTCGAAGAATGAGCGAACAGGTTCTTACCTTCCGCCCCCGCGTAATCCGCGATCTCCAGCGCAAGCTTGATCTGTGGGAGCAATCCGCCGGATAGATCGTGAGTCACCTTCCCAGCTCGGAACTTGCCAAAGTCCGGATCCTTCCGGTCAGTGATGAATTTACCGACGCCTGCGAGAGTGCCGAGCACGCCCAGGCCGATGATGGTCGATGCTGCCGCCCCCGTCTCACGTGCCATAAGCTTTGCGGCCTGTGGGGATTCCTTGTAGAGTTGCGCGTATTTCACCGGGTTCAATTGCTGAAGCCGGCTGACATTGAGTTGAGGCGAAGTCATGACGGTGCCTTGCAGCGCATCGGTCATGGCCTTGAACTTCCCGGCGCCTAAATCGGTTTTGCCGGTCATGGTGTTGATGGCCTCCGCAAGCGCCTTTTCGGCCCGGACCCGCGCATTACCGGCCATGCCTTTCTTGTCTAACTTCTGCACTTCACTATGGAACTTCTGAAGCCGCATGTAATCGAGGAATGCGGTGTTAGCTGCTTCCGTCCGCTCGTAGAGTTTACCGATGAGCGGCACCTTCTCCACGTTCTCTATCCCCTGATAAACTTCTTCGCCTTTACCGAAGCTGGACAACTCAAGGCCGCGCTCTTGCGCCAGGTCGAACGATGGATGATTACGGAATGCCTCTTGTACTCGCTCAGCCCCCGCCTTGCTCTTGAGCGCCTGCCACATCGCGTCTTTGCCGGCGCGAGCTACCGTTAGCACGTTCTGCGGATTTGCCGTTAATGCCCATGCCTGCCGCAATGGGAATGAGAGATCACCCCCGAAGACTGCTGACCGTGAGGATTGACCCAAGCCTTTCAATGCTGCTCCCGTCTCCCTCGCAATCGCCCCCGCCTTCCCTAGAGTGGTGGTCTGGTACTGGTGGCCTATCTGGGCGTTGCGTAGCGCTTTGCGGGCTTCGATGATCGCCTTATGATCTCCCATCCTGGCAGCCGTCATCAGGTCGTCTGCGGCCCGGATGATCGCCTCTGTCTGCGGCTGGTCCATCTTCCCCTTGTCCGATTTGATTGCCGCCGTCTTCAATGCTTCCTGCGCCTCGCGCACCAGCGGTTGATTTACTCCGCGTTGTTTTGGTGGTGCCAGATCGCGGGCGATAACGTTATCGAAATATTCACGGGCAGTCTTCGCCGCGTTTCCGGCCTTGCTGCCGCTGATCTTTGCCGCGCTCTGCTGCAATGCGGGCAGGTTGAACTTGATATTGGGCAATGGCCGGGAGGCTTGAGATTGTTTTCCGCGTCCACCCTGGAGCCCGCCGAATCCCGAACCAAGGATAGTGCCGCCCTTTGATTCGGGGACCGAGCCGACAGAGAAGCCCTGACGCGGTTTTACTTTCTCCTGCGTTTGCCCTTGCGCTGGCGGGCGTTGCGCTTGACCTGATTGGACATTCGGCGCTTTGCTTCCTTCGGCCCCCCGGCCTTGTACCCGGCTAGCCATTGCTGCCTGGTCAGCGCTTCTAGCTTGTCGTCCTGCGGGTCGCCCTGCGGCTGTTCCTCGGGGTTCCATTCGTGCAGCCCCAATGGGTCTTGAGACGCCTTTGATTGCTCTGACATCTTCTATGGACCTCTGCGCGCTCGGCGCTGTTCTGATATTCTCCTCAAGTATTTCCGGCCCGAACTTCTCGGCCAGATGATTATAGTATGAGTGCAGATAATCGTTAGCATCATCAATGTGCACGCCGTAATCTTCGGCCTGCCCGCTGGCGAGTTTGGCTGCTGCTTCGATGTTGAGAATGATTTCATTATTGGGATATCCACCACGCTCAAGCAATTGTTTTTTGATGTGCTGGTAGACACGGTTATTTGCAAAGTGTTCAGCAACAGCCCCCCCTCTCTCTTCGGAGAACAAGCCCGCTGTTCGTTGCCAAGTATGATAATCCTCTTCCCGTATAATCTTCTTAATGCGATGGCTTCCGGCTGTCGTATCGACAAACGAGACGGCGGAATGTCCGGCTTGTTCTGCCGCCTCACGTGCTTGATCGATCTGGTCGGCTAATCTCCTGAGTGCCGCGCCCTGTTCGCCGTAGGCTCCAGACGAACTGCGCAATTTCTCAGAGATCATATCCAAACCATTGAGCGGAACATTGACCCCCGCTATCGCTTTAGGGAATCCCCGCACGCCAGCCTTACGACCAGCGGAGACGATAACCGCCGCGCCCTGTTGATTGATATAGATCGTTCCCGTTTTCCCCTGCGAACGCTCCCGGTATTCGCTCCTAACGTCGCCTACCAGTTTTCGCGCCTCTGCGTATGTTTGCGGCGCCCGTTCCAGCCGCTTCACTTCTCGCCAGCTAGGACTAGAGGCTGATACTTCCCCCTCCCCGGTAGATGGTTGTTGTATCTGTGACCTTTTGACCGTGACCCGCTCTCCCGCATCATCGGTGACTATCACATTGCCTTTGCGGTCGAAGCCTTCGACGTGCCCCTTGAGCGTCATCTTGCCCGATTTCCATTGCACCTTATCCCCGGCCTTCAGTCCTTCGCCTTCGGTCGTGACGGGAGATCCGAGCGGGATCATGGGCTTTTTGGGCTCCGGTGTCGCTTCCTCTTGCTTGCCCTGTAAATGCTCGCTGAGATTAGCCCCTATGTAATAATGTTCTTCCGTCTGTCCCGGATAATCGGGGTAGCGCGCAGGTCCGATATCTTTGACCATGCCCGCTTTTTCAGCCTCGGTCAGAGCACCGGGGAACACATGGCGATGAAGTCGTATTTCTCCCCTATCTGCGGCCTCCAGGATAGCTTTATCGAATGCCTCTTTAGTCAGATAGACATCTTTCATTTGCGCTCGGAGGTCAGGGAGCGAGACAGGTGAGCCCGTTTCTGATCGTGGCTCAACCTGGCGCATGGCCGTTCGAAGATCGACTACAGGCTTTTCGGTCTTGGGTGCGGTTGGTTCCGTTGCCGTGGGCTGTCCCGGCATGAACCGTTCTGAGGCTGCGTATTCTTTCGATGGCTGCGCCTTCATCCCGAATGCTCTCTTGGCTTCCGGTGTCAATCCCGATTCGTTCCGCAATTCGATCTCATCAAGTTGTTTCTCGGTGAGCCCGTATTTCTCCCGGAATTGCGTCTTATATGCATCCCGCTTTGATGTATTCCAATCCTGTGAGCCCCATGGTTTCGTGGTCTTCTCAATCTCTGGCGGGTCGTATTCCTGCCGCGCCATGGCGATACGTTCGGGTAGAGACTTCTTCTGTATCTCGGCTGTTTTCGCGGCCTCTTTCGCGGCTTCGCCTTTGAACTGCACGCCAACGATATCCCGGAAGAGTTCTTCCGGTTTGTTGATCTTGTTGTCTCCCCGCGTTGTCTCGATCTCTCCGCTATCGATCGCCTCTGCGAGCGCATCAGCCGCGCCGCCGCCCAATCTCTCCTTCAATTCTTTGATAGAGACCACGCCACCATTGGGCTTGAGTTCGCGCATTGCCGACGTGACGGAGGAGATTAGCTCTTGCTTCTTCTGTAACTTCTCAACCGTCTTTTCGGTGAGCTTCCGTTGCTCGGGCTCCATCTCCGCGCCCTGCACGCGGAGTTGTTCAGTGAGCTTTTCGATTGCCTTTTCGGGCGTGCCGTATATCTTCAGTGCCGCGTCTACGCTTGATCGTTGGTTATAGTGCGGCTGCGGGTTGTATTTCGCGGGTTCTGCTGTGGTCTTCGGCTGATTAAGCGGGGCACGTTTGACTTGACTTTCACTCAGTACACCGGGGCTTGCATTCGGCAAGTCTTCACCTGTGAGCCGACGATGCAGGTTATTAGCCTGCTGTTCGGTTTTAACTGTAAACTCACCATCACCGGGAACCTTGATCTTTAACGTCTTCTCTTCTTTGCCTGCCGGGACTTCATAGCCCTTCAGTTTATCGGTGACAAACTGTTCTTGTGTTGGCGTTAGCCCGGTGCGCGGGCTCACCTTCTCCGGACCCGCCTTCGTCTTCTTCGGTGCTTCCGGTGCCCGTGGTGCCCGTTCTGGTAGCGTTTCAGGTGCGAACTCGTTAATAACTTCCTTCAGAATGGGCGGAACAGTCTTACTTAACTCCTTCGGCATCTGTTTGGGGTCCGTAAAATCCCATCCCGTTGTTTCTGTCTTCAATCGATAGACGGCGCGTTTTGCCTGCTCCTGCGATTGGAAGTTAGCGACACGGGCCTTAGTCGGCATATGGCTGATGGTCCATTCTCCCGGCCCCTCCCGGTGTATGCCGAAATCACCGTAGACAGTGACCTTTCGTAGCTTCTCCTTATTGGGATCGCCGCTCAGGTCTACCATCTCCTGTTTGCCCTTCATCTCCGTCTTGATCCGGGCGTCAATATCATCGTAGAACTCGCGGGCTCGTTGTTTGTCTTCCGCGTATTTCTGCTCTCGTTGTTGCTGCTCCTCCCGTGCCTTCGCGTCTGCGATCTCCATGCGTCTGCGCTGTTCGGTCTTCTCCGCTGTGATTGTATCAAAGCGTTCTTTAGCTGCTTGGTTGTAATCTATCGCCTCGTGATCCGGTTGAAAGTAGCGCTCTAGCAAGCGGTCAAAACCTTCGGGTGATATGTCATGAATCTTCAATAATTCGCCTTGAGCATTGATACTGTACTTTGCCCGGTCTGCAAGTGAATAGATCTCATCACCTACGGTAAACACAGGCCTGCCCCGTTCCTGTTTGCGTTTGAGCAAGCTTCTGATCGTTGATTCCTGAGCGGGTCTGCGCTCGGTGTATGGAGAGATCCGGATATCTTCGGGCTTAACCGTGGGCTCTTTTTGCGCCTTCGGTGCGGCCTTTGCTGTCGGTTCCGTTGTTGCTTCGCCCTGTGCTTTGGGGAGACGAGCGTATCTTTGGCCCTCTGTTTGTACCTTCTGTGCCGCATCAATCTTTGCACGGAGTTTCGCGCCTTCCTTCTGCTGTGTCTCCGTATAGCCCGTTGCCAACGGCTTCATGGATGGACTATTTAACAGCTTGCGCGCCTGTTTGATCTCTCTATCAGCTTTCGCATATTCCCTCTGTGCCTGTTTGTCGAGTTCCGGCGTGCGCTGCGTTGCCGTGCGCCAGTTCTTTTCAGCCTCGACCGCTGCCGCCTTTGTTTCGGTCTCGTATTGCTCTCGCTGCGCGCTCTCCTTCTCCGCTATCTCCGCACGCTTCAGATTGCGCGCCGATTTCTTTACATCGGTCAATTGATCAATCGGGATCAGTTTGTAACCGAAGTAATCTACCCCCACCTTGCCCGTTTTCTCGTCAACTCTGATCACATCTGCTATGGCCTCGCGTCCTGCGGCCATCCAGCGCACGGTATCACCGGCCTCGGGTGTTGGTTTCGCTTCGGCCTGCGCCTTTTCCGTCGGTTCCGTTACTTTCTCTGGTATGGGGGCGGTCTCAGGGGTCTCAGGTAGTGCGCCTTTGGGCTCCATGCGAATTGAGGCCGCTTCTTCCTTCCCGCCTAAACCTGCCGGGGCTTGTGCAAGCCGTTGCGCATTCTGTTTGATCCGCGCTTGCTCCACTTCCTGTTGTTTCTGCGCCCGGATTGCCCGCTGATTATTGCTGCGCTTCTGGATGATGTGCTCTTCGCCGTTAGCATCACTGACCCGGACCTTGCCACGCGGTACGCCCTTCTGATTGTCGGCTAGCGTGACCTCTCCGAAGTCTTCATGGTTGGCGTAGATCTCGCGGGCCTGATTTTCGCCCGTCGACACTATATCTTGTGGCGTCGATGGCAATTCGGCACTTCTACCGCTAGATATTGCGGATTCAGACCGGGCCTGACCTTCGGGCGTCGCCACCTCTGGTAATTGCAAGGGATTACGAGGGTTACGCGGTGCTGGCAGTGGTCCCCGCTGAATCTCTGCTCCCTGCGGACCCGGTAGCCGCTGCGGGCGTTGCAACGGGCTCTTTTGATTTGGCCGCTCTGGGAATGGTCGCGGCTGAATATCGCCGCCCTGCGGACCTGGCAAGCGGGCCGGTGGTTGTCGCCGCAATGGGCTTTGCTGGTTTGGCCGTTCAGGGAAGGGACGCGGCGCGATCTCCGCCCCTTGTGGACCGGGTAAGCGTGGCTGTTGCGGTTGCTCTCCGGTCTCTCCACGGCGCGCAATCTCCCGGCGTAGCCGCTCTTCATATGCTGAGCGCTTACGTGCGAGCCCTGATCGCTGATACTCCGGGTTATCGTTCGTGCGCTCTTTGATCTGTTCGACATCACGCAGACGCTTTTGCAGCGTCTCATTATCCAATGCGGTCACATCTTCATTCAGTATTTTCACGTCGCCCGCTTCTCTCAAATCTCGCGCCCGGTCTTCCTGCGCTCGTATCCGTTGCTGTTCTGGCGGCAGTTTCATAAACTCGCCGCCCTCGATCTTCGATAGAGGTTTCGGGCTGGGCTTCTGCGTGAACTTCGCGGGCATCTCCTTGCGCCGTACTCTCTCGTTGCGCTCCTTATTCGCCAGCTTCAGCGCTTCGCCGTTATCCCGCGCCTCTTCGCTGCCCATCTCCCGAATGCCGCGAATATCCTCATTGCGCGCCTTCTCCCGCTCCCGGATAAAGGCGTCAAGCTCCTCCGGTTTCATATTCTTCAGGTTCTCCACCTGATCGCGGAGAACGCCACCAAGGAAAGATTGGGCCGCCGGTTCGGTCTCCGTCGCCAACGCTCGCGGGGGTTCTGCGGCCTGGAACGGTGCCCGCTTCTCGCGGTCGGCAAGTATCTGCGGCGGTCTCGATCGCTCCTCAATAACCGGTTCTTGCCGTGGCGGACGCTGGGCACGCGGCGGTAACTGTTCGCGGCCACTCTCGACCGGTGGGCGGGTGCGTGGCTCAATCACCGGTTCACTGGTGCGCGGTTGCATCGGCGGGCGCGAGCGCTCTTCCATCACCGGCTCACCTCGCGGCTCTTCCATGATCGGCCCGGTAGGTTCCGGAAGCGGCGCGGGTGCTTCCGTCGATCTCGGCCGCAATATCTGCGGCTGTCTCTGGGGTGCCTGTTCCGCTTTGGGCGGGAAGATCAGCGGACCACCCAGGCCAGATCCTCGAGGTTGCGGCGTCGGTTTCGCTGGTGCGGGTTCGGGTAGTTCCGGCGTGGCCGGCAGCATGGTTGGCTGCGCCCCCTGTAACGCGGGCTCGGCCTCAAACGGTAAGCCACCCTGCCGCATCTTGCGCCAATCGAACGGCGAAGGTTTGGCAGGTCCATAGGTATCCGAAGGCAGGTTGGTTGGTTGCCGCCGTTCGGGGACGGGTAGACGCTGCCCGCTGTTCAATAGCCGGTCATATTCGGCCATGGCCGCATTGCGCTGAGCGGGTGGCATCTCTGCCAACTGCGCCTCATACGCGCCGCGTAAACCTTCCAAAGTCGGCACTTGCTGTACTTGGGTGGTCTGGCCGCGCATCTGCCGCCGCATGAGTTCCGGTTTCGATGGCCGGTTCATCTGCGGGTAGGTCATCGGCGTAGAGACCTCATCGGCACGAGTCGGCTGTTGTGTCGAACGCTGCGCGGGAAGTTCGGCCGATGGCCGCATCCGTCCGGCCTTGAAGGCATCGACCCCGGACATGAGACCGCCAACCGCTGCCGCCTCTGCCAGCTTTTCAGGGTCCGTCTCTCCAGTAGCCGCCGTTTGTGCCACGTTCGCCCCTGCGCCGATGGCGACCGGCGCCGCTCCCCGGATCAGGGGTGCAGCCTTCGGCAATGCCCTGGCGGCATTTTCGACCAAGGGTGCGGCCAATTTTCCGGCCTTCACGGGCAGGACGGCGCCCGCAACATTGGTTGCGAACTCTCCGGGCTTCGTCGGGTCGGATCCGAGAGCGGCCATGCTGACCGCACCGGGGACGTTCCCGGCCAGGATCATGGGGGCGCTTCCGATGGCTCCCGAAACCACGCCCCGTCCAACCTTCGCGGGCAGGGAAGGCGAAGCGGCCTCACGTTCGGCGACTTGTGATTGAACCTTTTCGAGTCTGGCCGCATCTCCGGGGTATTCCGCCTCTATATTGGCGCGCATTCTCTGCTGTCGCCGCCGTTGGAGATCGGTAAGCGCTTGATCCTGGTCCGGAATCAAGCCGGCAAATGAAGGATTACCCCGTAAACCTTGTAACGCCCCGCGTCCAAGTCCTTCCACGCCTTCGCCGATGGCCGATACTGGATGAGTCAACAGATCATTGATGTTTTCACCGAGTTCGTTGACTTGCAGCAGCCCACGGCGCCCAGCGGTCCCCAACTCATACTTGAGTCGCTGCCCTGCGGGGAGATTGGCCACTCGTTCAGCCTCGCGTTGCTGCGGCATAACCTGGCCGGCCTCTGGGTTCCTGAGATCTTCCGCAAGCCTGCCCTGTAGTGTCGGTTTACCGAAAACGCCGCTACCGGCATCGAAGGGCTGAGGGGGCGCTATCCGTTTTGGTTGCTTCTGTTGAGGGATTGCCTTATGTGGTTTGTTATCTGCTGTATCAGGAGTTTTACTGGATACGGATGATTGCGCCCCGATGGAAGGTGCTGGCCTGCTGCGGGGTGAAGATCCTTGTTGCTGTTGAAATCGTTCGTATAAATCGTCGGTCTCGGTGCGCTGCTCCCCCGCGACCTGGCGCATGTAGTTCTGCGTCTCGGCGGGTGCGCGCTCTACGCCCAGCTTCTTGACTCTCTCCGGTCCCCAATTGTAGGCGGCAGCCGCCTTGCGCTGGTCTCCGCCGAAAGTATCAAGCTGCTGCTTCGCGTACCTGACGCCCCCTTCTACGTTCTCCGTGGCGTTATAGGGATTGACGCCCAAATCTTTGGCGGTCCCCGGCATGAGTTGCATCTTGCCGATGGCTCCCGCGCTCGATCGCCTGCGGCCTGAGATCACATTGGGATCGCCCCCGGATTCGGTGCGAGCCATGCGGCGCACAAATTCCACTGGGACATTTTGCCGTTGGGCTTCCTCATCAAGCCGTCTATCGGAATATTTCGCGTAGAGTTTGTCGGTTTCGTTCGGAGGAGGCATGCTTATTATCTCCGATATTCGTAGCCGTCTCGTGTCAATTGCTCGATCGCCTGCGCCTTGGTCTTTCCGGTCTCATCCATCATGAATTGAATGAACTTCTCATCGGCTACCGGTTTCTGCGCGCTCCGCATCTGCGGCGTTGGCTGCTGCACGCGGGCCTTGACGTAAGGCCATCCGTCCTGTTCGCCTATCTCGACATCATCCCCGTACAGGTCTTTCATCTCCTGCGCCTTGTCCCTGGCCTGCTGGATGAGCCCCGCCTTCGCGTCCATGTCGGTTTCGGCGTTGGCATCGGCCTTCAACTTGTCGAACTCTTTCGTTGAGGCTTTGATTGAGTTGAGGAGAGCGGTATTAGTTTTACCTTCCTTGGTGCCGCTTACGCTGCGGTCTTTGGCGTAGGGGTTGCGGGTAATCTGTCCCGTGCGGCGGTTGAGTATTCCGCCCTCCGTCGATGTATAAGCGTCCTGCTGCGCTTTACCCTTAAACTGTTTCCCCTTGTTCTCCGGTGCGTTGAGGTCGATATATCCCCGGTCGGTCTCGACCCAATGCGGTGTGTATTTCGGCCCCTGCTTCAGCTTCTCGCGCTCATTGGCGGTCTGATCTGCCCTGCGCTGAGCTTCCGATTGCTGGTTAGCGATTTGAGACCGCTTGTACTCCTGTTCAAGCTGCGCCTGCTGCGCCGCCGCGTTCGCCGCCGCCTGCTGATCCTCAAGGCCATAGCGTTCGAGGATCTTGGGCTTGATCTGCTCTTCGAACTCCATGCCGCGCTCGGTGCGTGGCGAGAATCCCGCGACCGCTCCGCGAGCCAATCCGCCGCCGATTGCGCCGCCGATATCGCCCGTTGCCCCGTAACCCTTCAACGCGCCCGCCAGGGCAGGCAAGAGCGCCCCCTTCAATCTCGCGCCGAAACCGGTAGGCGTCGGGCCATTCCTGTACACGTCCCGCGCTTCCTGCATCTCTTCGGCCCGCGTCTGGGGTCCGACGATAGGGCCGGCACCGACGACCCCACCGGGAACATTCGGCGCGGGTTCGGTGGTTGCGATCGGCGGACGGACCATAGGAGGCATAGCCGGCGCGGGCTTCTTCCTTTGCCCGAATACCGACGTTTGCGCGGCCTGCGCCATGGGGTTCTGCCTGATCTGCGGCATGCTGGCCTCCGGGTTGAATCCCGGCGTCATGGGGATTGGTGGCCGGTAATTGGGGGCCTGGTCGTCTTCCCCCAATTCCCCCAATTTGCCGAGCGCTGAAGGTATCTTCTGTATGCCCTGGCCCGCTGCTCCTAACCCCCTGGCCAGAATCCCCGGAATTTGCGCGAGAAAATCCAACGCCATAATTACCTATATAAGAGTTTAGTTTCCCGGTAGGTCTGCCAGATCAGCAGGCCGATATAGAGGCTGGTAGGTGCAAGCGCCCATTGCTGCCCAAGTAAAAACCAGTAGCCGAGAGCGGTGCACGCCATGCCGCCATAGCCCGGATGTCTCAGGTGCTTGTAAATGCCGGTTTTGATGATGCGGAGAGGGCGGACGAAGGCGGGCGTAAAATAGGGGTTCTCTCGAAAGGCTAAAATGGTCAAGGTCTGGCCGACGATCACCAGACATGCGCCCAGTATGCGCATCTCTACGGGCATCTCGGAAGGGTCACAATAAGCTTGTATGGCTGCCGTGATGGAGATCGACCAGACGAGGCACTGAGCGAGCATGAACAGCGGCGTATGCCGTGCTCCCTTCATATAGTATGCGCGCTGTCTGGCCGGGATGAATCGCGTTTGCGCGATCGTGGCGCCGACGTTGAGCAGAAAGAAGAGAAGCCACCAGACCATCAGAAGGGAATTGCGCCGCCCAAGACTGAACCCACCCCGCCCAGAATAGATCCGAAAACGCTTTGACCGGGCTGAATGTTGATCGTGTTGGACCGGCCAGAACCGGAAGATTGAGCCGCATTGGTTCCATATTGACGCTGGGCAACCAATTGCGGGGCGGTCAGTCCCGCTACCGCAAGCTTCTGCCCATACTGCTGCTGATTGAGCCGCTGCGCTTCTGCCGCCGATTCCTGGCCCGCTCGTTCGTCAATATCACCGAAAGCCGAGAGTTGTCGTTGTGCCGATAGTTCGGGCGTGGAATAGCCGGCGGCAGGATTCCCGAAAGTGGCAGACACGCGGCGACGTGCGGCAGCCGAGCGGTACGGTATGGTTGGGTCTGCCGTAAACTGGAAATTGCGCAATGCATCAATATCAGCGGACTGCGCACCGGGGACGTATCCATACTCTGTCCGGTTGTCGTAAGAGCCCGATTGCTGGCTTTGCTGGCTCGATGTTGTATCCTGCGTGCTCTTCTTTTTGCCTCCCATTATGCGGCCTCCGGTTTCTGGTGATCGATCAACCAATCCAATCGCGTCATCTGGTAGACTTGCCAACTGTAATGCACGCCGTTTATCTCCTCTTCTTCGGGAAGGCCATAGGGATGCAAACCCGTCATCTCACACATGGCGGTAGAGCCTCTATGTTCATGTCCGTTGATGATGGGCCGATGGGTGTAGATCGATTCCGCGTGCAGATCGTTGAAGAGAGACCAGCCGACTTGATAGACGGCATTGCCGATAACCCGTAGATCGCTCCTGCGGGGTGAGGTGACGTGCAACAGATACTCGGCTTCCCCGGTCAGTTCGATGCTGATCACCGACAGCAACTTGATATTATCGAAGACCCCCACATACTTTTTGTTCGGCGCGGCTTCAAAGGTGTGATGGATATATGCGCGCCGACGAGATGCCCAGAGGCGAGCCCATTCGAGATGCGGCCCCTCGGCAATCGTGATCAATTCGAAATCAGTAGCTAACGGTGTCGATCTCGCCATCTATCTTGAGTTCATCCAGCCGAGCGCTAACGCTATCCTGTGTGGCCATGCGGACCCGTACCGCCACGGTGCGCAGTTTTCGGACATTCATTTTCTTCCGGGCGGTCGTGACCACGGGAGTATTGACCCCGAAGGTAAGCTGGCCGCTCTGGGAATTGCCCCCGGCCTGTAGATCGCTGATCGGTACGGCGCCATCAGCCACCGAGCCGTAAATCTCGCAGACGATGTTAGCCGCCGTGCTGCGGCCAGCGGTCAAGATGAGTCCTTCGACAGTCTTATCAAACCCCTCCGCACCCATATCCATGAACGGGGAAGCGGCGAAGACTTCGCCCACTTCGCCATTGGCCACCGAAACGGTATAGATATTGGTGGCTCCCGCATTGGTTGGAGATGCGAAATACATCACCCCCTGTACGGTCGCGGTCGAGGTCGCATAGGTCGGGTCAACATCGCTCAGATCTTCCATTCTGAGCGGTGGCCCCCAGACCCCCATGCGCAGCATAAATGGCAGCAATGTGCCGTAGCGCGCCGTGCCGCCTGATCGTGTGCCGTCGTCGGCGTGCATATAACAGATAGCCTCGATCTGCTGGTTATACGCAACGGTGACTTTGCCGGCATCCCACGTTGACATGATCGAATCGACGGGAGCGGCAAAGGCATGCTCCGTTTCCACCTTATCCCCGAATGCCGCTGAACGGGTCGCACCGTTGGTCGTGAAGGCGTAGAGATATCCGTTGGCAAACGCGATTGCTCGCGGGTTCCTGAATCCGACGGTCCAGAATGGCTTAGTGACCAATGGCACATCAGGATCTCCGGAAGCCTCCGCGAAGTTGAGGGAATTGGCGGTCAGTAAATAGATCCGCTCCTGCGCCTGGTAATAGCCTATGATCGGGTCGGGCGGGTCGATCGCCACGGCGGAACGGGCAGGGTAGGCTTCGAAGTTGTAACCGCCCACGGTGCTCTTGGCCGGCCTGATCACCGGGCCGGGTGTTTCATCGGCTGACCGGATCGTAAGCCCGGAAGCGGTCGCCAGCGCATTCGTGGCCACCGTCATCGATGTATTAGATGAAATTACCGTCACGCGGTAGAGCAAGTCGTTGATCCAGACGAAGCGGCCAACCGCCAGCTCTGAAGTGAACTGCGTCGAAGTGCCGGTGATGGTCGCGCTGGCCGCCGTCGTCGCCGCCGTCCCGCTCAAGACGCGCCCCGCGCCATTGCAGGAGATCAGAACCGGAAGGCCACCGAGCGAGGCGACGAAGCCGGCGGAGGTCGCCGGGTCGTTATCAAATTCAAGTAGATCATTCTGGGATACTTCGGCGTCGGCCCATTCGATCGTGACGTTACCGCCCCCGCTCGACACTTCGGCAGTCGTGATGAAGCGTCCGAAGTCATACCATGGGCCTTGCGTCGGTGTCGTGTTGGTCGAGAGGGTAACGTAAACCTTCCATACGTCCTGGCCCGCTCCCGTGTCCATGGCCGGGAAAGTGATTTGCACCCGCTGGTTTGCCATGAGCGTTACCGATGCGCTGGGGCTGGCCTGGTTCCATCCCTTCGTGGCGCTTTTGGCCGAAACGATCCTAACGCTGTATGTCGTCGCGGCCATCTTCGTGCCGCCCGCGACATTCGCCAATGTCGGCGCGACCGGCGTGGTCATCCCGAGGCGATAGGGTGTGTAATTGCCGTTTCCCGGATTGTAGATAGCAAGCTGCGGTTGATCGGTCAGAGTCCAACCGCCCCCGGCCAGGACCGAACCATTAATGCGGACGGCGCCACGTCCCGCCCCCAGCAGATGCCCCTCTGGAAGGCGAACCACCGAACCTCGTATCAGGGTCAAAATGACGGTATCGAGCGCTTGAATCTGCTGCAAGATCGCAATCTGAATACCCGAACCGGTGGACGCGGCAGCCGGGGAGACCTGCATGGAGGTATCCGAATCAATACGAAAGACCGTATAGACTCGGCTGCTGATTGCTATCTCCTGCCCCGGCACAAATTCACTTAAGAACTTGGTGCTTGTCCCCGTGACCGTATTGCTGCCGGTGGTGATGGCAGCGGTGCCGGTCGCCAGGGTATTGCTACCCGATGCGGCAAAGAGTCCGTATCCTGTGTACTGCTCCAGATACTTGAACTCCGAGCCGCCTTTCAGGATCACATTAAGCCCCTGGTAGATATAATCGGCCTGTTCGCCGGTAACTGGCGCCGTCGGGTAGTAGCCCTGAATCGGCCTGAAGACTGCCTTGTAGGGATTCGACATTACGATTTGCTGGCGGGTTCGCTCGAAACGCCTATCTGGCCGCGCAAGCGGATCGCCAGACGATCTTTCAGGTTGTTCTCAATCTCCGGGTCAATTTCGGTGTTGAGATCGCTCTTGGCCGGGATATGGATCACATTCAAAGTCAAAGGGCTGGTGGTATCGGTAAAGCCCCCGGTGGAGATGGCGCGGGTGTGAATCTCGCTCACGCCTGATGTGTTCCCCTCGATGCAGTAATAGCCGAATAGATAGGGAGCGGGGAGGGTGAGCAGATCAGAGCGGTTGTGGACCCGTTGCAGGACGTTGCCATAGCCATTATTCGCGCTCGCGTCTGCGTCTCTCACCGTACCCTCTCCCATGTATTCGATGAGCACGGTTGCGGGCACCGTCCCGATACCGTTGGTCAAGATTACCGAGAACTCTTTCACCATCCTGGCGCGCAGCCGTGGATTACCGTGCAGGACCGCCGCGAGTTCCTGAATCGCGCTGTCAAAGATTGATTCCGCCTCAAGGGTCAACTTCTGGATGGGTGCCGTGTCCGGGTCCATCCCCGCTATCGCAATATCGATCGATTCAAGAATGATCTGGTTGAGAGTCGCCATTAAGCCGCCGTCCCCAGCATCAATTGAGGTATGCCCGTGGAGCCCGCCGCGATCATCGCCAATCCCGCCTGGTAGTAGCCCGCGAACGTCCCGGCCTGATCCAGGTTCTTGCCGTTGACGGTGGCCGCCGCGACCGCTCCCGCGACGATCAGATCCGCGAGCACATCGGGAACCGTGATATTGCCCGATGCCACGGCTGATACCTGGTCGCTGCGTTCGTAGACGCAGACATCAATCGTAATGTTCGTGGTCGTATGCCAGACTTGGCCCCCGCTGATCGTCCATAACCACGGGTTGTTGGTGTAGATTCCAGAATTGTTCTTGTATTTGCTGATCCGCTGGACGCTGGCCCGCGTCAAGAGTTGGTCGGTGTCGCTCGCGTCGTAAGCCTCACCGAAAGCGCCGATGATGTTTTTGCCGGTAGAACCGGTCGTCGGCAGGTTGGCGCCGTGCGAGAGGTTCGATGTCTTATCCCGGAAGAATCCGCGCCATGGGTGGTTCCCTATCCCCTCCCGGTTTACGCAAGAGGCGATAGCCAGCGCAATTCGGCCATGAGCGTTGATGGCTAGATCTTGCAGGAAGGCCAAAGGGTAGACCACATCATCAATGGTCGATGTGGTGTGCGGCGTGGTCGCGTAATTGGTCGCCGCCGCTGATGCGGTCGCGCCCGCGAGGGCGTTGACGTGCTTTGCGATCTCCGAAACGAGTTTCGCGTAGGTAGTGGACATCTATAGACCGCTGATGCTATCGCCGATAATATAAATATCAGCCGTGGCCGCGCCGCCCTGCGGGGTCGTCAGTGAAAGATAGAGGGTGGTTTCGGTGCGTCTGTCGGTGCCAAGGATCGCGGCCAGTGTGCAATCAAGAAACTTGGTAGAACCGGTGAGGGCGGTATAAATCTGGGTATTCGCCACAATCGCGGTAGTCTTTCCCGTCGCCGCGTAGAATCCTCCGACAGCCGTTGTCAAGCTGGTCGATGGATTTGTCACGATGATTTTTCGAATAATATAATTGCTGCTGTTGATCAAAATGGCCTGGTCAGCCGTGCTGTTCATATTGGCGGACTTCAGCACGCCCAGCACACCGGTCATCTCGCTTACGACTTTTCGTTGTGGTGCGGTGAAGGACGAAAAGAGGAGAAGAATACAGAGAGGTAATAGAAGCTTCATATCAATTAACTGTTGCCGTTCCGGTCGCGGCCGTGGCAATCCATTGGGTTGCCGAGATCGCCGTAAGGCTGAGCGATGAGCCCACGGCATCGAGCGTTACATTGCCCGCCGCCGCTGATTGAGAGGCGCCTACCTGAATCGTGGTCGATGCTCCCGCCGTGATAGTTACCGTCTGGTTTGCGTCCCGATAGAAGATGTATCGAAGCCCCGCCGCCGCCGTCGGCAAAGTGAAGTTGACGCCCGCACCCGCGCCCGTGTTGGTGAAGAAAGTACCGGCGTCGGTGGCCAGCACCGTATAACCGGTGGTCTTTGCCGTCACCGTCACGTTTCCCGCCCCTGAGAAGGTAAGCAGATTATTGCTTCGGGTCAGGCTGTTATTTGGAAAGACGACCTTAGCCGGATTGGTGACTTTGGGCGAGCCGTCGGCCTCCTGAAAGATAATCGGGCTCGCGGTCTGCATCGCGGCCACGAACGGCAGCAGCAGCAGTATAAAGAGCGAACGATATTTCATTAGTTCCTTAAGGATGTGCGCCATGCGCCCGTGGTGTTATCGTAGATCACATCGGCGCATTTGTTAGCCGCAAGTGTCAGGGCTGCTCCTGTAGAGTTCAGAAACCGGTTAGCCGCCGTCGAGGATGCCGATTGATGTTGAAAGACGATGTTTTGAGCCCCCACATTGCAAATGACGTGCGTTTGCCCATCTACCTGCGCCGTGCTGAAGGTGAGCCCGGTAACATTGCGGGAAGCATCGGAAGACCAGCGCTGAAAGTAGGAAGTGCCGCCGGGGTTGTAATTATTCTGGTCGGCGGTGATCTGCGCGGGAGTGGTCGCCACGGCGCGAAAGGTGCCGCCCACCGTCGTTGCGCTGGTATGCAATCCGGTGACGCCGGGAGCCGCACGATTGAGTCCCGTATCCTGCGTGTCGTACCAGTTATTACCGTTCGTCCACCACAGTTTGGCCCCTGAACTGAACGCCATGCCTGCATTGGCCGGATTGAATGACGTGAATGCCGCCAGTTCGTTTCCGCTTCCGGAATCGAATGTCACGAAGGCGGGACCATAGGTTGAACCACCCTTGTAAATCCACCAGAGGTCCGCGCCGTTCTCCTGAATCAAAATATGCTTGGATGCGGACGCGGCGGCAGTAGGGGTGATGTTCGATTGCCAGGTAATGAAGGTCACACCGGCATTGTTCCATGTCGCGGTGTGGGTAAAGGCCGGTGTGCTGCTGGTCAGCGTCCCCTGATTTAACGTCGTGGTCCCGCTAACCGTCCCGCCCCCGGTGTAGGTGATCTGGCTTCCACTCCGGGTCAGGCTGCCGTTAGGGAAAATGAGCTTTGTAGCATTGGTCTGCGCGGGCGAGCCATCAGCCTCTTGGATCTTGAGGGGTGGAACAGTCTGCAAAAACGGCAGAAAATCAACCGGAATCCGCAGATTGACTATCGCCTTTTTGCGCGGCGCTTCCCGTTCAGGCTGCTGAGACAGGCCGATACCGGCCATGGCGCAGAGACAAAATACGATAAGAATAGAACGCTGCATTCGATTAAGGCGCGGTATATTTGATGAGGTCGGTTTCTACCTGGCTCAATACGGCGTTGGTGGTATTGGTCAGATTTTGACCGGTGGCCTTGAAGATCGCGGTTGAACTGGCGGTAAAACCGATACTGACCGTAGCCGTTTTAGTCGCAATCGCGGTGCCACTTGCATCGATCGTGCCGATGATGGTAGCCACGGCGCGCACGTTGGATGCATCGATTCTCGTGATGGTTCCCCAGACATGGACGCTTTGAGCCCCGCTGTTCGTCCATGAATGCTGCACAATCACGGTTCCATTGAAGAGAATCTGAAGGTTGCGGCCGACGTTATCGGCAGAAGTCAGAAAGACGCAATTGAAGTGCATTACGTCGCCATCGGTGCCGAACACATTAGCCGCGATCGTTTTCGAGTGTAGGTCCGTAACCGAATTACTTGAAGTCGATGAGGTCGCGGTATTGACATAGTACGCGCCACCCAACGTGATCGTATCGGTCGAGGGCGTTGAACCATTGCCTGCCCTCGTGGTGACTCTGCCGCCGTTATTTAAGGTGTAATAAATAGAACTGTTCTTACCCGCCGTAATGATATCGTTCGCGCCCGTGGTATTGACGCTCAATATCGGGTTGCCCGAGCCGCTTAAGGTGGCCCCTCCAAACGTCGGCGTAGAAGTCGTGGCAATGTCCTGCGGCGTTGATAACGTGGGATTGCCCGAGACCCCATCACCATTTGAGACGTTAACCTGATTGCTCGTACCGGTGATCGTGCGGGTTGTCCATGTGCTCGTTCCCGTTCGCGTGGCTATTCCGTTGGTGCTCAATCCCTCGACCGCGTTCAAATCGTCGGCCAGGGCCAGGGTGGGATTACCTGAGACGCCGTTGCCATTCGTCACGGTGATACCCGCCGCTGGCCCTGTCAAAGTGCGCGTCGTCCATGTGTCGGTGGCTGTTCTTGTGGCAAGTCCGTTTGTCGAGAGCCCTTCGACGCCGGCCAGGTCGTTTGCAAGCGCGAGCGTGATATCCCCCGCGATGCCTGCGGGATTCGTGATTGTGATGCCTGCTGCCGGTTGCGTCACTTGGCGCTGTACCCATGTATCGGTCGCGGACCTTACGGCAATCCCGGTGCTCGATAGTCCTTCCAGCGCGGCCAGGTCGTTTGCAAGTGCAAAGGTGGGATCGCCGGCAATGCCCGCCGGATTGGTGATGGTCAGGCCGGCTGCGGGCTGCTGCAACGTCCGGGCGGACCCGGTGCCGGTCCCCGTGCGCGCCCATAGGCCATTACTCGTATTCGATGCCAATGCATCAAGATCGCTATCAGCCGTGACATTGATCTTTGATCCGGTGTCGGCTGCGGTATAGCTCGATCCGACAAAGTTTAAGATGTTGCGCTGCGGGAGGTCTGATCCTTCCTCCTGAATCCGGGTGATGGAGCCGTTAACCGTGAGGGTTCCGCTTGAGATTGAGAACTCGGAAGCCAGGGTTAAACAATTCGTCGGCCTGCCCGATGAAGCGAAATAGACGAGCTGATTGACGGTGCAGGAGGGCAGAAAGTTATTGATCTCCTGCTTCGAATAGGCGTCTAACCCCGTCACGACCGGGGGCGGATTGACCGTGTTAAAGCTGCAAATGTCCGCCCATGACGTAGGATTGCTGGTCGAACTCAGCATAAAAGACGTGACGCAACCGGGAAAGTTCTGGATAAATCCCCCGGATTGTGTATAGAGCGCGGCAGACCATCGGGAAGTGGTAGGGCTGCCGTCGGTCGTGGCCGGAAGATCGAAGGCCGGAAGATAGAGCACATTGGTTGAGCCGTTGTTGACCACGGAGGCCGCAACACGGGTGTACCAATTGCCGCTCCCCAGAGTGCCGGGTTGAATGGGAACGCTCGACCCGAGAGGCGTGAAGGCTGGCCCCGTCAAATAGGTTCTCAAATGTACGAACTTATAGAGGGTTCCGCTATAGGTCGTAGTCGCATCAAGAAACGCGCTGGTCAGGGTCGCGGCGGATCTCGAGGGACAAGATGCGACCGTGTACGCCGTGCCGTTGATCAGGATGCGCCAGCCGGCCAACCCTACAACACTCTGCGGAAAGCATGAACTACATGTTAACGATGTGCTGGAAAGGGTCGCGCTGATCCCTGAAATCGTCAGATCGCTACCGATGTCAGTACGGTTGAAGCCGTTGACTGTCGTTGCCCCGATTGTAATGTCGGTGGCCAGCGCTGGCCCGGTGAGCACGAAGAAAAGAAGGATAAAGAGCAGATATCGCATACTATCCTAATAGACCATTGATCCTGGCGGTCACAGTCCCACCACCAACCACGTTAGCCGACAATCGAGCCCGGACCCATGCCAGCATGCCCGGATAGGTGCCGTGATAGGCAACGCCCCCGGTCAGCGTTGAAAGGTCGATTGAATCAAGTTCATGCCAGGTGCCTGTATATGACGGGCTCTCAGAGTTGGTCTCTATCTTCAGAGTGCCTGATGAGATCGTACCGGCCCCAGCCACATCCCATGAGATCTGGCGGCAGTCATTCATGGCCTTCGTGGTGCCGGTGCCTGTCGTCGCCGCACTGAGGCTTAACGAATCATCGCTTGATGGCGGAAATTTAGAACCAACCATTGTATAGACTCCTTACCATCCATAGTTGCCGGTCATCCGGCCCACGGGCATAAAATCAAGCTCGTAATCGCGGCCCATGCCGAGCTTCTGATTGACTCCTTCACGGGTGGGCTGAGCCTTGAAATCGTTGAATTGCTTTTGATACTTGGTGATGGCGTTGCTGAGCACTAGCGCCAGCGCTTTACACTTCATCTCCCATGCATCCGTCTTCTCGGTCAGGGAGACCGCGCCCCATGCGCATGCGGGCAGGGCATCGAGCGCCGTTTCGCACCTGATCAGGTGATGAAAAGCGCTGATTCCGGGCGTATCCTCAAGGGAACCGACATCGTAAAAGCAGTCGTACCAGATTTCGTATGTCACCGTCCCGCCTGGAATCGGGACAGGCCGCGCATACCATTGGGGAGCGGTCGCGGGCGTGCGGTAGAAAACGATCTCTACAGCGGAGTGCAATTGAGAGTTGTATTGCTGCGGCCCTAAATACCTGTATTCGGCATCCTGCATCAATGTGAAGGGGACTTCTCTCCGGACGTGGTAAGGGTCGCTAGCGTCCGTGGTATAGACCAGAAAAGGGCGCCCGAAGTCGGATGCGGTAATCAGATAATCCTCTGATCCTGATCCGGTGGTGAGCGTCGTATGATTCACTGCCCAATGCGCCCGCACGTTGGCGAGTTGTAGCGTGTGGTCCGCTATCTTCTCCAACAGGATGTTGAGCAATATATGCTGCTGCGGGGCGGAGGGGTCAGGCTCAAGCAATCGCTGCCTGATCAGCGCGAGATTAGTTGTGATGGAAGGCATGGGTTAGCTTGCGGCTTCGAAGTTGAAGACCTCTTGGGCCAGTCTTTTTGCGGCTATTTCACAGTATTTTTCTTCGATCTCTATTCCGATGGATTTGATGCCGAGATCTTTAGCGGCGCGGAGAGTCGTACCGCTGCCCATGAATGGGTCCAAAATAACACCCGCTGGCGCACCTTTGAGGATATAGCGAAACAATGCCAGAGGTTTAGGGCATGGGTGTGTATTCCCGCGACTATGATTTACTACATCTGGCAATGCGATGGCATCATTAGCAAAAGACCACCCATCACCGTATAGACTGATCGGTTCCCAGATGGAAAAGCCTTTTACATTACTGCGCCGTGTACTTCCTGGCTTATACCAGCATAGAGACCATTTAGGCTTCGGCAGATGCCACAGATTGCGGAATGACATGCAAATAGCCGCAGGAGATTCGTTTATCAGGCTTAAACATACTGGGAGGATGATTGATTGCCATTGTTCTGCCGTGTCTTCATATGATTGGTATTCAAACCCGACGCCGTAAGGTGGATCTGTCACGACCACGCCAACCGGGCCCAACTGCGGCAATATCTCTCTGCAATCACCGTGGTAGATCGTCGCGTATTCATCCTGATAATACGGCGTGAGGCTCATTAGCTCTTTTTGCCGCCGTTCTTCGGCTTCTCGGTGGGCTCTTCCGGTTCAGGTGTGATGTTTTGGGGGGATACGGACGGCACGACCACGGAGGGCGCATTCTGCGCGAGCAACAGCGCAATCACTTCGTTCAATTGCCCCTGCGATTCGGCCTGTTGCTTCAAAACGGCCACCAGATCGGCTAGCCCGGTCTCTCCCGCTTTAGCCTTGTCGCTCAGCTTATCAAGAGCCTTCGCGGTCTGATACTCTGCGGTATGGATTTCAGGCAAGCCGGTGCGGCGCAACATCTCATAATCCGTGTTGTCGTACTTCTTCTTGTACCCTTCGTCTTTGGGCTCCAATTTCATCAATGAATGGGTGACGGTGAGAAGATGCCGCTGTATCCGGTCGGCGCTCTCGATCGCTTCGAGGAGTTCGCGGCCTACTCGAAAGACCAGCTCACTAAAAACGATATCGCCGCCGCGCAAGGGGGCGCCTTGCAGATCGTCAATGCGCGCCTGGAGATATGCGGCAACATCTTCGTTCTTCTCCGGGAGGTCGGGCCATTCGGGAAAGAATAGCGCCGTCAAGTCCTTCTCCCGATAGAGACGGTCCCCGAGTTCGCATCTGAGAGAAGTAATCTCATAGAGCCCGGTCTTGCGCTCTGCGGCCTCCTCCAGTGCGATAAGGTTCTGTGCCTCATAATGGGCGTATACGCGCTCGGAAGCCCATGCGTAGTCTTTTCCCATGGGGTCCATCACTTCAGAACCGGGAATGCGTTCGCCTTCGCGGATCTCGTAATAGTTCCTCCGTCTCGGCACTGTCCGACATGGGGTGATCTCTCCGCGCAGTAGCCGACGCTGTGGGATGGCCAGGCTATCAACGCTCAGAACCTCCCATCCAAACTGGACGAAATACCGGAAGGCGTTAAGGTTGACATCCTCTTGAATCGGCCCGGTGGGTTGGTTCCCAAAGATGATTTCGCGCGCGCTAGTCGGCGCTTGCATCACTGCTGACATTTGCACTTCTCTCTTTCTGCCATTGGTTTATTTGCAGGATCGAAGCTCCAGAGCGGCTGTGTCCCGCTGTGAAATGGAATTTCCCATTGCTCAATACCGATGGATCGAAGGTGGTAAACCGGTGTCTGTGGGTCTGAAACCAATCGTCGATCATCTCGCGCATCGGTTTACGCCATTGCTCCTCACGCCAGGCGGTAAACTCGTCTGTGCGTTTCTCGATCTGCTCATCCGAGGGCGCAAGCTGATCATTCGCGGCGTGGTCCCGGTTCCAGATCATGCGGCGGATTCGCTGAAGATCCGTATCTGTCGGTGGCCGGTAGGCTCCAAGACAGGGTTCATAGTTGACGATCTCCTGCCCGTTACAACACAGTTCATCGTGGTACGCGATGCAGAAGACATGGGAGTAGAAACCATCATCGGGAAGCGGCCCTAGAATATCTTCGAGCGCAAAGCCGGTGGCCTCGCTGCGGTGATACCTGGCATTCTCCCATGCATTGTTCTTCATGAGTTCAGCGCGGGAGTGGAGTTGCAGGAGATAGAAGCGGGGATTGCCGATATCGTGGATCTCCCCCGCTTCTTCATACCGCCAGAATGGAAACTGTAGGCGCCTGCGGCCCATCAGCCACATGCCGGCGTGTTCCATATCCTGCCCCCATACGATCCTCAGTATTGAGAACCCTTCGACAGTCTTACCGGCAATCTTGTCTATGCGCTCCTGCCAGGGTATCAGATCGACAGGAGAGGGAAGATTACCGGCTTTGACTATCTGTGATTCAATATCGAAGATCGGATGGGATGCGCGGTGAGTGTTCATTAAGTGACTACGTACAGAATGGCATCTGCCGTGACGGAGGTTGAGGCGTTGGATGCGCCGAGCGTAAAGACGACCTGCGTATCCGTGCCGTTGGTGCCGAGGGTCGTATCAGCGGCACCGCTGCATACTGCGGAGACCACAAAGCGGCCTCCCGCATCGGCTGCGGTGATCGTGATGGTATCTCCGACAGTTCCCCCGCCGAGACGATAGAATGTCATTAAGAAAGGTCCAGCAGTCGGATAAGGACTGCTTAAACCCTGTGCGGTTACTTTGGTTGCAGCTCTTGTCGCCATCGGTCCCCCTTACAGTCTGCGGCAGAGAAGCTGCACGTCATAAACGACCGATGTAGAAGCACCCGAGGCATCGTAGGTCAGTACTACTTGAGTATTGGCCGATGTGCTTAAGCTGCTCTCTGCCGGCGCGGTCCCCATCACGGCGCGGATATCGGCGGATTGCGCATCAGAGGCGGGAATGGTGACGGTATCGCCAGCGGTCCCGGCCTGAACGCGGTAAAACGCGATGATAAGGCCATCTTCCGTAAAGGTGATGGGCAAAGTACCGCCGGAAACGATTGCGGTAGAAACGTTTGTATATGCTCTTGTAGCCATAACTCCTTTGCCTCCTTTAATTTATATCCGCAACCTGGGTTGCTAAGCCTACCACGCTGCATCGCTTTATAAGGGCGTGGCATCTTGGTTCCTCCGTTCCCCAATTTGCCCACATGCCAATGGCTCCCGTGTAGGCGTCGGCACCGTATCCGGTCGAGCCTGAGCGCATGCGCAACTTGTTGCCGTCGGCATCGTAAGTATCGAGCGGCCTTTCCTCGTACTTCTTCAACTCGCTCTTGACGAGCAAATAAACGCGGTCTTCGTCGCAATCCGGATCGACAGCGGCTACCGTGTCCCCATGCTGCCACTTGTCAAAAGACTGATCGAAGATCTTTGCGTCTCCATCCCATCTCTTGAAGTTCTGGCCCAACTGCGTCAACGCCTGATCCTGCGCGAGCGACATGACAGCGATAAGAGTTTTTGCCTTGCCGATGCCGGCACGAGAGATCAAGAGCCGCTTGGTGTAGTTGAAATCGGCGGTTGTGATGGCCGCACCGTTGAGATCGCGCACCGGGCAGCGCAATTGCGGGTAGGTGTTCCGCGATTGGAGTTGAAACGTTCCGGTATCGTTGTTCACGATGTACGCCAAGCCTCGCGGCATCTTGTACAGTGAATTGGAGAGGACGAGGATATCGCCATCAGTCGCGCCCGAGACAGCGGCGGCAATGGTGATGGTTTTCGCGGCCTTGGCTGTTACCTGGACCGTGGCCCGGTAGGTCGCCAGCGTCGAGTCATACCAATCATAGCGCTCGGATACTTCCATATGCCGCGCTCCCTTGGTCGAACCAAAGGTAGAAAGCGGCGTATGATCGATCGCGTTGTAGAGCGTAACGGTGGTGGTCCCCGATTTGTATGTCGATCGGAGGCCGGAACCATCGTTATAGACCTGGCGATTACATTCTTTCTTAATCGCCATCATCTCAAATTCCATATATCCGGGCAGGCCATCGATCATCGATCCCTTACCCGCGAAGTTGTTGAGCGCTCGCCCGGTGATTTCGAAAGCTTTCGAAATGTTCATCGGATAGACGAACATATCGTCATTCGTGAATGCACCGGGTTGATTGAACGCGCCACCCTCCGCAATACCACTGACGCCTACGGGCGGGCGGAGATTGGACGGCACGCGAAAGCCTTTACCCTGCACATACTCAGTGCTCGCGGCCTTCTCGAATAGGTTGTATGTCGCGGTCTCTTGCTCAAACTGAGGTCTGAGCGAGTTAGCGACAAGTTGATCCAGTGCGGGGGCGATTGCCGCAATATTTACTGCAACACCCATAATCTGTTACCTCCTGCCCCTAGCCCTTCGGAAGCTGAGACATGACTTGCGCCCACCATTCAGGGTTGGTCTTGCCGTCTTTAGTGACGGGTGGCGGTCCCCCTGCTCCGTTGTTGGTCGCGCTCATGCCTGCTATCTCGCGGCGTTGTGGGGCGGCTTGTCGTTGGGTTTCTCGGTAGGCCCGCGCATCCCGGAATACTGAATCAAGCATCTGGATTCGATCTTTCATCAACTGGCCGAGGCGGGTGTTGAACTGCGCGGCCATGCCACGCGCCCGCTGTTCGTCCTGGCCCGCTGCCATGCCTTCATTGTGAAGACGGCGCAAGGGCGCATTACGAAGCATTGAGAGCGTATCGTGATACATCTGAGACCATTTCTGGTCCGCAAGAAGATCAGCGAAAGCGCCTTCCACGACCATTTTGTAGATTGATTGATTCTGTGCCGAGTTATCCGGGCCGAACGGTTGCCATTTATTTAATTGCGCGAAATGGGCCTGTTCATATTGATCAGAGAGTGTCGTAATGCTCGCCTCGCCCTGCTGCTTCGCCTGGTCCACCTGATAGCGCCATGCCGCTTCGGCCTGTTGCCGCTGCCCTGCTGTCAATTGGTTCAATTGCTCAATCCGTTTCAAAAATCCGGCTTGAGCCTCCGGGCTGACCAGCTCTTGAAACTCCGCCACGTCTTCGCGGCTGAGATTTCGAGCGATGTTCTGAAGGTTCTGGGGTAGGCTTGCGATCGTCTCGTCATCAATATAACCAGTCGGCGCACTGGCGGCCTGTTCGGGGAGCAATCCGCGCTCCTGCAATTGCTGGACGAGATAGGCGGGCTCATACTCTAGGAGAGCGTCTGCTATCTGCCAGTATGCCGGGGTCGCGTTCTCCGCGATTGCCTGTAAAAAGGGGAGCGTGCCTTGTCCGGGGTCAGCAATGAGATTGTTGACCAGTTCCAGACCCGGTGCCGCCGCCTCGATGCCGCCGAATTGATCAAACTGCCCTAACTGCTGCCGCAATTGGGCGTTTTCGCTCTTCAGCGTCTTCAGTTGTGCCCGTGCGCCTCGTAGATCCTCGACCAGCTTGGGCGCTCTTGCCTGATCCAGTTGTTGATCCTGCAAGTATTGGCCGATTTGCTCGTCGGTCAGATCCTCGATTCCCGGTGTTTCCTGCGCCTGGTCGTCAAAGGACCACCCAGCGGAGAAAAGATCCTCTCCCGCAGGTTGTGCGCTCTGTGCGCCCTGGTCCGTAGTCCCGGTGGAAACAGCCGCATCACTGCCACCCGCGCCAGTGGCCCCAACGGTTGAGGGTGCCGATGATGAGTCGGCAGATGTCGCGCTAGAAATTTCGTCAGGCATATAAATGCAAAAAGCCCGCTGAAAAACCGTATGGTCATTCAGCGGGCTCTAGTGTTCGTGGTCGCGTACTCTCCGAGCGGGAGGGGACGCGGAATTGACTAGATACTGCCTATAAAGTTATGGATTAGTCGTGGTGCTGTCTTCTAGTTTGAGTTCGGCTAACAGCTTGCGCAGTCCTGAGACTATCAGGCTGAAGCCTTGGATCAAGAGTTGTATAAGGGTAATAGTCTGCTGTCGGGTCATGGCTCCGGGATCTTCCAGCCCTTTGAGCGTACTTCTTCATTGCGCTGCCGCTTCGCCGCAATGCGCTTGTAGAGTTCGGCTTCGCCTTCGAATTGTTCTTTCAAGCTATCTTGCAGCTCGAGGAGTATGGCGCGCATCTGATCGGTGGTGACGTGCTTGATCCGCTTCGGTCTCGGTCGAAACCGGGCAATGATCGCAGAAATGAGATGCTTAAGCCTTTGTAGCATGCGCCGTTCTCTGGGCCTTGTACCAATCTACTGTTTCGCGCAGACCCGCGCCTAACCATCTCTTCGCGTTAAATCCGAATTTGGCGTTGGCCTTTGAGACTTCAAGCCATCGGTTCATCTGCCCATCCGGCCTTGAATGATCCCATTGAATCTTGCCTCTGAATCCGCATTGAGACGCAATCAAGCATGCGATCTCTTCGATGCTGATGGCAACGCCCGTGCCGACGTTCACGGGATCGCTCGAATCATAGCGCTCGGCCGCAAGTAAGATGGCATCGACCGCATCTTCGACGTGGAGGAAGTCACGGGTAGGCCGACCAGTGCCCCAGAGGGTAATGGATTGCGCCCCGGTCTCGACCGCTTCCACACACTTTCGAATAATGGCCGGGATAACGTGCGAGGTCTCCGGGTCGAAGTTGTCACGCGGGCCGTAGAGATTGGCCAACAGGAGATTGATGGAATTGAATCCGTACTGCGCTCGGTATGCCTGAGACTGGATGATGAGCGTTTTCTTGGCCATCCCGTAGGCTGCATTCGTCGGTTCAGGGTATCCGTTCCATAGATCTTCCTCACGGAAGGGAACCGGCGTATTTTCGGGATAGCTGCAAATAGTACCGATGGAGATAAATTTGCGCACAGCCTCAATGCGCGCTCTCATCAGCAAGTACAAGCCCATCATGACATTAAAATCCCACATATCGGCGGGGCTTCCCTCGTTGAGTCCGATACCTCCACAATAGGCTGCACAGTGAATAATGCAATCTGGGTCTATATCATCAAATAAATCTTTGACTTCTGCTCTTTCACATAAATCGTAATCATCACTGGACGGCGCATAAACTGTCGCTCCTCGCGCTTGTAACTTCTCGACCACATAAGAGCCGAGAAAGCCGGACCCGCCGGTCACTAACACACGCTGAAAAGGAAAGTCAGTCATACTTACCGACCCGTCGCCTTGATATATCCCGCCGTATATTCCGGGCCGACAGGGACGAAACTTTCGCCCCTACTACACCGGGCTTGCGCGAAGTCGCAATCTACCATGTTCTGCACAATCTGCTTAAATGTATGCTTCGGCTCCCATCCCAGCGCTTTCCGGGCCTTGCTCGCGTCTCCGCACAGCGAATGCAGTTCAGTTGGCCTGTACAATCGCGGGTCGATCTCAACGTAATGCTGCCAGTCCATACCGAGATAGCCGAACGCTTCGTCAAGGATCTCACACACTGAATGACTTTCACCGGTCGCTATTACATAGTCGTCGGGCGTATCCTGCTGCATCATCAACCAGATCGCCTCTACGTAATCTGGAGCGTAACCGATATCGCGTTTTGCGTCGAGATTGCCGAGTTTCAGCGTCTTGTCCAATCTCAACTTGATCCGCGCTGCCGCCTTCGTGATCTTGCGCGTTATGAAAGTCTCTTTCTGTCGCGCCGATGTGTGGTTGAAGAGAATACCGTTGACTACGAACAACTGCGTTGCCGCGTAGTAGCCGTGTCGGGCTTTCACTGCACATTGATAGGCTTCGTGCTTGCTCTCACCATAAGGAGAGCAGGGCTTAAACGGCGTCATTTCGTTTTGAATGTCATCCTCTGCATTTCCAAACATCTCGCTACTGCTCGCCTGATATATCTTTGGATAACCGGGAATTGTGGGCCAGTTCAATGCCGCTCTTAACAAGACTTGCACCATGCCGGCGGTATTCACATCCCTCGTATATTTCGGCATCTGAAAGCTGATCTGAACGTGAGACTGGGCGGCCAGATTGTATATCTCGTGTGGCTGGCATTCCTGCAACACCATTCGGATTGCATCTTCATCCAGCAGATCGCAATACCGCATCTGCAAATGTCTGTAGATATGGTCAATCCGCCCGGTATTGATCGAAGAACATGGTCTTTGCGTACCCCATACTTCATAACCCTTGCTCAACAGGAGTTCAGCAAGATAGCTCCCATCCATTCCGGTAATGCCGGTGATCAGCGCTCTTTTCACTGCTTTACCCGCTCGAAATGTACAGTAAATTCGTCGCCAACCTTCGTATCAGCAAGCAGGAATTGAGCCGGGATAGTGAAGAGCCCGTCCAACGAGAACCCCAAAGACGGCGCATCATTTACTATCCGGACCCCAAACGAATGATGAATGATCACCTCATATTGCCCGGACTTCAACGCCTCCACGGTCTGCCCCATGAGTGTTTCTTCTCGCCAGGTCTCGTTTATTACGTGGATTTTCAATGGTGCCACCTCTTCGCATTGGCCGCGAAAACGGCCCGCTTCTTCAATGTCGGGTTGCTCGAATGAAGGGCTTTGCTCAACTTCTTCGCGGGAATCGGTTCGCCTTGCGCGACCCCGAGAGATTTATGCAACAGCCCCTTATGACTCGGCTTGATGTGGATACCCGATTTCCGGCTTTGCCGTTGCCTCTGTGCGTTCATCAGCCCTCCAGATGCGCGCCGCCTTTGGCCTTCCGGGATTGCCGCGCACGCTGCGCCTTGCGGCCCGTGGGTGCGCGCTCCGGTAGGGATTTAGTCGGATAGCCTGAGACGTACTCTTCGGCCTTCTCCGGGCTCAATCCCGGTGCCTGGATGCTTCCCGATGCGACCCCGCGCATAAAACGAGCCTGTTTCTTGGATACTGGCGGCATGATTCACCTCAACTTGAAATCAATTGAATCTCTGCGGGCTGCTCCGACCAGTGCGGAATCTTGCGTTTCTCCAGCCATTCGAAGATTGACATGCAGCGCTTTGTGACCTTGCCATTCTCGATATGCGGGTAGAGGACGTGGGAATCTTCATGGCCGATGCAGACGTTGACCGCGAGCGCGGCTTTGAATCCCTGATCACAGAAGTTGCGCCAGAAGTAGATATCAGCGTCGGTGTGCTCTACCCAATCCCCATCTTTATCCGGGACATTGAGAAACCATGGCTTGCGCAGCTTCTCAAAAACCCGTCTGCGAAAGACGGTCAATCCGAAATGCCCGGTAGTGATCGGGACTAACCCCTGTGTGAGATCCACCGGCCCAGCAGTGCCGCATAGAACCTCTTCGAATGTCCCGCGCCGAGCCTGGACCGGTACAATGCAGTCATACTGCGGATTCTGGTACAACAGCTTGATCATCTCGTAGACATCATCAGCGGTGCCTATCGTGTCGTAATCGGCGGTGAGGATAACGTCTGTCTCGTCGCCCTTCTGGTCTTTATACTGAAGCGCACTCTTGATCGATCGCGTCAAACCCTGCTCCCACCACGCGCCGCCGCTGGTGAGCAATGGAGCCCGCAGCATGACGGCAATCGCGCCGAGCACATCATTGGCATACAGGGAACCGTACCGGGGGCGACTCATCACCATGGCTACAACAACTTTCTTTTGTTCGGCAATAAGTCCGTTGTCGTGCCATTGCCCCGAGATGAATTGCCGCCCCGGTTCCTTGTTCTCTCGAATCTCCTCACCTTTGACCGGCCAGTTTTCGAGCTTCTTGGCTTCGTCTTTCCGTACCGCGATCAGGTTGCAATAGGTGCGGCAGATTATCTCATATCCGCGAGCCTCAAGGACGAAGCGCAGCGCGAGCCGGCCCGCCTGTCCATCCCCGTTAGGCTCAGGGATGAACATCGGATCGGCGTCGGGTGCGTATTCCGCCACGATCACACGCGGCTTGTACTTCACCATGGCGTTGAGTATGTGATACTCCTGCCCGTCAATATCCAATGAAAGGAGATCAATATCTATCGGTGCATCAACCAAGCTGAGCGCGGCGTCTACGCTGTAGTCACGGGTCAGGGCGTGATTGATCAGAATCACACCTGACCCCTGATCAGGGTAGCGCTGTTTGAGGCTGTGAAATAGCTTCTCGTCGGGCTCCATCAACAGGGCACCGCATCCGTTCTCTATCAATCGTCGCGTATTGGAGAAAAAGAGCCCGTCTGCCGCGCCCGCTTCGAAGCAAAACGCATTCTTGAACTTGATGGCGTTGAAGATGGCCTCAATGATCCCATCCTCTCCGAACTGGCTATACTGATTAAGCGGTGCGATCGATTCAACAAACCCCTGATACTTGGGCTCCAGCGGCATATCGTCCGGAATATCGTAGCTGTAGGGCACGGTCTCGATCTCGATCGGCTTGGGAGCGGATTGCGGTTGTGGCTTCCTGGCCATCAGGTTGAGACTGACCGGGAGAGAGGCACAATCGTTCTTTAGTTCGCTCTGCCATGGTTCGATCTCAATCAATCCGGCATCGCTCATCAGCAATCGCAAGTTGTATTCATCAAAGATCGACTTATGATAGTCGCTCGCGTGCTGCTGGCCACCCATCAGGAAAGAAGCGATAGGCGCATTTGGCGGGCATTCCCGTTGCCCAAGATATGCCTCACAGATCCACCGGAAGTTGGGAACGGCCAGCTTGAGGATCCCCCCCGGCTTGAGGACGCGGACCCACTCTTTCAGGATCGCGGGAATCTCGGCAAGTGAAAAGTGCTCTAACGTGTGGCTGCACCTGATCACCTCGGCGCTGTTGTCGGCGTAGCGGGTCAGCGGATAGATCGAATCCCCGCGTTGCCCGTCGAGGTTATCGTAGCCGTCAAGCCAGGTGTCGGGATGGCCCGCGCCGAGGTTCAATTTCAAAGATGCTGTGATCGTGCCGTCTTTCATTTATCTATTTTCTTAAACTCTACCTGCGCTACAATGCTGTCTAGTTCGCCATAAGCGCCGTTCTTTATGCGGATCTCAATCCATTCAAGTTTGCAATTATGCTCACGCTCAAACTTCTCTTTATTCCGGTGGTAGAGCATCAGAACGTGATCAAATACGGCCTCTTTGCTCCTGGCGTGTTCAATAAGGCGTTTACTGATCTCGAACGGCCATGTAATGCGCTGCGGGTCGCTCATCCCATCATCCCCGGTGCCGGCGGTTGTCCCATGGGCTTGGGTCGCGGCTGTGCGCTGCCTCCGGACCCTCCCGCCTGTTTGCCGTCGGGCGAACTATTCTTTTTATCCGTGGTCTTTGGCTTCTCTTTCCCGCCTTCCTGATCCGGTGGCGGTCCCTGCGGAGGCTGACCCATCATCCCGAGCATCCCGGTAAACTGCGCTTCGGCCATTAGCCCCTGGAGATGGAAATAGAGAAGAGCCTTGACCCCTTCCCGCTGCTCCTGCGGCGCCTTCTTGCCCTCGTCCGTGGTGAGCCATTCGCGCAGATATTGAATGCTGGACATATGGCCCAACTCCTCAATCATCGGCTGAGGCTGAAAGATCCCCATCAGGAATTGACCGGCCTCGGCCATCGGATCGACCGGCATGGGGACCATTTGACCGGTCATCGGGTCCGCTCCCATCTGTACCGCGGGCATATTCGCCTGGGCAACTTGCAGCATCGGAAGGGCTTGCGCCATCTGGTCTATCCGCTCCCGGCACATCTCGGCCGCCGCCGTGTAGTCTTCCCCGGCCAGGTCCACATCGAAGATCTCGGCCAACTGTTCAACCTGATCGGGAAACTGCTGCATGGCCTGCTGGAGACCGGGGAGGCCACCCACACGCTGTAGAAAGCCGTCCCAGCGCTCGCGCCGTTCAAGATTGGTCTGCGGTAAATAGGAATCGCCTACGACCTCCGCGAAGAGATCGACATTGATATCCGCCGATTTCAACCATACGCCATCCTGTTCCCCCCGCTTCCCCGAAAGCGAGACGTAGACTTCATCAATGCAATGAGTCTTAAACAGCTTAAGGATGATCTCGGCGGATACTCGATCGACCTCAGCTTTTAGGGCAAGCTGCGGGCCGAACAGCGATTGAGCGTTGGCGCTTGTGATCTGCGCACCGGTCGCCGTGCTGTTGTTGACTCCGGGCAATCCGCCGCTGAAGTCAGTAACCCGGCTGGCCTTCTGCATGTAAAAGTCTAGTTGCTGGGCGTATCCAAAATGCTGCTGCGTCGGCGGCTGCGGCTGCAACTGGTAGACCGCATCTGACAGCCTTAACCGGTCGTCAAGGTTCGCCAACTCAACGGGGATATTCGAGAGCGACCCGAGATACGCACTGACGCCGTTGGGCAATAGCCGCGCATCGTAGAGCGTGGCCGGCATGGCTGCCGTGCGAAGCTGTGTGTAGATGATCGACATGATGAGGTTATATTGCCGGTTGCCCTCAATCATATCTTCGATCCCGCACCCGAGCGATGAGATTGCGCGAGGCCGCAGAACGGAACCTACCCAATAGTCTTTGTGGTGCTCGTCCCTGAGTTCGATTACCGCATCGATCCCCTCGACAAAGCACATATAGAGCCCGGTAGGGAAGAGATCAATAAGCTTTGTGCCCGCTGAGATCGTATCGCCTGATAGCGTGGTCAGGTTCTCATTCAGGATATTCCGCGAATAGAGGCAGGGATCTAGCCAGATCTGCACGAAGTCCGTTGACTGCTCATCGTTGTTATCCTTAAGCCAGGTTCCCGAGCTGCCCGCCGTGAAGGTCGCTTTCTTCAGCGAGTCTTCCATGCGCATCGCCCACGAGTCGCCCTTTGCGGTCTTGATGTCCAGAAACGGAAAGGTGCTCTGTAGGATCGCAGTCCTGACACGGCGCCTACGGATCAGATAGGGGGATTCGTGCGGGTCTTTCTGCAAGTCGTGCTTGAGTTCGAACGCGGGTACAGTCTCGCAGACCATATCCCCGGTGTCTATCTCGTCGTATCCGGTGACTGCTTCGACGGGGAAGGATTCAGCGGGTTGGATCTCGAGGTTTGGGCTTCCGCATTCTGGACATGTGGCGTGTCCCTCCATGGAGGGAGCGGCCCCCAATAGATCGGATGGGGCGGTCCCCATACTTGAGCCTTCCATGCCTCCACTTCCCGTAGAAAGCGCCCCCGGTTGAACCATCGTTGCTGTTTGCCCATGCTCGATCGCCTCGCCCTGTTGATACGCTTCTGGATTCTGTCTCTGAATGACCTGTTCCGCATCCTCTTCGCTCGGCATCTCCTGCCCGGTGAAGGGCTGCGCTAATTGAGCGCCCGCCGCTGGTCCTGCATCCGGCGGATAAGCGGACCCATTGCCCGCGCCTTGAACGTCTCCCGGTACACTATCAGGCTGAAGTTGCGCCGCTGCTCCGCTGGCCATAGCTCCGGCCATATCCCCGCTACCAGATGCCAATGGCCCGGACCATCCACAGTCAGCACAGAATCCGGTGGTTTCGCCCATCTGCATCTGCTGCTGTTCGATTCGTGGCCGTCTGGCCTTTCCTTTGACTTCATCGCTGTACCGGATATACCGGGCGTATTTCCCGCCCAGCGCAAGCATGGCCTCAAGCTGTTTGAATTGGTTGGTGTAAAGTTTGCGCTTGTAGTGGTCGTGGGCCTTTTGCGCGGCCTTTGCTGAGCCCTGCGCCTGGTCCGCATCGCTTGACGGTCGCCATGCGATGTCGGTATTTGATCCTGACCACTTCGCCCGCGAGTTCTCCGCATAGAACCCCACGAGGTTATAGCCATATACCGGCGTGTCGGTGCGCTCCGGGAGGGGTGCCGGTCGCCATCCTCCCCCGTATTTCGCTCTCCGTAGAAGGTGCCGACCTTCGATGAAAGAAAAACTCATGGCCCAGATCAGGGATTGATTATCCCAGACCATGATGTCTTCGCCCTCGAGCCGCCGCTTCTCGCTCAAGAACCAATCGGCGCGGATCTGGATTGAGCGATCGGCCTGCGCGCCCTGCATCGCTCCCATGAGCGGACCTTGCGGCGCGAGATTCGGAGTTGTAGCCGTGGCGAGGGAAAGAGACATCAGGCTTTGAGCGGGATTCTATCGGCCATAAACTTCCGTTCGTAGTCCTTCCATTCGTTCGCGTATCTCACCTTTGCCTCTGCCGCGCTCATCCGGCAGGCTTCAGGAAAGATTTGCTCTATCTCTTCCTTAATCGCATCCTCCATAAATACCTGCTCCTGCCAGGTCAGCGGCGGCAGCGTGTCGGGATCTGGAATCTTTACAACTCGCTCGCTCTCGACCTGCACCAACGGCTTGACGTGAGCCTGCTTCAACAGCGCATCGGTCAGCTTCCATTCCCGCTCACGCCACTGGCTCTCTATCCGCTCGACCTTGCGTTGATGCCAGATAAAAAAGCCGACTAACGCCCCGATGAGCAGAGCGTTAGTCAGCAGAAGTAATGACACCAGTAATGAACCCGTGTTCATTAAGAGAAGGAAGTTAGACTGAAATGATTTACAGGAGGATAACCGACAAGGACTACTGAGACAAATAACCGTCGAACGTCGAAGGGATATCAATACCGGTCAGATTGCCCTGAATGATCGCGGCAAGCCCAGCTCTTGTGGTCGCGGTGTGGGTCGAAGCGACCGCCCCGGCATTGAGTGCCCATTGGAGCCCAAGCGAAATCTGGCGCAAGGCATCGGGAGCGGCCCCCGCCGTCGGCGCGAGCGCTTCGATTGCAGCGCGTAATAGCGCGATCGTAGCATTACCGGAAACAGTTGAATCCGTGCCGCCCGCTGCCCCGATTAGGTTCGCGGACGCGAGCCCCATCATTGCGCCCTGTTGAAAGTCATAAGGTACGGTAGCCATATGATCACCTCACTTTGGAAACGGTGTTAATTGAAGTAGCCACCACCGGGTTAGCTAGCATGTGTTTTACCCTTCAAGGAACCGGATAGGCCATATGGCGCGGGGTGGATTCGAACCACCGACCTTTGGGTTATGAGCCCAACGAGCTACCGGACTGCTCTACCGCGCTACAAGTTATTTCTTGGGTTTGCCTTTCGGCGCTAGTTCTTCGTCGGCCTGCGCTCGCTGAACGGTCGATGCTGCGGCCTGCTGCGCCTGCAATGCGTGCCAATTCGCTATAGCCTGCCCACACGCTATCTCCATGGCGGTCTGCCCGGTGTTCGGTCTCGCATCGCGCACGGCGTCAATCCAGCGCTGGCGGGTGAAAAAGTCGATCCCATCCCAGTCCTGGCCATAGATGGCGGCGGCTGCGGGTGCGATCTCTGCGGCAAAATCTCTATGATCCATTATTGATCCTCTTGAGTGGCACGGGCAGGAATCGAACCTGCGTCAAACACTTTATGAGAGTGTTGAGATAACCACTTCTCTACCGTGCCGAGACTGGTTATCTATCCCAACTATCCCATGGCGATTGCTCGGCCACGTTTTCGAGCGGTGACGCGGGATTCCACGTATCATCCAGATCCTTCCCGCGCTTCTGCTCAATCGTTTTCTTGACCTCTGTAACCTTGATGGCGCGGGCCAGTTCCCAGCCCTCACGCTTCCAATCGGTGTTGATCTCTGGCGCGTTCTCCACCCGGAGAGACTTGGGCAATGCGGCCTCAACCTGTTCGAACTCGGTGAGCCCTGCGGCGGTCGTGAACCACTTGGCAGCCATCCCGCGTAGCGCATCCATGTAGTGGTTGAAGAAATCGTAAGGAATGATTCGATTTGAGCCAGTGCGATCGGTAACAACCTGGCTTACCCATTTGTACTGCCGGAACTCCGCCCGGAGGAGGGCTAAGCCTTCATCACCTTTCGGGTTCTCGATCTGATCATCAGGGACAATGACATACAGGCCGGGTCGCCCCATGACATTCGGCTTAAATGGGTGCGGTCGCTCCGCGTGTCTGATCTTGAGGACGTGTTGAACCTGCGCAATGCCCCCTATCACGTCGGGTTGCCATTTGAGGAAGTGAAGACCGGCCTTGCGCCGATAGGTCGCTTGCTCTGAACTGGCTTCGTGCGACATCACCCGGTATTGAATGCGCGATGCCCATTTGTGATCAGCCTCAATCATCCGGATCTTATCGGCAATCTCATCCGGTATCTCGCCGCGACAGGTCAGAATCGCGGGGATGAAGATGGACCCGGCCAGCGGCAGGCCATGGATGCGGGGCGAGTTCTCCCCGGCGACGAACGCCCAGACAGTTGCGCACGGGTCCGGGTCGAAGCCCCAATCCTGCGCGCACGCTCCTAGCCAGTGATCAGGTATGGCCTTATCTCCGAAGACTGCGGCGAATTGCGACCAAGTAATGACGTGATGCCCATTTGCACCATCGGACCACGCCTTATAGATATTCCCCTTCGGCCTGATCCTCCAGTCGCCAAGGCGCAATTGAGCCCGCGTAACCGGGTCGAGGAGTTCTAGAGACTTTTCATATTCCGCTTGGTCAAGGTGCGGGTTATCGTCCATCCGGGCGGGCACGAATGCGGCGCCGTCCTTTTCGAAGCATTGGACCTCTGCGGCGTCGGTGGGCTCCCAATCATCTGGAATGAATCGCTGCTGTACCCACTCGGCACCGATGCCGCCGGGATTCGACGCGGCGCGCATCCGGAGGGGAACATTTGAGCCCTTCAGACGGCGCAAGCGAGAGAAGAGGTATTTATATTGGGTCTCGGTGAACTGCGTTAATTCATCGAAGGCGATGAACTGGTATTCTGCGGATTGGTACTGGTAGACGTCGGCTTCGTTCTGGAGATAGCCGAATGCGACAATGCCGCCTTTAGGGAACTTCCATTGCTTCTTCTGCTCATTCCAGCGGGCGGAGGTCTGAGACAACCACTGGTGGGCACGATCAAGAAGAGCGCCAGGCTTTGCCAAATCCTGAAATGTCCGCCTGAGAAGCAGAGCGGCATACCCTGGTTCGTCTGCCCATTCGAGAGCGCCCATCAAGAGCGCTTGCGACTTACCACCACCGGCCGCGCCACCGTAGAATGCCTCCAGATGTGGTAGATTTAGGAATAGGCGCTGTCTTTCCGTCGGCTCGCAGGGGGAATACTGGCTAGTGCGTAGTTCGACGGAGAGCAGCCATTCAAGCTCGCGCTGTTCGGCTGGTGTCAGTCTATCAAAATCGTAAGTAGGCAATTACGCGACTTTGGCTTTGTCGGTGAGTTGAAGTAATCGGGCTTTGCGCTCGTCGGGTGTGCCGTTGCGGTGCTCGTTGATTACGGTAGCGTGGCCGCGCAGAAGCAGCAGCTTGTCAATGTAGATTCCGGTCTCGATCCCGGTGATAGATCCGCCTCGATCCTGTTTGGCCTGAAGAGACGCAACTACAACCTTTTCAAGCAATTCGGCTATATCTGCTTTCTTTTCCTCGTGCAATTCCGCGACGGCTGGAACGATGCCGCGCTCATCTCGCCAGCAAGAGAGAGTCTTATAGGGGATCCCAAGCTTTGCGCAAGCCTCCGTGAGATTGCCCTTGCAGAAATCGAGATAGGCCAGGGCTGCCGCTTTCTCCTGATCTGAGTACTTGCGCTTAGACCAGTTCTGGCGCTTCTTGTGACCATTGCCGTTGGTGTGGCCATTGGTGGCAGACATGACTATTTGCGGATCAGGCCGGTGATCTGTTGAGAAGCAGTGAGCCTGCCGACGAGAGTAAGGACCATGCCGGCCAGGTCCGCAATCATTTCGGGTGTGCCCTGTAGTCTAGGCTGTAGTTTGGGAGCGAAAACCCCGATTGCCATAATGATTACGCCCCAAAAGACTTTGGAAGTGATAAGGGCTTTGCCTTGTTCGGTGTCGAAAGAGGACATGTGATCTCCTTTCAGATCGACAACGCCAGCATTCGCGGCGTGCCATTTGTGAGCGGGGATCAGGGGAATTATTTGGGTGTTGGTAGTAGGGAAACAGGCGCAGGGATACCCGTAAAAGATCGGGCAGTTTGCCTGGTGCTCAACTCGAGTCCGGGAGTTATAAGCGACCCTGGAGCGGCGGAGAAGGCCAGCCGCTTCCAGAGTGGTTAGTTGTTGCTCGCTATCTGGCCTCATGATTCTCGTGGGCGGATCTCGATCCTGACCTGATATTGCCGTGGGCCGGATTCGAAAGGGGCTTGATGGTATTCGAAGTCGAGGAGAGGTGATCCATCATCCTCCCCGATAAGGCTGCATACTTCGTCTCTGATACCCTTGAATGCGCGTTGCAGGTTGTCAGAGTCGAGTTTATTCGGCCCGAGGCGTGTAAAGCGAATTGTGCAGGGAAGGGGAGGGCGCCAGCGTTTAACAAGGCGTTTCCATTCCCAGCGGACCTCAGATTGTTGTTGTTGCTTCCGGGCGTTCTGTGCGGTCCAGTGTTCGCGGTTATTGGCCTCACTGACGGTAACGATCGGGAGCGAGAGAAATAGTGTAAAATCGGTGATATAACACTGAACAGGGAGCGCGGCGTCTGGTGTGACGGGTCCGCGCTTCCGTTTTTTCTCTTGTTGTTGCAGTGCGCGCAGTTCACTGATACTGATCCTGTCTGTCTCCATGGTTCGGGGTTCCATGATGCCTTTGGGTTTGGCCTTTCGCGGCCTGCGCGGGGAGCGAATGGGGATACTCCGTATTGCATAATAGGGCAGGGAACGTTAGCCCCTACCCTTCTCCGCTTGTTCTCTTCTCCGTTGAGTTCGGTTTCGATGATAGATGCGGCTGGCCTCATTCACCTTGTTGGCGCAGGGCCGACATCTGGTTGTGGTGCCGTTCAGGCCGCGCACTTCTCCGCAATCGATACAGCGTCCATCCTCGCGGTAGATCTGCTGTATTTCATAGCTGATTTGCTTGATGAAGCGGTAGACGTGCGGGCGCATATTGATTAGGGAGCAATTACGATTCCACCGTAGACGCCCGGTTGAGTTCGGGGACCGGTCAGGACACCATTTGATTGCCGGTCAAGTTTGCCACCGACGAGAAAGCCGAAGTGTTCACCAGTCATCTTGATCAGGTAGCCGTTGAGTTGCCAGCCGCGAAACACCTTTGTACCGGTGTCGTTATTCACATCATCAAAGAGGCATTTATACATCAGGCGGGCGTGAGTCTTCATCTTCCCGGTGTCCGTAGTGTTCAGGTATTCGGCGCCGATGCCAGCGGTAGGATTGACGATCGTAACACTGTTAAAGCGCTGCATATCGGCACCACCGAGGACGACAGCCGACCAGTGAGCCGAGATTGGGATTGACATGGTACCTTCGGGGTCCGCTTCGAAGGCCGCGCCGCCGCCGTTATCAAAGAAGCGCGGCTGGTTGAAGAGCCCCATAAATCCCCCCATCCCGATTTTGACCGGGCCGACGGGGAACACGAATTGACCCATGACCATGCCTCCGGCCTGAGTCTGGGAGCCTCCCGGTGAGCCGTTGCTAGAGGTCGTGGCGATTTGGGGACCAAGGGCGATGAAGGATTGAGCGCGGGCGCCGATAGTCAAGAGCGCCAGCAAGCAAAGTGCAAAAACTGCTTTCATTCTGTGAATCTCCGTTGAATTGTTGTGAACCTTCATCACCAGCAAAGCGGGCGGCTTATTCGAACTGCCGCTTAATTACGATCTCGTTCTTTATGGTCGCCGGGGCGCACATCTCTTGGATGGCGCGTTGCCGTTCGGCGGATTCCCGGATTCCGCGAGGACTGTAGACCCTGGCGCGTTCGACGGCAGCCCAGCTTGAGGGGATTGACGCCATATACACCCTGTTTGAGTTGTATAGTCCCGGATTTCCGTTTTCATCAAAGCGGATATGGTAGCCCTCGGCCAGGCGTGCATTGGTCGATTCTGCGCGGCGCACGATCCATTTACGATCTACCCATTCACGCCAGCGATAGGCCGGCATGCGGTGTTTTTTGCCGTCGGGCAGGGTGATCGTAAAGCGGGTGCCGTGTTTGGCCATTGATTGTCAAAACGCAAGCGGCAAACAGGCGAAAGGAACGGATAAAAACCTGTATACCGCTTGCCCGTCATTCCCTCGTGCGTGGCGAGAGAAGAGAACAGTAGCTATTCAATTCAGAGGTGGGATCGCCTCAGCTACAAGGTGGTCTCCGGTCCCACCCCTGATTGTCGCGCCCTCCCCCCACAGGTAAGCGCGACACTCGAAAAACTCATGGTTGCCCGGCCGCAAGGGGGAAGACTTGGGCGATATAGTACGCGGCACCTCCCCATGGCCAGACGGGTATCAACTCGATCTTGGCCAGGAACTCTTCGCCGTTGGCTTTCAGAGCTGGCAAGGGGTCACGTTCTCCCATGCTGCGTCGGATTGGATTCTGTCGATAGAGGTTCAAACCCTGCAAATGAGCCGCATGATAGCGTTCGGCCAACAGCTTATTGATATGGTGCCCCTGGAGTTGCCGGGGTTCGTAGCCAAATAGTTGCTCAAGGGGAGGGGTCGCGTAGTAGATCAGGAAATCCGGATCGTTGATCAGAACGGCGCAGGAAGCGGCACCGACCAGGCTTTGTAACTCTTCTTCGCGGACGCGGGCATGGAAAGCGGTGAGAGCCTGCATTTGCAGGTTCTTCAGGGCGTTGATCTCTTCGCGGATTGTATCTGTCATTTGATTTTCAGGACCATTGCGGCCAGCGTTCCGACCAATGCCAGGAGGTTGAGAACGAAGACCGTGAGCACTTTGATTGCGGCGCTTTCAAGCCGGTCAATCCGTTTAGTGTTATCTTCCTGGCCCGCTTTAATTCCGTCCAAAATCAATAAGATGCGCGCATTAAAAACCGCTTGTTCAATTTCTTCAGAGTCGTTGACTGGTGTACTGCGTTTAGCCATCGCTGCTGTTGGAGAGTGCGAGAGTTCCATTTAGAACTGGAAGAAAGCGGCATAATGCGCATTGATTAACGGGGTTAGCCGATACTCTAATCTGGTCAGTTGCAGGCCATCGGCTAACCCACCCTTACTACCACTAGGCGTTGATATATCATGGGCGTGCGCACCATGGCAAGGGAATTGGAGAGAAGGGGATAAGGGAAGCGAGAGGGAAAAAGAAGGGGCTAACCGGTAAGGTTAACCCCGTCACCTATTGCCTTTAGTGTGAAAATGGCTCAAAAAACCACTCAATGTCTTATCTTCAGCGTGCGCACCTTACCACACGTTAGCGCTGGTGGCAACGTCTTTGCCGCCTTTCGCGGCCTCGACCTGGCGCCCGTATGCGCGGCGGAAGTCGTCGGGCCATTCATCGTCAAGGCCAAGGTCATGATGCTCGATCGTGGCGGTGATGTATTCTTCGGGATCCACGCCATGCCGGATGATAAGGGCGGCCTCGGCGCGGACATCTTCAACGCAATGCTGCTCAACCAGCGCTACGGCTTCTTTCGCGGTTAAGGTCTGTTGTGTTGTACTCATGTTCACTGTCCTTTTTGTTTTTGTTTGGCCCGGTGCTTCCGGCTGCGTAAAGTGCTGGCCGTAGGTTCCGGGCCGGTTAGTTTTCGACCTGCTCTACTGAGCCGCTTTTGCTCAGCTTCATCAAGTCGGCTGAACTGCTTACACAAAGCCCGTATATAGGGCTTAAACTCGCTGCTAAGGAGGATTGGCCCTCTGTCGCCACACGTCCATGGTAGTAAGTGATCTTCAATCACTTGGCGTGCGGCGGCAAGTTGTTGTTCGAGGTCTGCACGTCGCATATTTACATCAACGTAATGGTGCCATCGATGTTCAAGATAGACGTAAGCTTACGGCAACCATGGGCATAAGTCGTAAAATCCGCAAAACATCGGCAATCTGAGGGGCAAAGCTTCTTACGCAACGTTCTGACCTGTTTAGCGTTTAGGGTCAGATTGCCCTGATCCGTGATTACGCTGAGCGCCGTAGCGCTGGTATTGTGAAAGCCATTAGTGGCGGTGACTCTTTCTCTCATGGTGTCATCTCCTCTCTTACAGACTTACAGATACTTTGCAAATGCAGGAAAACGCTCGCCCATTCCGGCCCGCTTCCATTCCTCGCGTGAGTCTTTGCAGGCATCGCAAATGCGCGCACCTACCAAGAATTGCGGTTCTTTTGAGAGATATTTACCACAACCGGAACAATGGCGACCACAGGTGCAGAACATCTCTTGAAGTGCTTCAAAGGAAAGCGTGTCAATCTCCCGGCACATCCGGCAAGATACGATCTCTGGCACTTCGTTGCCATCTTTATCTATGAAGGTCTTCATGGTGTCATTTCCTCTCTGTGCGAGCGGGGGAAGCTCGCGGGATATGTGTCTAGTCCAAGGAAACACCTATACCTCTCAAAAAGTCCCGGATGGCGTCTTGCTCTCTTATGGTGCCATCGGCTACTACTGGTCCATACTCGGCTAGAGCATCATTCTCCTCGTCGGTCAGGATAAAAGTCTCGTTATTGTAAGTAACCGTGTAAGCGGTCACAAAATCACCTTCTCGGTTTCTGATCCAAATAGCCATCTTCTGTCCTCCTTTTTCGTAGCCCGCCGGGGAGCGCGGGCGGTTAGTCGCCCTAACACTGTTAAAATCCTGCACCTTTCAGCCATGTACCATCATTCACTACCGGGATTACACTAAAAATCAAGCTATCATCAAAGCGCGCAGCAAAGGCTGAATCCTTTTTGCGTAGAAGATCCGCAATTGCGTAGACCAAGTTATTGCGGTTCTCAATCACCCACTTGGCGCTTTGTACTTGATCCGCCAGTGTATTGCGCAGTTTCTTCACGAAAGCAATCTGCTCACCATAGAGTTTCTGACTGATCTCACTTCTCTGATCCTTCGGCGGAATCGGAGCCAGCATCTTATCAATTCGAGCGACCTCAATATTGATTAGGTCTGTTGCCCATTTGATTTGTGCTTCGCTGCCTTTCGTGACTGCCATCTTCGTAATCTCCTTGTTTCGTTGCTGTCATCCGGTGTCCATCACCGTGAGTGCACTATACCCCTGTCCCAATCCAATTGCAACATCTTTTACATTAAAATCACGCTACTCTCAATAATTTTTCGCTGATTCGTGTTGAGAGTAGAGAGCGGGCAAAAAAAGACCGGGAAGCGATACGGCCACCCGGTTCCAAGAGGTTCATTCTTAAGGTAATACATTCAACATTGCTGTTAATGCATCAAGTCAGTCTTGACAGCTCTGGGTCCGTTACCCAGAGTAAAGAACAAAAGCTTAGGTTAAATACGCTGTGCCCAGCCCTAAGCTTAAGCCGACACCTTCCGGCCCGGTGGCATTGTACGCACCGTGCGGGAAAGAGGGAAGGGGAGCGGCGGGGAATTGTCAGTATGAAAACGGGCATTCCCAATCACAGTATTCGGTTCCAGCCAGCGCACAGCCGCCGGTACGATCCTTGCCGCATTCGTTGAAGAGATCATCTAGCGCATCATCGTCGGTGAACTCTTCGCCATCATCGCGCTGCCGGTTGAGGTTCAAGAACTCTTTCGTTTCGCATATGGCGTCTTTCAATGGCTTCATTGCTCCTCCAGTTCATTGATCATCATGGCAATCATTTGCGGGATCTGGGGGAGACAGGCGTTCCCGATCGCCGTGAGGGCACATCGACGCCATCTAGCCAATCTTCGGGAAGACCCATTAGCTGTAGGGTCCAGCGGGGCGAAAGTGATGCGCGGGACTTCCCATGCATATTGCTGCTCTCCGGGTCGAGCTGGCCAACCTGTTCCGATAATGGCCGCGAGTTGCGTTCTAGCGTCTCCTGTGAAGCGTGGATGCTGCGATAGTCCCGAGACGTTGGCGTCGCCCAAGACGCCAACGTCTCGGCCTCGATCTCTTTCACTTGATGCACAAGCTGTATTTGCCCCTCGCCTTTGCGCGTCCCGCCTTTCGCATCGACATCGACAGTGTTGGGAGTTCTCCAGTTCTCTAACTCCATCACTTCGCCCGCTAAGCATCTGCCGTGTCCGTTGCCGTGCGAGGGCGGCCGTTTGGTGGTGCGGTTCTCGTTGGCCGACGCACGGGGCGTCGGCCACAGCTTCGTGACCGCATAATTCAAATCTACCTGCCGCTTCTTCCCGTCTTCCGTTTGCCCGGTCGCGTTCATCGGCTTCGCTGGCTTCCGGCCTCCATTCGGACAACATGGCGTTGGCCTGGCCAACGCCATCACTTTGGTACTCAAGCCATCGCCGCTGGTCGCTGAGCATCCCTTGCGGTTGTGGTTGCCATTCACTGTAGGAGTCGGCCTGGCCGACTCCTCGCCGGTCGCATCGTCGGGCAATAAACCAGACTCGCTCTCTCTTGTGTGGCGCACCGATATCTTCAGCAGCGATGCAGACGGCCCAAACCTCGTAACCGAGAGACTGAAACTGTGCCGCAAGCCAAGTGCGGAACCCAATACCGTCAACTTCGAGTGTAAGGATTCCGCAAGGGTTCTCCGCCAGCACCCACACGGGATCAACCTCACGCACCAAGCGCAGATACTCAGGCCATAGCCATCGATCGTCCTTGCATCCTCTGCGGTCTCCCGCGACACTGGCCGACTGGCAGGGAGGTCCGCCGATAATGGCATCAATTCGCCCGCATTCTCTTCGAATAGATTCCCCTGAAACATTTTTGACATCCTTCCATTTCGGCACCAATGGCCAATGCTTATACAGCACGTTTTGACAGAACTCGTCAATCTCGATCTGGCCTACGATATCCCATCCGGCGTTTTCAACCCCGTAGTCGAACGCTCCCAGTCCCGAGAAGATCGATAGAGTATTCACCTTGCACCTTTGCCTTTCTCGCATTCCACACAGTACCGATCGTTGGGCGGGTCCGCTCGCTGCAATACGGTCCTACTGGTGAGCGGCCCATGCTTCATCCAGCGTTTGCAGCCTTTGCACTTCAGCCGAGCGTAGAGACGCGCTAGTTTCGATCCGCCTACGGGCATGCGATCACCTCGCCTTGTTGTGCCAGGAAGCGTAATAAACCGCCGAGTTGCGCCTTATCGCCTCTCATCCATCCGGTTCCATCGCATGACTCGATACCGTATTGTTTGCACAATCGCAGACCGCGCCAGCCGTTGACCCGACCACAATGGACACGCGGAAAACTTTGGGTCCACGTCGGGAGCGTGTTCCACTTCCATGCCGTGGATCCGCCCACAAAAATTACGTCGGCTTCGTTCGGCACGTCCTGCGGTGTCATACCATCCTGCACAGCGAAGGCAAGAGGGAAGCCATAAGCGTGGACTGTTGGATACCATCTCTCCCATTCTTTCAACGTGTCTGCGCGATTGGCCACGACATCAGGGACCAACACCCAGAGCGGCTTATAACCGCGAAATCCGGCCTCAGTTGCCCAATCAAGCAATTTGAAATAAGCAGGCTCATTCCACGTCTCGCCCTTGCTCCATGCGACAAATCGGCCATTATCAAGCGCATAAGGAAGCCATTCATAGGGGCCTCGCTGTCCGCCCGGACTGTACAGATGCCCTAATGAGTCAGGATACCGGCCCGCTAGATAGTGAATCATCGATGCCGAGTTGTTAGCAGGAAAGATTTTCATTGCCCCGTCCCTTCGTCTCTTCCTGAGCCCATCCATTAGCCTTGTGGAACTTGCAGACTGCAATACATCGGCATTCGCGCCAATGGTCCTGCGGCCGTTCCCTTGGCATGTGCTCGGTCATGATCAGTTCGTAAGCCTTGCGCCATGCGCCAATCGCGTTGCCTGATCGCCATTGCTTGGGGAGGGGATAGCCGAACAGGATGATTGAGTATTCGCGTTTTTTCTTATCTCCCCAACGGCTGCGCCCGCTGGTCTTGAAAGAGTGCGCATACGGGTAACGTGCGATCACCTCTCGTTTGTAGTCAATCTTCTCCATCGTTCCACCTTACCATTTCGCGGCCTGTGCCCCGTTGCACTTCGGGCATGGCCTCGCGCCTTTACTCGTTTTCGTTGTTGGGTCCATTACGATTTCGAAGCCGTCAAGGCAATCCGGATTGCGGCATCGTTCGCCTTTCTGTCGAGGTTCTACAGGGGCCTGCGCTTCACGCGCCCACTCTTCGCCTTTCTCCTCCCAGACCTGCGAAATCTCAGAAACAGCAAGCGGAAAACTGCTCTTGTGCCGTTTAATGGCGACCAGATAACACCGGTCAAGATAGCTCAATGGGATTTCGTGCAACACTTCGCCCCATGCGCCGATCATGATCAGCATTTCATCGCTGCCAGGGTCAAGTACGTCCTGATTGCACGCGGCGCGGGCTCGCTGAATCAACGAGAATATCCGCTCCTGACGCTCCTGTTGCGCCCTCTGGGCCTCGGCTTGGTCGATTAAAGCCGAGGCGTTGGAGGGTGAGCGAGGCGTTTCTTTCGTTTCGTTCGGCACGACTTTCAAATCGGGCTTTAGTTTCTGCATGTGGTTCCTCTCGAACAGGTTTAAGACTTTCCGCGAATAAATCCCGGAAGTTCCACCGGTTCAAAGTCGATCGCGGGTGCGTGCGTTTCAGCCAATCGGGGAAATTTCTAATCTGGCCTGGAGTCGCCTTGTACTTCATCGCCAAGACCCCTAAGACCTGCAATTCGTTCCAGTTGTAAGCCGGAAAGATGTCCGATAGAGCGTCAAACACATTCCCTACGTCGGCGTCGGGTAGGGGCTCAGCCCCCCCCACTACCACGGGCAGGCGTACAGGTGGGGGTGTATACGGGATCTTAGGGGGTGGGATCTCTTCTTCTTTGCATGTCTGCATGTTTGTATGCATGTATGTATGGCTTGACTGCGCTTGACTGCGCTTGACCGGGCTTAGCCGCGCTTGACCGGGCTTAGCCTGACTAGGCCCTGCTTGAGTCTGATAACCTGTGTTATGTTCGGCTTGACCGGGCTTAGCGCCGTCTGGCTCGGTTTGGCTTTGGTTATCAGACCCAGCCTCGGCAGGTAGCGGACTATGCCCATTAGTGGCGGCTTTAACCTGCGCAGCTTGTGCGCGGGCAATGCCACCCTGGCGCCCATTATTGGCCATTCGTTCGGCGAACTCCTGTCGCTCCTGAATCGTCTGAGCGGCCAGATTGATCATCATTTTTCCATTTTGGAAGGTGGCAAGGCGTTTGAGATATGGTCTCAGGGCTTTGATCCGCTCGGGCTCCATAGCGGTCATAAACGCCAGTTCTTCGTCATCATCGGGGAGGGGACCGAGTTCCAGGCAATAATCAACGAGGTAGAGAAATTCTGCCCGTTGTGTGCCATTGGGGATGGCTGCCGCGACCGCGAGCCGTCGAGCTGGCCACATCTTGAACCAGTTAGAGTCTTGAGCCATGGGATACCTCCAATTGCTGTATAGATTCTTGAATCGGCATGCCGTCCATGCCGTCGCCTAGTTGGGTCCAGCCGGGGCGGGCCGGGAAAAGGGGGCTCATTGGTCGTGCGAAGATCTCGAGGCGGGGCGGGTCCGAGACGCTTTCAATTAGCCGGTAGCTGGCCTCTGGCTTCCGAGAGTGCCGGCCCTGCTTCGGTCTCCCCCACTTGTAGCGCTGGTCGATGGGCTCGAGGTCTCCCATGTCGTCGGCGGGTTCGGTCTCTTCGTAGTAGTTGGGATAGTACCGGCCTTGATTGAACTGGCAGCGCTCTTTATAGCCGAATAAGAGATGTTCGGTGAGCGAGACGAAGTAATTGCCGAATCCCGAAGGTTTGGCCCAAGTGATCGGCGCCAGATAGGTAAAGCCCCAATGGCGCATGAGCTTGAGGCCATCTTCGAGGAATTGATTCACGACCCATAGCCAGAGATGCGCCCCCCTGTCGGCCAGGTCGCCCACCGGGAGGGCGTAGATATCATCGAGCGGCATTGTTTCGTAGGGAAGCGTCCGGGGGCGTTCGTGCCGACCTCCAGCCTTGTTGTATTGGCCCGCGACCTTCATGGGCCATGGGGGATCGATCAGAATACACTGGTAAAGCGTCACACTTTGCCCTCCCACCCGTGCGGGTGCTTTTGGGGATTAAGTTGGAAAGATAGAGAGGCTGAGACTTGGAAGGTCTAGCCCCTTATCCGTGTTCTATTTCTGAGTTGTGGCGCAACTGCAAAGATAGGCTCGCGTGACGAGAGACACCTTTAGGCGGGTGTCACAGATAAGGGGCTGTATTGCAAAACGTGCTGACATTATAGCCTATAACCGTTAAACCTGTGTGATGATTTTAGCCCTCACACGCGATGAATTTTTACAATTGCGCCTCCATGAACATAACATGGCGTGCGCACTGTGGCAAGAGATATCTTTCCAGGTAGTCTACTTTCTGTTCTTGAATAAGATCTTTTCGAAAAGGACGACCAAACATAATTTCCCGATTCGGACGATCTCAAATTCCTCTGCCGCCTAAAGGCGGTCAGTCTCCTTGATTGGTCAAACTCTGGGTTGCTGGTGAGCCATTGATAACCGGGGATCAAGATCGTTTTACCGCGCTTGCGCCACGGGATGCGCCCGAGGGTGAGCCCTTCCCTTTTGATCTTCGGCAGCATATGGGCTGCCGTGAAGTGATACAGGGTCATCCTTAGTCATCCTCCAGCGTCCCCAACTCACGGGATAGCTTGAAATACTCCTCAATCCGGGCTCTCTTCTTCGCTACCAGTTCCCTGCTATTGACCGGCATCCGTAATGCCCCCGTATCATCAAGCATCTCAATGACAGCCCATAAATCGGCAATCTCGCGTGAGATGCGGTCAGCATTGGTTAAGGTCTGGCCCGGTTCGATCTGTTCGAGGCTGAATCGGAGGGCTTTTGCTGCGCGCTGTGCGACTTCTCCGCACTCTTCGGCGAGGATCACTAGCAGATGTTCAGTTCTGGTCATATGGAATTTAAAGAGCCGAGGGTGATATCCGCACCCCCGGCCCATCATTGATGGTTTAACAGATTGCACGTCTGCCCCCATCAGGGGTAGCACGATCTTCGATTGCCGACAGCCTTTAAACCTTTGCGTGATCTTGACAACAAGCGCTCTGCGATTGAGCTACCCCCGCATAAGTGAAGAGCGGGGGGCCGGAATTGAACCGGCACATCTTGTTAGGGTGCATCGGTAGTCGATTCGGCAAAACGTGCCAATACTGAGTCTCTGTGGAATAGTCTTAACTTGATCCGGCCCGGATTGCTCCGGTGTCTGCCAGTTCCACCACCCCGACGCAAGATCATGTAATGTCGGGGGCAGGATTCGAACCTGCAAGCCGGGTTTGTTGAGTCTAAACTTGAGCTTCAGCTTACCCACACTCGTTATTGTAGCAGATAATCGAAGAGAGCCTTCCCGATTCTCTGCTCTGGTGCGTCAGTCATGTTGGCGGCCTCACGAGCCACCTTGACGGCTTTCTGGACCTCTTCGACGCGATTTAAAAGAACTTTCTTCCTGGCAGCGGGGATCGCCCCGCTGTGCTTAACAGTGTCCCAATAGCCGACCACGATATCTTCCGTCATAATCACAACCTGCGCGGGATGCTCGACCGTGGCGGGATGGGCCACGACCGGCGTTTGTGTCTTCTTCGTGCGGTGCGCGGTGTTGGGCACTGTTTTATAGAGCCCGGTGCTAGTGTCCAATGCCCAATCATCGGCCTCATCGAGCACGGGGAGTTTGTCAATAAAAGTCCGAATCTCTTGGAGCCTCTTTTCGAGCCATAGAAGGAAAGAAACCGGCACTTTACTGATCAGTATTTCGCCGTTAACGATCACATCGGCGCTCGCATGTTGATTGGCGTAATCCTTCGTCGCCGTCACGTCAAGCCATTCGGTAAACCGCTCCGCCGCTCGCTGGAGGACATCACCGGCAAGCAACTGGACTTTCAATTGTTCGGACGGATACTTCTCCCCCTCCTCATCTTTGGGGCGGTAGGTCTTGGCGAAGCCTGAGAAGAGTTGCGCCTTCTGCGCGTCATGATGCAATTTGGTCAGGTCGCTATCAGCGCGAGCCTGTGCGCTCTTCTCGATCGCCACGATTTGATTTAACTTGTGCATTTATCTTGAGTCTCCGATTTATCTTGAATTTGTTCAATATTGATCTCAGTCAGCCATTGCCGCACGGGTTCCAGGGCCGCTCCTACTGGCGTATTGGGCGCGAAGTAAGAGACCTTATCAATCGTTGTAATCAGCACGGCAACGCTGTGAATTAAGCCCTCAATAGCGATGGTCTGCGCGATGAGGGCGTTATACTTGGCTAATGCCTGATCTGCGGCATCGGCCACCATCTTATAGGATAGATCCTTCATCCTGGCTACGTCTTTCCAGTAATCGCGTTCTCTTTCCAGCCGTTCGCATTTCTCTTCGAACTGATCTCGATCGTATCGCAGCGTTTCAGCCTGTTTGTCCTGCTCGTCCCGCTGCCGTTCTACGTCGGTTATTGCTGTCTTGAAGCTGTCTATTTCTGCCAGCGCTCCCGCAAGCGCTTCAGCGAACCGGCGGAACTTGCCGCCGATGCGCGCAATCTCCATTTTCGCGTTTTCAAGTTGCTCTTGTAGTTGTGTAATCTGCTCCGCATCAGTGTCGGTCATTCCTTCTCATCCTCCTGAAAATCGTTCGGTAGTGCCGTGCGCCAGGTCGAACAATGAGCGCAACGGATCTCAACCAAGGGGGCGCCGTCGCCGTCTTCGATTACCTCATCATCCCCATCGGTGATAACGCCCCGATCCTGCCATCCGGTAAGCCAGTGATGCGAGCCGGGAGGCTGGGAGCCACACCCCGCGCACATTCCATGACACAACAACTCACCGATCAGCAGAAACCAATTCTCTGCCCCTTCCGTCTCGTTCAGGATCTCGACCGCCCGCACTCCGTCCCGGAGGTCGTCAAAGTCTAGCTTGTGGTCGATCGACACCGGGCAAACCTCTATCCCGTCCGGGTCTCGGTGGCCTAAGTGCATATTGGTCATATTAGCCTCTGGTGGAACCGGTCGAGGTCGATCATCAGTTCTATCGGGTCCGGATCGCAGAAATCTTCCTCGCTGCACCCGTCATGGCAATCGTCACAATCACATGTATCGAGATATGGTCCGATCTCATCATCGTCAATCCATCGGCTACGCTGGCATAGGCCGGGATCGCCTGAATTACAGCCGTTTTCACAAAACCATTCATCCATGGTCTATCCTCCTCTAAGCCGTCAACTGCGGCGTGTATCTAATGGCCTCCGCTTCGGCCTTCTCCAGCGACAGCAGGCTTTGTAATGCGGATATCTGAGCCTGTAACGACTTAACAAGTTCTCTCGCGGCCTCGTGGTTCGCTTCGGCTAAGCGGACCCGTAACATTTCTTTCTCACAGGCCAGATCAATCATGGCCTTAAGATGGGGTTCGGTGGGCTTCTTCCCTTCTCCCTGCGCGGCCATGATCTCCAGATATTTCATGGCCTGCGCCTTCCGGTATCCGTGCTCAGCCTCGCCGTGCTCAATAGCTATGGCCTTGTGCTGCTCACCGGCTGCCGCAAGCTGCTGGATGCCGTCAAGAATACGAGTTTGTAATGCTTCTGAAATCATTGATAGTCCTTATTTGCCGCAAAGTAAGCCACAACTTGTTAGTGCTAGCTCCGTCTCCCCGTGCTCTCCAAAGAGACCGCCATCTAATCTTTTCCGGATCATCTGACATACTTCTTGAGCCCTCTTCTTTAGTAATCGCGCTCGATTATTGCGTATGAAATTATCAATATGTCCAGCTTCATATATCCAAGTGAAAGGCGCTTGTTGCAAGCGCCCTGTGAATCTTTCAAGACGGACAGCCTGTTCAAACAGGGGGGGGTGGGTCTCCGCAAGCCATACCCATTCATAATAGCGTTGATAGAAGCAGAAAGAGCAATTAGCGCGAGTGCGGCCAGCGAAGAGCATGCGCTGTTCCCATGGCTCAAGCTCGTCAATCAATTCCCATTTATCGCCCAGCATTTCGCAGACTTTATAATAGAGAGAAGGCCAAAAGAATGCTGGCGGCAACAGGCCGCGCCTATTTAGTATGATCCATACTCCGCGTAGATCTATGCCAGCTTCCATCAATGGGTAGATAGGGATAGTAGTATCTGAGGGGCGCACACCGGGTCTTTGCTCGTCGGCCCGCAGTCCATAATATACATAATTGCGGCCTTTACCATACCAGCGCTCCATTGGCCCGATTTTGGCGCGAGACGTGCAGAAGCGACGGTTAGCTGAAGGTATCATGTCTAATCGCTTGATCAAATCAGGTAGGCTCTTACCAATCCTGTGTATCTTCCATCCCGTTGATTGTTCTACTTTATCTAACCATTGATATGTTTCCGGCAGTTCAGCTTTTACATCACAATACAGGAATGTATAAGGCAGGTCCGGGTATCTAGTTGTCTGAATCAATGCGGCGGCTAATGAATCCTTCCCGCTGATCGTAATATAGTGCCTCTCTTCCATCGTCATCACCTCTAAAATACTTCCGCCAACCAGTATGTTACCTCTGGGTCGCTGTGCATAAACGCCCATGGGTTGATCTCGCGCCCATGCCGCCAGCAAATCAACTCATCGGGCTTGATGTCCAGTTTGATGGGGTGATGATGCCAGGTCGAGGCATCGTTGCGCACCGCATGGCCGCGCAGCACTAGCGTTATATCGTGCGTTTCGGGCTCGGTCTTGAACCGGTGGGCGCAGATCGCACAAGTGTTGTATTTCTTCGTCCCGGCCTTGACCGTCGGCACGATGATATGGCGCTGTTGCCCCTCGGACCATGTGCCGCGCTTCATCCCTACATGCCCACATTGCCCGCAAGCGATATCGGCAATGCGCGTACCCTTTGTAAGTCGGATGCGATAATCCGGCGTGCTGCATTTCGGACAGATGATTGTTGCCATGATCTCTCTCCCCCAGAGCCGAGCGGGGTTAGCCCCGTTCCCGCTCGGCTGTCGCTGCGCTGGTCATTCTCCCGGTTGACCGGACCAGCGCAAACCCTTACCCCTTCGCTTTCGCGGCGGCAATAAGCCCGCTGAGCGCATCATCCAGATAACAGAGTGTCTGCATGCTGCACTGCTGAAGAATGACCCCCATGGTATGCTCCTTGATTGCGATATCAATGTCGGAAGCATCGACCCCCAGCCGTTCAGCGTCCGCAATCTTCGCCTCGATGATCTCGGCTGCATTCAGGCGGGCCATCTCCTCCGGATCAGAGACCGAATCAAGAGGCGCTTGCGGGTCAATCATGGTCGCGGCTTCGGCCATTGTCGCCGCAATGCTGGCCAACCTATCGCGGACCTCGGCACCTCTCATGCCCTCGAATTGGGCCTTGATCTGGCTAGCCGTCTTACTCGCGGTTTCCCTGTTGAACCACTCATGAAAAATGTTCTCCGCATTCTCGGGCCAGAATCGGCGTAAGCGGTCGCGGGTATTCGCTAACTCTTCGCTCTCTTCGATCTGCGGTTGAGGGTTTACGATCTTGAGATGAGCTTCCGTAACCGTCTGGACCGGGAGCACAAATTCACTGGTAGTTGCGTTGGGGATGTCTGGCGTTTCGTTCTCATCGGGAAGCGCGACGCCGCACGCCTGGAGGGTGGCGCGCCGTCGAGCCTGAGTTGCCGCCTTTTTCAAGGCGTTCTCCAGGTAGCTGCCCGACTTCCCGGATTTATCTACCATCGATTCGCCGGTAAATTCCCGGCCATTGGGAAATTTGAGGGTAACGAAACAGAAGATGATTTTTAACGCTTCGTTGTATTCATAGCGCGGGGTGCCGTAGCTGATCTTATGCATTCTGGCGAGTTGCGCCGAGCATGAGGAGTTCGGATAGAGCTTGACGCGGATCTTGTGCCCGTCGCCGTCGCGCTCCTTCTGGGTGAGCAGATCAAACGGGCGGCTCATCGGGTCAAGCCCTAGATAATTACAGTAGGCTTGATAATAGATCCATCGCTCGTCCTCGGTGAGTGTGGAAAGATCACCCGTGAGGGCTGCTTTGCGGAATAATTCGTCATCTTTAATGGCTAAAGCTTGTGACATATGAAAATACCTCATTACCTCTAAAAGTGTTTGGAAAAATCCCCGGTCAATCTATCTTCATGTCTGCATCTACTATCCCCGATTGACCGGGGTTTAGGTGAAACATCCCCCCTAGAGGATGCCCCAATATCCGGGCGTATTACCCTCGCCCGCAGGTTGCCCCGGCGCATGCCGGGAGAACTGAAAAGAACCTTACAGGCCGCGAGCATCTAACCAATCGGCTATAGCTTCGCGGGTCCATTCGTGGTAATCGTTCAAATGAACGATCATGTCATCCAGGCTACTCTCGGTATCTTCATGGCCTCCATCGCAATCATCCACCGGACATGGATAGAGCGGAATGCCACTATCATCTTCAAGGCTCGTCCCGTATATAGCCGACATAAGACCGTCAAACTTTTCGATATGGCGACCATAATCAAGGGCCGCATGCAGCATCTTATCCTCATCGGTGACGATGCCCGCGCCCTCTAATCCCGCACCCCACGCGCAAGAGCCTATTTCGCATTCTTCATCGCCCCTGCTTTTACGGATGAATCCAAATAGACTACCCTCGCATTGAGGTCTCTTGGCCGCTCCGATTCTGATTGCCTGTGATAACTTCATGGTCCGTCCTTTGTGTTTGGCGGCAGGTTCAGCGATTCCCCCATTAGATACCATTCCAAAACCGCCTCCCCTGCCGTATTTGGGCGCCCCGCTTGCGGCACCTGATCCACAGTTCCCGCTCCCTCACGGGAAGGCCGAACGCGGGGCGATAACTCATTGACTCGTGATGATGTATGCCTTACCGGTCACGGCGACCGGTTTATCCGGGATCACAAAGCCGAACGTGCCGGCGTTCGCTACCAGCGTCGGGCGGTACGCTTCATAAGTGATCATGGAGAAAGGCACACCCATGCCGGTCATGTATGCCTCGAGATCCGTTAATCTGCGGTATGAGTATGGGATACCTTTCACCCATTGCCCGTTTACCTGCAAATCAAGAACATGGTATTCAAAGAGACACGCCAGGCTCTCTATGGTTGATTGCTCGTTGTCGGTTTTTACTGGTGTCATGCTTACCTTTCTTCCCTGGCTGCTTTCTCCTGTTTCATGACCTCTGCGAGTATTTCGCGGCCCACGGATGAGCGGCTGCGACCTCTGCCCCGACGCTGCGCAACCTTCGCATCAAACCATGAGAGAATAGCTTTTTCTTCTTCATCGTCCGGATCTAACGAGATTTGTATGATTTCGTATCGTCGCTCTTTGTTATTTTTGCTTGTTTTGTCACTCATAATATATCAATAGTGCGCACGAATACTATCTAAGTGTGCGCACTATGTCAATCACTTTTTATTGACTGATTGACTCTGCAATATATTTTCCTGTACTCTATGAAATAGAGTCGGATTCTTGGTATGATGGGCATGAAAGCGTATTACAGGAGTTACAAAGAACAATGACAAACAAATCAGAGGCGCGTAGCCCTCGGCTCTTTGTGCGCATGCCGGATGAGCTTAAATATGAGTTCGACGCCGCATGCCGGATGTTGAGCGAGGACGTTGAGAGCTGGGCAAGCGCCATTATCCTCAAGCTGTTGGCAGCCTTCGCGCAGTCGGCTAAAATCAGGTATTGCACATTTTCCGGGCGAGAGTTGCCCAAAGTAACGATGAGCGATGTAGTAACGATCGTGGCGGAAACATTGCGGGATATCGCCAAGGCGCAAGACCCGGAGAAGTTTGCCCGCCACTTGCAGAAAGTGCGTCAGCAAAAGAGCGAAATTCAGCCGGCGACTACAGCCAAGACGCCGCGCAAGGTAATTCACGCATCGGAACTGCCTCCCGACTATGAGGATTTCATCGATGTAACTCAGGAAATTCCCTCTCTTTTCCGTTAAAGTCTTTGTGAAGGTATGTTACAGTAATGCACCATTCATCTTGCCGCTAATTCTCTCCGTTTGCGGCAATCAACAGACTCAAGAAGGGCACTGTAACAATGACTCTCACCAGTACATTCACGCCCGCATTTACGGGGCTTTTTGCAATTATGCCTGAGATACTTAGAGGAGACTTCCCCGGTTATGATCTCGCCCACTACCTTCCTAACGCAACTCCAGAAGCGGGCGACCTCTGCTTTGTTGAATGCGAAGGGCGAAAGTTTTTAGGTCACTATACGCCCGAGGCATCTGGACCCTGCTTTCTTCGTCCGGGATACAAGATCCTTGCTCCCGGTTTCCGAACCATCGCAGTATTAAAACCGTATTTCGCGCCACCGGGTTAGAGCGTTCTGGCCGGAACGTAGCCAACGCTCTCCAACGCTGGCCCGTCCCGGTCAGGTAGCCCGAAGACTACCCACTTATAGTGCGCTTCACTTGCTTTCATTTCGGATTTCAACGGCATTGGAGCGTAAACGCAAGAAAGGCTAGCCGCTCCCCAACGGCTAGCCCTTATTGCCCCCCTTGACAACGCTATTTACCTTCTCCTGCGTTGCTGGCTAATGTGTGACACTTCTGATTAACAATCTAACCTTACTACTACAGTAATAAGTACCATTTTTAGTGCGCATGTGTGATCAGGACGCATTAAAGTTCACAAATATAAAAGCCGCTCGGCTGGCACACCGAACGGCTTTATCTCTCCAACATGGCCCGCCATTCCTCGTTATCGGGCCGGGAGGACATTAACACACTCTGATTAAAGAGTCACGCCAAGTCTACCCTTGCGCACTGCGCACGATCCCCACGATGATCATGACAATGAGAACGAACGCCGCATACAGCAATGCTGGCCAGAGGGCTATTTGAACGCGGCGCCAGAGCGCACGCCGCATCTCCGCTGGCGGCAATTCGGTGATGAATAGATGAGACCGCCCGAAGTCGGCCTCTTCCCGGTAGAGTCGTTTGATATAGCGGTAAAATCGTTTGATGTATTTGATCATTTCCCCTCCCTGATCTTCTGCGCTATCGTCTCTAGGCACGCGCACCACGCACATGCCGTAGATTCATCGTATGGGGCGATGTGGCCATGCCGGGGATCGTTGTTAATGGATTCGGCGATCTGCGCGCACCGCTCCCGCTCCTGCGCGACAATCGCGGTAAGCGCATCCCGCCAGGGCATCAGCCATATTAACCGCTGGAACTCTTTCAACAGGTCATCGCTGATCGTCGGTTCGCCCATGCTCCTCCTCTTCAATCTCTTGAAGCTTTGCATCCCATGCCTCATCGGTGGGAGCGGAGAGAAAGCCCATGCGATACCATAGCTCTAACTGAAAATCCCGCGCCCCTCGGCAGACGTGCGCCTTGAGCCGTTCGCCATTGTGCCGAGTCAACGCCTTCCCTGTCGAATGGCATAATGGGGTAGAATGTAACGCCCGGTCCATAAGCATCGGTTTCAAGCAAGCCCACTCTTCGGCCTGCCCCTCCAGCCATGGGCACGTTTTACAGTTCCGCTTGCGAACCGGATACTTTGCGGTTTTCATCATACACCTTTTGCAGATTGAGCCAGAAATGCGCGGGCCTGGTCAGCACTCGCCCCAACTCCTCCGCGATCGCTGCTGTAATCGGTGCCTTCCCAGCGCAAAGATCCGTGATCTGTTCGCGGGTCAATTTGGTGTGAAAGTATAGGCGTTGCTGCGACCAATCGTTAAACAGCATGTATTCGCTTAAGATCTCCCCTGGATGCGGCACAGTGTCAGGGGTGTAAGGTTCGCTCATGGTTCAATCTCCTGTGGGAACTCTTCAGCCGGTGGGCTGCACGAACAATCGCCCGTTGGGTCTATGGTCTGCTGATATGACCATTGCATCAGGTCCATTACCGTGACATCGGACGCGAGTTGATCAGTTTGCAGCAAGTAATCTGCCAACAACTCATCAAGGCAACGGTGCAAAAGTATATGCCGTTCAATGTGCTCATCGCGCGTCATGTGACCTCCTACATGGGTATCACTTCCTCAAGGTGCGGAAACTGCATTGGTCGCATTGGGACTGGTGCGATGCTCATCACGCAATAGCCTTCTCTGATGCCTCCCAATGCAATATCACCGGGCATGATATAGAGCACCTGAACCAACGTACTGCGCTCGGTGTATTGGCCGGTGTGCGGGTTCCACTCCCGCAAGTGCAATGTATCACCGACAGCGAATGCCCGGTCATTCTTTCGCACTTCGAAAGTCTTGGCCCCTTCCATGATGGCCTGGAAGTATTGCGGCCAGGTCTTGAGTTCGTGAATGTTCATAGTCTCTTAATCGTTGTCGCTGATGTTGGCTACACCTTCTAAGTAGAACTGATTTCGCACGTTGATGGGTAACCCGGTAGCCTTCCTGATCTTGTTAATCGTTTTCTTGCCAATGCGATGCGGATTACTTGGGCTGGTTATCTGATACATCCAGCCGGAGGAGATGTTGAGTGCTTCGGCCAACGCCTTCTTAGTCTTGAATCCGTTTTTCTTCTTGGGGTCAAGTGCGCCCCCAAGAAATCGCCTCAGTCCGCCATCGTAAAAGACGGCCGGGGGTGCTCCCATCACAATAGCGAGTTTCTTACGCTGCTCGGCTTCACTCTCTTCAATTATTCTTTGCTCTGCTCTGGCTGTATTTTCTGGACTCTTCACAAGCCGGGGTCTCTCGATCGGCTGGGTCGTCGCTGCTCTCTTTGGCTGTTTTACGGTTGGTTTCTGTCGCTGAATAATGCTCATTCATCCTCCATGATTTTCTCGGCCATGCATTTAAAGGTGTCTTTATCGCGCTGTGGGAATGTCTCAGCCTTTGATAATTGGTCGAGGTAGGTAACTATAAACTTATTCGCCTTCAGTGTCATTTCACACAGGCGCATATCTTCCATCGGTCCCGTGACTGTCACTGTGAGAGTTGTAAAGGTGGTAATGTTCCATCGGTTCGGCGTCTCCAAATTATCCAACGCGGGTATGGATTCCGTTAACGCGTGAGTGTTAATTGTGGGGAGAGAATTTGCCGGGGGCTGCGTTGCCGGCTTGTGGCCATTGGTCTCTTTCACCGGGTTATTTATCTCTTGGCTTGCGCGGCCATGCGAAGTGCAGACATTGATGCAACGATCGAAATAAGTGGCCGGCTTGCCGAAATAGACCGCGAGTTTAGCGGCATTATGCCGGCTCACATTCCGCAATGTCTTGCCGTCTTGAAGATGATTATTATACTGTATAACTTGCAGGCTGCTTCTTGGTATTCCAGATTCCCTACAGATATCAACCAATGTTTTATTGATTCTCGCCTTCTCTATCAAGGGTAGCGCGAGATCGGCAAATGTCGGGCCGGTCTTCTTGTGGCCGTTCTGGGGTGATTTTGGTTTTGGTGATGGCGCAGTCTTGTTTTTCTTTTTTTTACCCCGGCTGCGCGGTACGTAGTTGGAAATATTGATACAGTGATCAAAATAGTCGTCGGGTTTGCCTAATCGGCGCGCTGCCATTATTGCCATGTCCCGTGATACGCCCATCAATGCACCGTTTGCCTTATATCTCGGCGCTAGCGCTTGACAGAGGCTACCGGGCAATAATCCGCTGTCGGTACACATCGCGGTAAGGTTCAATGGCGGGTCGTGCTCCTGCATCGCTTGTCGGCAGGCTTCATGGAATGCAATCCCCTTGTTCTTCTGTGACATATCCATCTCCTCTCTAACTGACCTTTGGCAACTTCAGTTTAGGCAATACTTCTTGCCCGTTGCTCACCTTATTGATCGTGACCACGTTCGCATTTTGCGCAATCATCGTTAGGACGATTCCAGACGCATCCAGGCGTAGCCTCTGTTCTGCTGTCAATTGAGATCTATCTTCGGGGGTCACATGTTGCAGGGTCTTCAGTCCGCGCACTGCGGCCCGGCGTGCGCCTTTGACTTTTCGATCGACCTTTCGCGTTTTGTCCTGCGGGTCACATCGCCTGAGACCAGTTCCCCGTACAATTTCGAACATAAAATGCTTTTCGTTCTCTAAAATGCGTTGAGCAGAGCGGAGATAGGGAGCGGCTTTCTTTTGTACATTCTCCCCTATAGCTTCGGACAATTCGCCGTAGCTGATCAAGTCGCCCTCTTTCATCTCGCTCAACAATGATACTAGCTGTTCGGTCTCAGGTCTTCTTGTCCAGTTGTTCATATTGCATAAATCTCCTTGTCTCGTCTTGTGTTGGCATGTGATGTCCGGTTTCGTTTGGTCTGATCATGTCGGGGCGCGTCATATGCCGTCAGATCTAATCTAATCTCGTCTCGTCTGGTCGTATCGTGGTTTTTTACATTGCGTCTTGTCGCGTCCTGTCCTGTCAGGTCATATTGAGTCGCGTTGTATCCCGTTGCATCATGTCTTGACTGGGTAACCGATGATAGCGATATAAATTCTTGTCGTGTGTCGTCAAGTCGAATCAAGTCGAATCGCGTGAAATCCAGTGTTATCGCATCGCATCGAGTGTTATCCTGTCATTACTAGTCACGTCGAGACTAGTCACGTCGAGTCGCATCAGGTCAAATTGAGTCCGATGTTGTCTGATCTAGTCATTTCATATCCCGCCGCTTCTGGTCGTGGAAAACTATAAGTGCAAGATATTCTCGTCTTGTGTTGTGTTGGCATGTGTAGTTTGGTGTCATCTCGTCAAATCCCATCTTATGCCATCTGGTTTCATCACATGGCGTCTCGTCTTGTCATTGCGCCTCAAGATTGATCCATTCAGCGTCCGAAACATCAAACCGCCCATAAATCCCGTTGTTCTGTACTCGGAATGAACCGACGCCGATAAATGCCCCCGCCTGTTTCAAATACCTGATAAATATCTCCTCTGTGATCAAATCATCAAGAATGTACCACTGCACGGTGCCATTCCAAGCATCAATGCGCGGGAATGTCCGCAGGACACGCGAAGATCCGCCGCGTTTGCCGTCGGCCGGTACAAAGCGGGTCTCCCCTTGTACCTGATCGGCTTTGATGTGTAGGTCTACCGGGTCCATTACCAGAATCCCAGACACAAAATGCTTGGTCCAAGTGGCTTGACCCTTTCCCTTGATTTTCTCTCCTAGAAATTGTGCGGCAGCGCTGATACAGTTCTTAAACGCGAAAGGGGGAATAAAGACCATACCGTCTGCGTTGATGTGCATGCGATTACGCCATGTTCGCTGTTCGTATGCTTCCGGGGATTCTTTGGTATTTTCTTTCGGGGTATTATGAAAACGCGAAAACGAAATGGGGGCCAGGGATTTTAAATGAGTCTTACATAGCCTTGTCATAGTCTCCTATATGCTCCTTCAATTGATATTCTTGTCGGGTCTAGTCTAGTTGTGTGTTGTCCCGTGTTGTCTGGTCGTGTCCCGTCTGGTCGTGTAGAATGCCGTCCAATCCTGTCTAATCACGTCGGGTGCATGATGTCTTTCTCCTCTCTCCTGATGGGTAGCTATCTCGTCTTGTGTCGTGACATCTGGTCTCATGTTGTCAAGCCTTGTCCCGTCCGGACTGGTCAGATGTAATCGCATGTTGTCGCGTCATATCTCATGACGTGAGGTGGTGTTCGGTTATATCCCGTTGCGTCGAGTTGCATCTAATCGCATCAAGTAGGGTCATATCTGGTCATATCTGGTCATATCTGGTCATGGTAAATCCTCTTACAAGATAATAGCCATTACTACTAGGTGAACTCTCGTCTTGTCGTATGCCATCCTGTTCCATCTGATCGTATCCCGTCATATCAGGTTGTGTCGGGTTGAGTCTTGTTCTGAGTTATCTTGTCCCATCACATTCCATCCCGTGATATCCCGTCTAGTCATGGGTGCGCATTCAATTTCACTTGACGTGCGCACAGGGCAAGTATAGACTGAGTATTGCAAACAATACAAGGGATTTTACCTAGTAGCTAATGAGTAAAAATGATCGATTGATTACCACCATGGAGGCCGCCGAAATGCTCGGCGTGACCGATATTGCCATCAGGCAGCGGATATATCGGGGCACGCTCACGGCGCAGAAGCCAAAGGGTAGCCGTCAATGGTGGGTATGGTGCTCGGCAATTGAGCGCATTAAGCAGGAGAAAAACAGGATAGAGAACCCGGCCCGCCCTCGGTAAAGGGAAGTTACCGAACTACGAGCGGGCCTTGACCGACAACGGGGTAGCGCTGTCGGCGTTCGCTTTTTAGCACGCCCAGCGCTCTAAACCAAGAGAGCGCAATGAGAACCATTGATTTAATATTGTGGGAAACCGTGCAATGCACCAGCGGGCATATCACGGATACCGTGATTGTGCCCAAGGATCTCGCAGAGGAAGCCGGCTTCAGCCAGGGGGAGCGGGCCGACTATCGGGACTATGAACAACTGGAACAGCGCGAGCGGCAGATTGAGCGGCGACGGCGCATGATTCCCCCGGCTCCAGCACGCGAAGCGAGGCCGCGCAGGAGGGCGGCATGATCAATCACGATTGGCCGGACATCTATATTGATCCGATGCGATGGCCGGGAGAGGAAGACGAACCGTATCACGCGCCGTCCCCTGCCCCGGCCAGCTATGCGCCCTCTCCCGAACCAGTATACGCTCAATCTTCGGGCTATGGCTGACAGTCCGATTCCTGCGGGTCGCAGGAGAGCGGAGGCGGCAGGCAACTATGGGCGCATCGGGATCATGAGGGTAGCCAGTCGCAGGCTAACCACGAGTTCGGGCATGTGGCCATGGGTAGGGCGCTTGGATATCAACTCGGTGGCGCGCAGATCGGGGGTAGCCCGCAAGCCCATGGCGATATTCCCGAAAGCCAGGCTTACCATCGAGCGCTGTACTACGTCGCGGGTGGCGTGGCCAACGAACTCTTGGGCGGCAACGAGTGGGGGCGCTTTTCAGATGAAGATGTAGCGGTGACCGAAAGGTGCGCGGCCAGGGTCGGCAAGAGCCTTGAGGATATCAAAGATGATGCCCGAGAGAGATTGCAAAAGCCCGAAGTTATGGCCGCGCTCAGATCTGGGGCGCATCGGTTGAGAAATTATGGTTGGGTGAGCAGCTCAGAAGCTACGGCAATCTGTAGACAAGCGGGGATGAAGGTATGACTGGTTATGATTGGGATGCATTGAAGGTCGCGGATTACGTGTTGTTCGATGCCGCGCGGGAGCGGCGCAACGATTTACCGAAATATCTACAGAAGCCGGCAGAGGTGTTGAGGAAGACGCAATATATGTGGGCTCACCTTCAATGCTCATTCTGGCACGGTGGCGAATATGAGCTTACGCATTGGACCCGATGCACAAAGGAGGGCGTTCTCTTGGAGTCCAAGGGCGCACAGAGCTACACGCGGCGATTGTTTCGAGAGGGCAGTTTTCATGCTCACTTCCCCGACGTTGAGCGCCGATGCGGGCCGCGCGGTGTGACAGAGTTTCTCTACGAAGTTCTGATCGAGACTCAAAAACTTAATCGCCATGGTTATGTCTTTGATCAAGAGGAGATCGAAAGATATTGGTTGCGGACCTACAGCGGCAGTAATCCCGTGCTGACCTGCGAGGAGATCGCAGAGCGAGCGTGCGAGTATTTCAAGCGCGCTCTGGAGTCGAGCCAGCAACCACAACTTATTCGGGTCCGTTTCGCCCCCATGGGCGCGGCCCGGTGGACAGAGGCGGAATGGAAGCCGACAGCAAGGAGATGACAAGATGACATTCAAGAAGTTCCCGACGAAGGAAGCGCTGAGCCTGGCTCGTGAGCATTGCTCGCGGGGATCAAGGTATACACACGAACAGGTTGCCGACGATATCCATGAGGCAGGTTTGCACTTTGACGATTGGGCGGCAGCCGCAAGGCAAATACAGGATATAGATCCTGATGATGAAGATGAGGATACTTTAGAAGCTGAATCACATATTGGTGAAGTTGAAGATCATTACCGCTCAGTGGATAGGGAACAATTAACTTTAAAGCAACTCCGCAGACGGGATGATGAGCGGTGGTAGAGAAGTAAGAGAGGATGTATGGACTGGACCCCGAAGAGACCAACGCCGATTCACTGGATCAGGCAAATCATTGAACCGAGAGAGCCCGAGCCGCCGAAGATTGAGCGGCCAGGTGAAGTCTACGCCGACGCGCGATATGACCTCCCTGCCCTGATCTGCCGGCTATCGATCGGCATTGTGGTATTAGCCGCCTTTCGCCTGCCCTGGATCTTCGTGGGCATCCTGGCGGTAATCTATTGGTGTATCCATGGTCTCAGCAAAACCTTTGCCCGGTATATGGACCACGGCGATTTTACCTTGTCCCTGTCCATGTCGCTGGTCGTCTGGGCGCTCATCGCCTGGCAGGTCGTGACGCTGGGAGGGCAAGCCGCCGTAGAGGTGGTGTATCGGCTCAAAATTGACGAAGAAGCGGGGTATGTCTCGCAAAAGGCTGCCTACCCTGCGGACCTTGAAAAATTCTGGAAAGACGAGAATGCAAGGCAAAACGCCTGGCGTGAACGGGAAGCGGCGCGAGCTGAACGGGAGAAAGTGAGGCAGGCCGCGAGCGCTGAGACCACGAAGCAGGTTAGAGCCCTGCTGGCTCTCAGCAAGTCGAACAAGGACGTTAAAATTAACGGTTCGGTCAGAGCTGGGGAGGGGAACCCGGAACCACCCGAGGAATTTAAAGCCCGGATGCCCCCTACCCCACCTGTACCGCCCGCGTACAGCGCCGCTGGATTCCTGGCGCGTTGGGCGCTCAGATTAAAGATTTGGCAGTTGATAGAATTTGGGGTTGCCGTGGTCGGCTTGTTCCTCCTCGTGGTGCGGCGCGTGTGGGTAAACCACAGGGGCCGGGTGAGAATAGTTTCACAAGAGGATAGGGAACTGTTGCCGCTGGTAAACGGGGACAGGGCTACCCTTTCTAATCTTCAGTCATGGCGGTCCCCTTCCCTGCTGTTAGATGACTCTGAAAAACCGGATTCACCATCTGAAATGCCGGATCAGGAGAGCAGGGAAGAGGGAGAGTCGCGGGAGGCTCCCGAAAGCTCCCTAGAAGCCCCCTGCCCCGTTGAAATGCTCCCAGAGGCTCCCTTGAGTCTCCCTGACTCAACTTCTTATTTAACGGAATGGCAAGAGTGGAAAGCTAATATCTCTCATCAGGCGAACAAATTGCGGGCGGGAGACTCGCTTACTCCCTGGATGCATGCCGAAATGTCGGCAATCCGCATTCAGAAGGCAAAAGAAAGCGCTTTCTGGAATGTTAT